>JACCDT010283782.1_pt1 | contig 11584 bp, 5 predicted proteins | sample 7446291 | NCBI WGS metagenome assembly JACCDT01 (sample SAMN15323446, study PRJNA562643) | freshwater metagenome | isolation source: river surface water | place: USA:Blue River Watershed | collected 2017-08-17 | reverse complement strand
GGAAGCGGTAGCCTGCCACGTCAGCAAAAGTGAATTTGCCCAAGTTGCGCAGACGCTCGGCCATCAAGAAGGTGATCACAGGCCAGCCGACCAAAAAGCCGATGGAGTAGATCAAACCGTCATAGCCCGATGCCATGACAGCAGCGGAAATGCCGAGGAACGACGCAGCAGACATGTAGTCGCCCGCAATCGCCAAGCCGTTTTGGAAACCAGTGATGCCGCCACCTGCTGTGTAGAAGTCAGCAGCAGATTTGGTTTTGGCAGCCGCCCATTTGGTGATGCCCAATGTAGCGATCACGAATGCGCCGAACATGATGATGGCAGTCCAGTTGGTGGATTGCTTGGTGGTTTCGCCCAAGTCAGCACCAGCTGCAAAAGCGGTGCCCGCAGCCAGCGCCAGACAAGCGCCTAAGAGTGTGGAGATTTTTTTCATTTGGTAGCGTCCTCCAAGATGTCCTTGGTCAGCGCGTCGTATTCGCTGTTGGCGCGGCTCACATAAATGCCAGTGATCACGATCGTGAAAACAATCACGCCCATGCCCAATGGAATACCCACCGTGGTTACGCCTGCACCGATAGGTTGTGCGAGGAAAGGTTTGTTAAATGCAATCAGTGCGATGTAGCCGTAGTACACGACCAACATCAACACGGCGAGGAACCAACCAAAGCCACCACGCTTGGCGCGCAGTTCTTTGTACTTTGGGTGGTTCTGGATCTTGTCGACCACTGGATCACTCATTGTTATCTCCCATTCGGAATGTGAAAAAAATGCAAGAAGGATGCTTCCTTCATTGACCGTGGGATTGTGGGAACAGGGACTGACCAAGTCCTTACGCGCATTGTGGTTAAAGGGGCTTTTTCAGAGGTGAGTGCCTAAAAATTGAACAAATTTTGTCGGTAAAAACCCCTACGCTTTTGGGTGAGTTTTTTGTGTTTTTGAGGTGGGATATTGAGTGTTTTTCGCATGCAGAAAAAAACACAAAGGGTTATTACGGTGTTTGTGCTGAATTGTTTTTTTGATGAATGTGGATGCGGTTGATGAAGTCAGAAATCGGTCAGCCAAAGCCAAGATAGTTGCGCGGCACAGAACCCAGTCAGGGGGCTGGGAAACTTTGTCTAAGGAGACATAAAAATATGGCAACACTAGATGCACACCGCCCAATGACGGCGGAAGAGAAGAAGGTGATCTTCGCCTCTTCTCTGGGTACCGTTTTCGAGTGGTACGACTTTTACCTGTACGGTTCGCTCGCTGCGATCATTGCGAAGCAATTCTTCAGCGGCTTGGATGAAGGCTCTGCGTTCATTTTTGCGTTGTTGGCGTTCGCTGCAGGCTTTATCGTGCGTCCCTTCGGCGCGATCTTCTTCGGCCGCTTGGGCGACATGATTGGTCGCAAGTACACCTTCTTGGTGACTATCTTGATCATGGGCTTGTCCACATTCGTTGTGGGTGTCCTGCCTAACTACGCCAGCATCGGCGTTGCAGCACCTGTGATTCTGATCTGTTTGCGTTTGCTCCAAGGCTTGGCTTTGGGTGGCGAGTACGGCGGTGCAGCAACTTATGTGGCTGAGCATGCCCCTCATGGCAAGCGTGGCGCATACACCGCGTGGATCCAAACCACTGCGACTTTGGGCTTGTTCCTGTCGCTGATGGTGATCTTGGGTACACGTACAGCCATCGGCGAAGAAGCTTTTGCTGACTGGGGCTGGCGCGTTCCTTTCATCGTGTCCATCGCTTTGTTGGCCGTGTCGGTCTACATTCGTTTGTCGATGAACGAGTCACCTGCTTTCCAAAAAATGAAAGCAGAAGGCAAAACTTCTAAAGCGCCTCTGACCGAATCTTTCGGCCAATGGAAAAACTTGAAGATCGTGATCTTGGCCCTGATCGGTTTGACTGCTGGTCAAGCTGTGGTGTGGTACTCAGGTCAGTTCTACGCTTTGTTCTTCTTGACACAAGCGTTGAAAGTGGACGGCGCAACAGCCAACATCTTGGTGGCTATCTCCTTGTTGATCGGTACACCGTTCTTCATCGTGTTTGGCGCACTGTCTGACAAGATTGGCCGTAAGCCCATCATCATGTTGGGTTGCTTGTTGGCCGTGTTGACTTACTTCCCTGTGTTTGAAGCTTTGACCAAAGCTGCTAACCCAGACTTGCATGCTGCACAAGCTGCATCCAAAGTGGTTGTGGTGGCTGATCCTGCGGAATGTTCATTCCAGTTCAACCCTACAGGCACGAAGAAGTTCACGTCTTCATGCGACATTGCCAAGCAACGTTTGGCTGGCGCTTCTGTGAGCTATGAAAACGAAGTGGCTCCTGCTGGTACGCCTGCCATCATCAAGATTGGTGAGACTGTGGTGAACGTCAAGTACTCTGCGGAAGACATCGCTGCTGCGAAGACCAAAGCGGAAGAAAAATTGGCTGCATTGAACGCGGCAGAACCTAAGGACGCCAAGGCCATTGAAGCTGCCACCAAGGCAGTGAAAGACTTGAGCAATGAGAAAACTGCTGGCGCAAGCTTGCTGGGTTCTAACTTGGGTGCTGCTTTGAAGGCCGCTAACTACCCAGCCAAGGCTGATCCAGCCAAGGTGGACAAAGTCAAGATCACCATCATCCTCACTTACTTGGTGATTTTGGTGACCATGGTTTACGGTCCTATCGCTGCGATGTTGGTGGAAATGTTCCCAACACGCATCCGTTACACCTCTATGTCTCTGCCTTATCACATCGGTAACGGCTGGTTCGGCGGCTTGCTGCCCACCACTGCCTTCGCGATCGTGGCGCAGACCGGCAATATGTACAACGGCTTGTGGTACCCCATCATCATCGCGGGTGCAACATTCGTGATTGGTACCTTGTTCATCAAGGAAACCAAAGACGTTGACATCTACGCTGACGACTAAGCACTTGTAAGCCACCTAGGGTGACCTAGGTGCTACATTCAAGCCCTCCCACGTGGAGGGCTTTTTACTGATTTCGGAGAGATGACATGTTGAAAATTTTTGTAGGTTTCGTGATCTTCGCTGCTTTGGCCATGTTCGTGATCATGCAAGGCGGTGATAGCTTGGATATGGGCGGTGAAAAGCACGGTGCTGATGCCGTGCACGCACCTGCTGAAGCTGCTTCAGGTGCTGCGTCACCGGCATCTGCAGATGCTTCTGCCGCTAAGTAATTTCTCGTTACTTCGCTTGTCAAAACGCCACGGCTGGTCCGTGGCGTTTTGCTTTGTGGCAACAGATGAATGCTTAAGGTTGGCAATGCCCCGATGCCAAACTGGTCACGTGTGAATCTCTAGAATATTTGCCACACTTTAAAAAGGTCCGCCATGACAGGCACCATCCGCATCCGTGGCGCACGCCAACATAATCTTAAAAACTTAGACCTCGACATTCGCACCGGCGAGCTCACGGTGGTCACCGGCCCCAGCGGTTCGGGCAAATCGAGTTTGGTGTTTGACACCCTCTACGCCGAGGGGCAGCGCCGTTATGTTGAAACCTTCAGTGCCTACGCCCGTCAGTTTTTAGATCGGATGGACCGTCCCGCGGTGGACAAAGTCGAAGGTGTGCCGCCTGCAATTGCGATTGACCAAACCAACCCCGTGCGCAGCTCGCGCTCCACCGTGGGCACGATGACGGAGTTGAACGACCACTTGAAGTTGCTCATGGCGCGTGCAGGTCATTTGTTTGACCGCCAAACCGCTCAGCCCGTGCAGCACGACACGCCGCAAACCATTTATGCCGAGCTGCAACGTCGTTGCGCAGCTCAGCCGCAAGACCCTCGGCTCATCATGACCTTCCCCGTGGAGTTGCCTGCCAACACCACGCCCGCTGAGGTTGAGCAGTGGTTGAGTGCCAGCGGCTTCACGCGCATCCATGCCGAGCGTGAAGTGGCCACGCCTACGGGGCCGCGCAAATTGTTGGATGTGGTGGCCGACCGTTTCAAACTGGGCAACACCGAGCAAGCCCGTGTGGTGGAAGCGATTGAGCTCGCCATCAAACGTGGCGGTGGCCGCTTGAATGTGTATTGGTCTTTAGACGCTGAAGCCGCACCAGAACTTTGGCGCTTCTCGACGGGTTTGCATTGCCCCGACAGCGATTTGCGTTATAGCGATCCCATTCCTTCCATGTTCTCGTTCAACTCGGCGGTGGGAGCATGCGAGACCTGCCGTGGTTTTGGCCGTGTGATCGGCGTGGATTACGGGCTCGTCATACCCAATGACAAACTCACCTTGCGTGCAGGCGCCATCAAAACCATCCAAACCCCAGCTTGGGTGGAGACACAAGAAGACCTCATGCGCCACGCGGAGGCCGAAGGTATTCCGCGTGACACGCCTTGGTACAAGCTCAGCCAAGAGCACAAAGACTGGGTGATCAACGGCTCGCCTTTGTGGAAAGGCAAGTGGAACCACCAGTGGTACGGCATCAAACGGTTCTTTGAATACTTGGAGAGCAAGGCCTACAAAATGCACATCCGCGTGCTGCTGTCCAAGTACCGCAGCTACACGCCTTGCGGGGCCTGTGCCGGCGCCCGCTTGAAGACCGACAGCTTGCTGTGGCGCATGGGCACCAAAGCACACGCCGATGCCGTGTTGTCGCCCGCCAAACGCTTCATGCCGCAAGGCGTGCAATGGACGCGCGCACAACTCGAAGCCATGCCTGGCTTGTGTCTGCATGATTTGATGCTCTTGCCCATCGACAAATTGCATCAGTTTTTCAACAGCATGCAAGTGGATGCAGCGGGCGCAGATGCGCAAGCCTTGCATTTGCTGATGGATGAAATCCGCACCCGCTTGAAATACCTCAGCGACGTGGGCATTGGCTACCTCACGCTCGACCGCCAAAGCCGTACTTTGAGCGGCGGCGAAGTGCAACGCATCAACCTCACCACGGCGCTCGGCACGTCGTTGGTGAACACCTTGTTTGTGTTGGACGAGCCCAGCATTGGCTTGCACCCGCGCGACATGAACCGCATCAATGAAGCCATGTTGCGTTTGCGCAATGCGGGCAACACTTTGGTGGTGGTGGAGCACGACCCCGCCGTCATGTTGTGTGCAGACCGCATCATTGACATGGGGCCTGCGCCGGGTGTGCGCGGCGGACAAATTGTGTTTGACGGCACGACGGAAGCCTTGAAGTCGGCAGACACGCTGACGGGCGCTTACCTAGGCGCACGCAAAACCATTGGCTTAGGTTTGAAGCGCTTGGTGACCGACAACACCCCACGATTGATTTTGGAAGGTGCACGCGAACACAACCTGCAAAACCTCGACATCGAATTTCCGTTGCAACGTTTGGTGTGCATCACCGGCGTGAGTGGCTCAGGCAAGTCGACCTTGATTCAAGACGTGCTCACGCCTGCGTTGCTGCGCCAGTTTGGTCGCGGGACAGAAACACCGGGCGCGCATGACCGGTTGTTAGGGGCAGATCATTTGAGCGATGTGGTGTTTGTGGACCAGTCGCCCATTGGCAAAACCGCACGATCCAACCCCGCCAGCTATGTCGGCGCATGGGATGCTGTGCGTGAAATCTTCGCTGTAGCGCCCTTGTCAAAACAACGCGGTTACACCGCTTCGAAGTTCAGCTTCAACAGCGGCGATGGCCGTTGTCCCACTTGCGGTGGCTCAGGTTTTGAGCACGTTGAAATGCAGTTCTTAAGTGATGTGTATCTGCGATGCCAAGATTGCAATGGTCAACGCTACAGACCAGAAATTTTAGAAGTCCGCATCGAGCGCGAAATTCGTGGCGTGGCTGCGGGGGCAGCAGCGCAGCGACATTCTGAGCGTAGCGAAGAGGAGCAAGATGTTGCCCCCGCAGCCACGCCACGAATCACCCTCAACGTAGCAGACGTGTTGGAGCTAACCGTTGGCGAGGCATTAGAGATCTTTGCGAACGACCGCGAAGTTGTACGCACATTGCAGCCCATCGTTGACGTTGGTTTGGACTATGTGAAGCTCGGTCAACCCGTGCCCACACTCAGCGGCGGAGAGGCGCAACGCTTGAAGCTCGCTGGCTTCTTGGCTGAAGCGGCCAAAGCTAAGACATCGAGCAAACAATCACTCGCCAAAAAAGGCGTGTTGTTCCTGTTCGATGAACCCACCACGGGCTTGCACTTTGACGACATCGCCAAACTCATGCGCGCCATGCGCCGTTTGCTGGAAGATGGCAACTCACTCATCGTGATTGAACACAACCTCGATGTGATTCGTGCCAGCGATTGGTTGATTGACCTGGGGCCTGAAGGTGGTGATGCCGGTGGTTTGTTGGTGGCCGAAGGTACGCCAGAGGATGTGCGTTTGCACCCCACATCGCACACCGGCAAAGCTTTGCGTGATTACGCGGCGGCCATGGGCGTGGTGTACGACATTGGCGAGGTGAAAGCTTCAGCTGGTTTGCTCGCCGCTGAAGGTCCAGCTCAGTTGGCTAATGCTGCTGCCAAAGCAGCCGGTATGCCGGGCGCCTCATACGCAAGCTCGAAATCGTTGCCCGGCACACCGACTGCTTCGGCAGCGAAGGTGGGTGATCGAGTCGTTTCTGTCGGCGAAGGTGCGATTGAAATCGTCAACGCCAAAGAGCACAACCTCAAAAACCTGAGCGTCAACATTCCGCGTGGCAAGTTCAACGTCATCACGGGTGTGTCGGGCTCGGGTAAGTCCACGCTCGCCTTCGACATTTTGTTTAACGAAGGTCAGCGCCGTTATTTGGAAAGCCTCAACGCGTATGCGCGCAGCATCGTGCAACCGGCGGGACGTCCCGAGGTCGACGCGGTGTATGGCATTCCGCCGACGGTGGCGATTGAGCAACGCTTGAGTCGCGGCGGTCGCAAATCCACGGTGGGAACCACTACCGAGGTGTGGCACTTCTTGCGCTTGCTGTACGTCAAGCTCGGTACGCAGCATTGCATTCACGATGGCGCAGCGGTGCAACCGCAAACGGCTGAGCGCATTGCAGCGCAACTGATGCGTGAGTTCAAAGGCCAGCACATTGGTTTGATGAGCCCTTTGGTGATGAACCGCAAAGGGGTGTACACCGAGTTGGCCGATTGGGCGCGTCCGCGTGGCTACACCCACTTGCGTGTGGATGGTCACTTTCTGCCCACGAATGGTTTTCCGCGTTTGGACCGATTCAAAGAGCACACGATTGAATTGCCGGTGGCCAGCATGGTGGTGTCAGCCGATACCGAAGCTGCGTTGCGTCAAGCTCTCACCACTGCGCTTGAGCATGGCAAGGGCGTGGTGCATGTACTGAGCCAACTCGATGGGTTGCGCGAAGCGATGGAAGCAGGCACAGAGACCAATAGCATTGGTCGTGTGGATGTGTACTCCACCAAACGCGCTTGCCCCGTGTGCGACACCTCGTACACCGAGTTGGATCCGCGCTTGTTCTCGTACAACAGCAAACACGGTTGGTGCCCCGACTGCGTGGGCACAGGCGTGAAGCTCAACAAAGACCAACGCAAGGTGTTGGACGACTCGGTGCGCGATGACAAAGACAAGGGCCGCGAACAAACCTTTGCCGAGCCCGATGTGGACGATTTGGTGGACGTGGTTTGCCCCACGTGTGAAGGCACGCGTTTGAACGCCACGGCACGCGCTGTGAAGTTTGCAGGCGTGGGCATCACCGACATTGCCCGTTTGAGCGTCACCGAGATTCGCAAGTGGGTGGAGACGTTGGAAATGAGTGGCCGCGATGCTGACATTGCGCGTGACCTGTTGCCAGAAATCAAGAGCCGCTTGGAGTTCCTGGAGCAAGTGGGCTTGAACTACCTCACCCTCGACCGTGGCGCGCCCACGCTCAGTGGTGGCGAGGCACAACGCATTCGTTTGGCTGCGCAGCTCGGTAGTAACTTGCAAGGCGTTTGCTACGTGTTGGATGAGCCCACGATTGGCCTGCACGCGCGCGACAACCAAATTTTGTTGAACGCCTTGCATTTGCTCAGCGACAAGGGCAACACCTTGGTGGTGGTGGAGCACGACGAAGACACGATTCGTCGTGCGGACCACATCATCGACATTGGTCCGAGCGCGGGTAAGCGTGGGGGGCGGTTGATGGGCGAAGGCTCTGTGGCCAACATCACCTCGCAAAACGAGTCGCAGACGGGGCGTTATTTGTTGCACGCGATGCGGCATCCGTTGCAGGCACGTCGGCCTGTGTCTGACGATGCGTTAGCGGCTTTCATGGCAGCTTCGAGCGCTGCGAAGGACGAGGCATTGCCGGGCTCCTCATGCGGCGAGACAAAATCGTCACCCGGCAACGCCCCATCCTCCGCGAAAGTGGGTAAGCGCAAGACTACTGCGCCTGTTGCTGAAGTCGCGTCTGTTGATACTGCGGTGCTTCAGTGGTTGTCCCTCGAAGGCGCATCGTTACACAACTTGAACGATGTCAGCGTCGATATTCCGCTCAAGCGCTTGGTGGCTGTGACGGGTGTATCGGGCTCGGGCAAGTCCACACTCGCGCGTGATGTGTTGTTGCACAACGTGGCGGCTGCGGTGGCGCAGCGTTCCACACAAGCAGGACGCAAACTCGATGAAGAGGGACAACATCCGGCGTGGGTGGGTTGCGCGGGGCTGGATGGCTACCAAACGATTGATCGCGTGTTGGAAGTGGACCAAACGCCGATTGGCAAAACCCCGCGCTCATGTCCCGCCACCTACATTGGTTTTTGGGACACGATTCGCAAGCTGTTTGCTGAAACGCTCGAAGCGAAAGCGCGCGGCTATGGGGCGGGTCGATTCAGCTTCAACACCGGCGAAGGGCGTTGCCACACGTGTGAAGGCCAAGGTCTGCGCACGATTGAGATGAGCTTTTTGCCCGACGTGAAAGTGCCGTGCGAAAGCTGTCATGGCGCACGCTTCAACCCCGAAACTTTGGCGGTGAGCTGGCGCGGTAAGAGCATTGGCGATGTGTTGCAAATGGAAGTGGACGAAGCCGTGGAGTTCTTCGCCACCATGCCCAACATCGCGCACCCCTTGCAGTTGCTCAAAGACGTGGGCTTGGGCTACCTCACGCTGGGGCAACCTTCACCCACGCTGAGCGGCGGTGAAGCGCAACGCATCAAACTGGTGACGGAGTTGAGCAAAGTGCGTGACGACGTCACGCGCCGAGGTCAAAAAGCACCGCACACCTTGTATGTGCTGGACGAACCCACCGTGGGCTTGCACATGGCCGACGTGGACAAACTCATTCGCGTGCTGCACCGTTTGGTGGATGGTGGTCACAGCGTGGTGGTGATTGAGCACGACCTTGATGTGATTGCCGAAGCCGATTGGATCATCGACCTAGGACCTGAGGGTGGCAATGGTGGTGGCCTGGTGGTGGCAGCGGATACGCCAGAGGCGGTGGTGGCGTTGGGGACGCACACGGGTGTTGCGTTGAAGCCTGTGTTGGCTCGGGGGTGACGTTTTCGTTGGCGTGTCTGCGTGCTGCGGGATAAGCCTAGGGTAATGCCACTGAGCCTCTCTTCACCACAAAAGCAACGATCACCCAGCCGTAGATAAAGCCAACCCCGCGTGTTCGCGCAAAGGATGGAAATGGATCTTCGGGAATCGTTCTTGCGCCAACCGCACGTCATAAGGCGATGTGCACAAATACGCCAAGGTGTTGGCCGCATCCAATGCCATGCGCTGTGGGTACGCGTTGGTGAACTCACGCAGCTCCGCAGGCGTGTCAGCGGTGATCCAGCGTGCGCCTGTGTACTGGCAGCTTTCTAGTTTCACATCGCAGTCGTATTCCGCTTTCAAGCGGTGTTGCACCACTTCAAACTGCAACTGGCCTACAGCACCCAACAGCATTGCGCCACCGGCTTCGGGTTTGAACACCTGAATCGCGCCTTCTTCGCCGAGTTGATCCAAACCTTGTTGCAGTTGCTTGGTGCGCAGTGGGTTTTTCAAAATCACCGTCATGAATAACTCAGGCGCGAAGAACGGCAAGCCTGTGAATTGCAGTGCAGGTCCGTCGGTGATGGTGTCGCCCAATTGCACGCCACCGTGCGTGGTGAAGCCGATGATGTCGCCGGCATACGCTTCTTCGACAGCTTCGCGGCGTTGCGACATAAAGGTCACCACGCTGGTTGGGCGCAGTTCTTTGGCGGTGCGTTGCACCTTGAGTTTCATGCCGGGGGTGAACTTGCCTGAGGCCACGCGCACAAAGGCGATGCGGTCGCGGTGGTTGGCGTCCATATTGGCTTGCACCTTGAACACCACGCCGGCGAAGCCTTCGTCTTCCGGTTGAATGGTTTTTTCCACCGCCTGTGTGTTCACCACCAAGTGGCTCAAGCGAGGGCGCGGTGACGGGGCAAGGTCGACCAAGGCGTCGAGCACTTCCATCACGCCAAAGTTGTTCACGCCTGAGCCAAAGAACACGGGCGTTTGCTTGCCGGCCAAGAAGGCTTCTTTGTCGAACTTGGGCGAGGCACCCGTGGCCAGCTCCATGCTTTCCATGGCGGTGGCCCACTCCAAACCAAAGCGCTCGGCCAGTTGGGCTTGCTCAGTCAGCGGGTGGGTTTCAAAGTCTTGTGGCAAACGCTCAGAGCCCGAGTCAAACACGGTCATGGCTTGCGTGCGCAAGTTGATGATGCCGCCGAACAATTTGCCTTGGCCCACGGGCCATGTCATGGGGACGCAGGGCATGCCGAGTTCGCGTTCGACTTCGTCGAGGATGTCGAGTGGGTCGCGCACTTCGCGGTCCATCTTGTTCACAAACGTGATGATGGGCGTGTCACGCTGACGGCACACCTCAATCAAACGGCGGGTTTGTGCTTCCACACCGTTGGCCGCGTCAATCACCATGAGGGCCGAGTCGACAGCGGTGAGCACGCGGTAGGTGTCTTCTGAGAAGTCTTTGTGGCCAGGGGTGTCGAGCAGGTTGATCACGTGCTCGCGGTACAACATCTGCATCACGGACGAGGCCACTGAAATGCCGCGTTGTTTTTCAATTTCCATCCAGTCCGATGTGGCGTGACGACTCGCTTTGCGGCCCTTCACCGCGCCTGCAATTTGAATCGCGCCTGAGAACAGCAGCAGCTTTTCGGTCAGCGTGGTTTTACCCGCGTCAGGGTGAGAAATGATGGCAAAGGTGCGGCGACGGCGCACTTCGTTCAGAAAGGAGCTCATGGGGTCTAAATAAAAGGGTGATGCCTAAAAATGGCAATCAAGGCGGGAATCATAGCGCTGCACCGCGGCGCAGCAGGGGCTTTAGAAGTTCGTTTAAAATCTTATGCATCCGAGGAGCGCTGCAGCCTGTCGGTCCGCAAAGGGCTGGTTTCACAGGTGAGGCTCGGACTGCCAACCGCGCTCACCCACTAGTTGACGTGAGGTGAGTTCCTCGAAGATTCCTTCAGACTCCCAGACAGCGCTGACCGTGCGTCGCTAGTGGCTTTGCCAACTTTTGGAGTCTCACTATGAACGCTGTTCTCAAACCCGCCACCGATTACATCGTGGCCGACATGTCTTTGGCCGCTTGGGGCCGCAAAGAAATCAAAATCGCCGAAACCGAAATGCCCGGTTTGATGGCCATCCGCGAGGAATTCGCGAAGTCACAGCCTTTGAAAGGTGCGCGCATCACCGGTTCGTTGCACATGACCATTCAAACGGCTG
>JACCDT010729649.1_pt1 | contig 11590 bp, 14 predicted proteins | sample 7446291 | NCBI WGS metagenome assembly JACCDT01 (sample SAMN15323446, study PRJNA562643) | freshwater metagenome | isolation source: river surface water | place: USA:Blue River Watershed | collected 2017-08-17 | reverse complement strand
CAGATGGATTCGAACCACCGTAGGCATTCACCAGCAGATTTACAGTCTGCCCCATTTGGCCGCTCTGGTATATCCCCTTCATTTATGCTTTCAGTGTAACGTTCCACTGAAATAGTTCGCAAAAGTACCTCATTTTTTGATTTCTGCAAACTACTAGGCTAAAATTTTTGAAAATAAATTTTACAAAAGTTTCACTCCAAAGCTAAATCCATTCATTTTGAGGCCAGTATTCGACTCAAACAGCGGGTTTAAATCATAGTTGAAAAATAGATCTGGGAATCTGCGAAACGCAAATTCAGCCCGAAGTCCATATCTAAATTGATTTAAATTAAAATTAGAGGACTCTTTGTTTCTATCATTGGACTTATCCTCTTTCGTTTTTGACCAACTCGTTAATCGATAACTCGCATATCCACCAAAAGAAATCATTTGGATAGAAGATACTTTACGAAACACGAATTGTGACATTAGGGGTAGAGTCACGTAAGAGACAGCTAATTTGTTTTTCTCTAACTCAATCTCTGATCCTTTGGAAATGATAGGCTGAAAAATGGTTTGACCTGATGCGGATTTTTGAATCACACGCGAATGATCAAATTGAAAGTTATACCAATCCACACTTACCCCATAGCCTAATCGCCACGCACTTTTTTTACCACTTACTAAATTAATTGATTCATCAATTGCTAAGCTAACAAAAGTAGAATTTATCGTTTTTAAGTCAAAGTCTGTTGACAATAGTGTGGGAGGAAAAAGAGTTGTTTGCAGTGGGCTGGGTTTGCCATTCAAGCCGTTAAGTCCTAGATTTAGATGAAGACCATTGTCTTTGAATAAGGCGGCATCTTTTTTAGCTAGTTTGGTAGAATCTTTCCCCCAAATAACCTTAGTCACTTCCTTTCCATCTTTGTGGTACAAGCCATCCCAAGTCACGTGGGTTTCTTCGTTGCCGTCTTTCACGTGAATCCCGTCCATACCGACACGTACCTCTTCTTTTCTGCCAGACTGATTTCTGTCCACTGTCGACCGGTTTATGGCAATCTTCACTTTCTGGCTCCCGATTTGTACCGAGATAGTGTCCCCATCGGAATCCGTTTTGATGGTTTGTCGAATGGTTTGCCAAAGACTGTCAGATAATACGACCCCCTTCTTATCGAAGGCGGATTCCAATTCTTCTCGCAGTGTACGATTGGAATTCTTTGCACCGATCAAGGTTTGATTTCTTTTGTCAATTTTTAAAATCAGTGAATCTTCTCTCTCTTTTGCAGAAAGGCTGAATACACTTACTAATAGGCAGATAATTGCGATGATCTTTTTCATATTATTTTAATTGTAAAGTACGTTTTAAATTTTCTTCTGTTTTTACGTAGGTATTTGCTACGGTGTGGATACTATTTTCAAAGGCAGGGTTTCCTTCTTTTAATTTTTGCCAATTCACAGGTTCTCCCTCTAAAGCCTGTCTTATTTCACCTACGATTTTGCCGAACAAAGATTTTCTTCGTTTCTGCTGTGTAAATACTGGTTTCACTTCTTCTTCCACGATTGGGTCTATGTCCAAACGAACCGTTAAGATCTCTGGTGATTCGTCTTGCTTCTCAATGACTGGAGTTGTTGCAACAATTTCTTCCTTGGGAGATTCCTGGATTACCGTCGCCACTGAAGATGCTACTACCGATACAGGCTTTTCACTAGCTTTTGTGAAAGTAGATTCAGATGCCTTGTTAGGAACAATCAATGGCTCAGAAACAGAGGCTGCAATTTCTTCCACAGGTACGTCTGTTTTTTCGGTCTTCGCCACCACGGTGGTTTTCTCCGGTGTGACTTGTTCCGGAGCAGAATTCCAATTCCAGCTCAGCCCTAGCGCGAGCAAGAGCATCGCTGCTGCCGCCCAATAGATGGGGAAGCGACGCACGGGTTTTTCTTCCAAGCGTTCTTCGATTCGAGACCACAATCCCTCCGGGATTTCGTCTGATTTATTTTGGAGTTGTTCTCTCCATTTTTCCTCTACAGAATCCCAATTTTTCATAGCTGTAAGGTGATTAATTGATTTTGCAATATAGCTCTAGCCCGCGATAGCTGCGATTTAGAAGTTCCTTCTGAAATATCTAATAAGTGAGCTATTTCTGCATGAGAATAGCCCTCTATGGCATATAAATTAAAAATGGTGCGGTAGCCTGTAGGCAACGAAGCGATTAAGGCTTCGATTTCTTGCAATCCTAATTGCATGAACGTTTCGTCCGGATGCGCCAGCTCAAAAGCCATGTCTATATCTACTGGATACCGCTCTTTGTTTTTACGAATCGACATCAGGGCCTCGTTGACCATAATTTTTCGGATCCACCCTTCGAAACTTCCCCCACCTTGGTACTGCTCTAGTTTTGCAAACACTTTCACAAAGCCTTCCATCAAGGTGTCTTCTGCCTCTGAGGTGTTCGTGATGTAGCGTTTCACTACGGAGAGCATTTTGCCGGCCATTTTTTGAAACAAGAACTGCTGCGCTTGTCGATTGTTTTTTCGACAGGCGTTGATGAGTTCGATTTCAGAAGTAAAGGAAGGTAAACGTGTACTCAAGGGTTCATTTTCTAATTCGAATGCAAAGATGGCATAAAGTGCTAAATGGTTGCGTCAGTTTGAAAAGAATTTCAAAATTCCGTTCTTTGCCTAAATTAATCATATGCCTAACTCAGCGCCCATCGGGATTTTTGATAGTGGAATTGGAGGATTGACTCTCGCGCATGCCATCACTGAGTTGATGCCGCAGGAGAATATCATCTATTTTGGGGATACGGCGCACTTGCCGTATGGGGATAAATCAGCGACGGCGATTCAGGCCTATTCGGTGAAGATTTGTAATCTGCTTTTAGAGAAGAATTGCAAGTTGATTTTGATTGCGTGTAATTCGGCTTCTGCCGCAGCTTATGATTTAGTGAAGGCCTATGTAGGTACGAAGGCCAAAGTAGTCAATGTCATAGACCCGGTCATTTCGTACTTAGACCAAAACTGGGAAAATAAAACCCTCGGTTTAATCGGGACGAAGCAAACGGTTAACTCGGGGATCTATGCGAACAAGGCGGAAGCCCTGGGAAAGCATATTCAGGTGAAGTCTTTGGCCACCCCTTTATTAGCCCCTATGATCGAGGAAGGCTTCTTCTCGAATTCGATTTCAGAACACATTATCAAAGAATATTTAGCGCAACCGACCTTACAAGGAATCGAGGGCTTGATTTTAGGCTGTACGCACTATCCTTTGATTAAACCGCAGATCGACGCTTACTACAAAGGAAGCATTCAGGTTATCGACACATCTCTTATCGTGGCGGAGGAAATCAAGCGTATTTTAACGGCAGAAGATATGCTGCACGATGGAGCAGAATCCACCCGTCAATTCTACGTATCAGATTATACGGATTCATTCGAAAAATCCACCCAAATCTTCTTTGGGGAGACTATCAAATTAACACAATATCCTATTTGGGATTAATTACGAATTATTGCTGAAAAGTTGAGACACTTTTTTGCGCAGCTGTAATTTAGCTAGGCGAGCTTGCTGCTCTTGTTTGCTTTGGCGAAACCATAAAAAAGCAATCGCTCCCACGATTAAATAGGGCGCAGATAGTAAATACAATATTCCCGTATTCAAGCCTGTTGCAATATTGCTGCGACCATTTGATATAGTACTTTCGACCGTCGTACGGCACATCGCACATTGCGCCACCGCATCGATTTGGGTTAAAAGAACTAAAGCCACCAAGATGAGAAACGTCTTATACATAATAAGGGGAAATCATAAGGTAAACAATGACACCTGAAACTGATACGTATAACCAGATAGGGTAGGCCCATTTCACAATTGCCTTGTGGGCTGGAATATTATCTGTTACCGCATAATATATAGCTTTCAAAACTAAGCGAACCACACCAATCGAAAGCACGATGTGCGAGATTAATAAGAAATAATATACCGGACGGATCCAACCTTCGCCACCGAAAGGTGTCGATGGATTAGAGATATGGTAAAGAATATACAAGATTAAAAATACAGCACCTTGCAAAAAGGCAGCTCCCATCGCTTTACGGTGTCCGCTGATACTTCCACTCTTTATGGCGATTAAACCAATCACTAAACTTAAAGCAGTCGTTGAATTCAGTAAGCCAATGACGTGAGGCAATACTTTTGTCCATTCACCAAGATTAATTTTCGTTTGAATCCCGATCAAAACAGCGACAGCCACCGGAATAGCTACCGAAAGCACATTAATTAATTGATCGTTTTTTTTAGTTGCTTCCATCGTTTTTACTCGTTGGTGTATATGCTTTTTAATACTTTGATTTCGACTAGTAATCGATCTACGTCTTTTTTATCTGTTCCGTCATAAAATCCACGGATAATTCCTTCTTTGTCTACTAATACTAACCGCTCAGAGTGGATAAATGTTTCGTCTGGTTTTGTAATTGCCGCGTCATATTCTGAGGCATCAGCTAAGGGAACATGGAAGCCTTTTAAGACCAAAGGATAAATTACTTTCTTTTCCCCTGTCAAAAAATACCATTGACCTTTATTCGCATCAAAACGTTTTGCGTAAGCTGCTAGTTTTTCTGGCTCATCGAACTTAGGATCAACTGAAATGGAAAGCAATTGAATCTCTGGATCCTGGTGAAAAGTATCTTGTACTCGACTTAGCTGCGTGGTAATTTTAGGACAAATCGTGGTGCAGCGGGTAAAGAAGAAACTAGCCACGTAGATTTTGCCCTGTAAGCTTTTTGAGTCAAATGTCTTTCCCGATTCGTCTGTAAGGGAGAAGGATGGAATGGTTTGGAAAACTGTATCCATCTCTGATTCATTCCAACGTGGGTTCAGGCGCTTAGCCATCTTTATTTCTCCCGTAGTCGAATCGATAGCTGGAACGTAGCGAGGAAGACTAAAATGATTTGTACCAAATGTCTTTAGCCCTAAATAAATTAAGACAGGCACTATTAATACGAGAAATAATATGCCTGTCTTTTTATTCATTATCCAAGAAGGGAATTAAAATCAATATAAGTGTCCACCTTCGTAGATCAAGGCTACTAAAAGCCATACTACGAAAAGTGTAGGGATTAAAACCATCCAAATCAAGGACTTAACTTCATGCTTTAAGTGCATGAATTCACCCACGATATAGAATGCTTTCACAATTGTCATGCCGCAGAAAATAGCTACACGTAGCGTGTTAGCTGGCATCGTGAAAGCAATCACGAATTCAATTGCGGTTAAGATCAATAAAATCCAAAATGTTTTCCAAATGGCGCCTGTGTTAGGAGGGGCAATTTCTTTTTCTGAGGTTCCGTGTGATGCGTGCGAAGCCATATATAAATCAATTATAAGATTAAACTAAATAGAAGAAGGTAAATACGAATACCCAAACTAGATCGACAAAGTGCCAGTAAAGACCTACTTTCTCCACCATTTCATAATGACCTCTACGCTCATACACACCAGTAGCTGCGTTGAAGAAAATCAAAATGTTCAAGATTACTCCTGAGAATACGTGAGTTCCGTGGAAACCTGTAATGAAGAAAAATAAATCAGCGAATGCCGGAGGTCCATACGGGTTACGCACTAAGTTCGCTCCCTCAATCGGTGTACTAACGCCATCTACGATTTGCTTTGCCGCTAAGGATAAATCTTCTGGACCGTGGATAAAGTGTGTCCACTCCCAAGCTTGAGAACCTAAGAAAGTAAATCCACCTACAATCGTCCAAAGCATCCATTTTTCTACGTCCTTGCGATCACCACGGTGTCCAGCTTCTACGGCTAATACCATCGTTACTGAAGAGGCGATCAAAATGAAGGTCATGATACCTACGAAAACTAAAGGCAATGACATGCCGTGTAAGAAAGGAACGGCTTCAAAAACTTTTTCTGGAATAGGCCAGTGAGTCGTTGAGAAATAGAAATCCGCTGGAGCGCCTTCCCAAGCAGGTTGGCTAAAACGAATCATTCCATAAGTGATCAAAAGGGCAGAGAATGTGAAGGTATCCGATAAAAGGAAGAACCACATCATCAATTTTCCATAACTAGCTTTTAGTGGTTCAGAACCACCTTGCCATGTTAAATTTTCTGGAACCGCTGGGGCAGCGTGTGCTACTGACATAGGGGATAAGCTTAATTGTTAATCAATAAAAATACAAATAAATAAAGCCACAACGCATCTAAAAAATGCCAATACGTGGCGCAAATCTTAATTTGGGTCAATTGCTTTGCGTTTATCTTCAATCTAAAGGCCGCCACTAAGGCGAAGATTAGAACGACAAGGCCTGAAACAAGGTGTAAACCGTGTAAACCTGATAAAACATAAACAAAAGAGCCGGATGGATTACCTACAAAATAAACGTTCATTTCCACTAATTGGATCCAACCGTAAAATTGCATTACTAAAAACAGTAATCCGAGCACAAAAGTAATAGAAATACTCATTCGAAGTGCATTAAATTGGTCTTTTTTTGCAGCTAAAAGTGAGTAATGCATCGAAATACTGCTCAAAATTAAAACGCCTGTGCTATAGCTAAATAAACTAGGCATTTGGAATTCTACCCAGTTCCCTTCCGCTTTTCTAACTAAATAAGCCGAAGTGAAGGCTGCGAATAACATGATGATCGATACGATGAACAACCACATCGTAAAAATTTTCGGGTTGACCGAACGGGTTTCAGCCGGTTCGATTACATTCTCTGTTGATTTCATGATTTAAACTTTATCAAATAATAAGGCAATTTGTATGATGATTAAATAGAAAAAGGAACCAAACATCATCCACTTCGCGGCCTTATCTGTGGGACGCATCATGAGGTAGAAGGTTTGGCATAAAAATAGAATTCCTGCTATCACGGTGATGATTGCTGATTGAATTCCAGTGATGTGCAGTAAATACGGCACAAATCCCAAAGGCACTAAAAAGAGCGTATAAATCATAATGGTGAAAGCCGTCTTAATATCTTTCTTTCCATCATTCGGTAACATCTTAAATCCAGCCTTGCGGTAATCCGCATCCGCCACCCAAGCAATCGCCCAGAAGTGCGGAAATTGCCAGAAAAATTGAATCGCAAAAAGTATCCCTGGTTCCCAGCCAAAATGCCCTGTCGCTGCCACCCATCCAATCATGGGAGGGAAGGCTCCCGGGAAGGCTCCTACAAAGACAGAGATAGGCCCCACACGTTTTAGTGGCGTATAAACGTAACCGTATAAAATGTAAGATAACAGACCGACTAATGCCGCTTTCCAGGTGAAATAGCTTAACAGGCCTAGAGCGATGACCGCTAATACATAGCCGAAGTTTCTCGCCTGAGCGGGCGTTAAAGTTTCCGTAGGCAAAGGCCGCTGTGCCGTTCGCTTCATCAACTTATCGAATTCAATTTCCTTCAATTGATTGACGATATTCGCCGCCCCGGTTAAAACGAATCCAGCTAGGGAGATTAAGAAGATTCCAAGCGGTTTATGCTCAATGGGCGCTAATAAATACCCGAACGTCCCAGAAAAGGCTACCGTCATTGATAGTCTTGATTTTAATAGGGCGATATAAGGTTTTATAGACGACATTTAGGCGTTTTTTGTTTGTATCCACGAGCTGATGTGCCAGCCGATTAATACTAATGAGATTAAAAGATGCACTGCTTGACTTCCTAGTGGGAGTGCGAAGTAGGCCATCAAAATTCCAGTTCCTAGTGAAATACCGATTAAAACGAGTATTCCTTTTCGGTAGGTTTGTAGTGGACTTTCTGCTAACTTCTTCCAAAGAATCAGGTGGCAAAGTAAAATCACCCACGAGAATGTTCTGTGAATGATATAGCCCAGATCTAGGTTTTCGACCCATTGGTCTTTAGCCCCTTCCCCTAACGCTTTGATCACGTGGTCCATATTCTCGCGCACTTGTGTGCCCAAGATGATTTGGACTAAAACCACAAGTAAACTTATCCCAATCCACTGGCGATTCAACATCGGTATAACCTCAGACGAAGATTGATTGTTTAGCGCTTTTACTAAAAAAAAGATGACTCCGATGGACAATAACATGTGAGCAGTAACCACACCTGGTAATAGAAAAGAGTCCACCACATATTTCCCTAATACCGCATTCGCTAAGATTAATAAGAGGCTTGCTAAAGTAGGCAAGAATACATTTCTCCCCTCTTTATAGGCTAAAACGGTGGTGATTAAAACGATTAATCCCGTCAAAGCTCCTAATAACCGGTTAATGTATTCAATCCAGGTTTTAGTGGCGTTGAATTCAACTTCTCCATGCAACTTGTCTTGGTAAATGACTTCGTAATGAAGGGGCAACTCCTCCACTTTTGTGGGTGGAATGAAGCGTCCAAAACACTTTGGCCAATCCGGGCATCCCATTCCTGATCCTGTGCTGCGAACGATTCCGCCAGCGAGGATAAGCAAATAAATGCTCAGGAGTGAAAGGATTGCGAAATTTCTAAAGGCCATTTTTGGGGTAAAAAAAAGATGCATCTAAATGAGATTCATTCGGATGCATCTTTGATTTTTTGGGTTAATTAACGGTTATAACTTTCGTTTTGCGCGCCTAATAAACCATCGATATCTTTCTCTTTTGCAATTTCTGCCTCTTCCTCAGGAAGGTTAGAGCTCTTAGTTGCAGAGAATGGTACGTTTTGTGGAATGAAATCTTGTTCAGCACCTGGCTTAGAATAATCATAAGGCCAACGGTATACTGCAGGAATTTCGCCTACCCAGTTTCCGTGTTCTGGATTAATAGGTGTTGTCCACTCTAATGTATTCGAGTTCCAAGGATTTTGTGGAGCTACTTTTCCTTTAAAGATCGAGTAGAAGAAGTTCCAAGCAAAGATCGCTTGAGCAGAGAACGTAATGATCGCTGCAATCGAGATGAATGAGTTCATATCTGTAAAGGCCGCTGCGCCATCATTTCCTACCGCTGTGAATGAGTAGTAACGACGAGGGAAACCTGCGATACCGATATAGTGCATTGGGAAGAATACCATGTAAACACCTACGAACGTAAACCAGAAGTGGATATAACCTAAGGTCTTGTTCATCATACGACCGAACATCTTAGGGAACCAGTGGTAAACACCTGCCATTAATCCGAAGAACGATGCCGCACCCATTACTAAGTGGAAGTGAGCTACTACGAAGTAGGTATCGTGTAAGTTAATATCTAAAGCAGAGTTACCTAAGATGATACCTGTTACACCACCCGAGATGAATAGTGATACAAGACCGATCGAGAACAACATTGCTGGAGTAAAGATCAAATTACCTTTCCAAAGTGTGGTAATGTAGTTAAACGCCTTCACCGCAGATGGTACGGCAATGATTAAGGTTAAGAACATAAATACAGAACCTAAGAACGGATTCATACCTGTTACGAACATATGGTGAGCCCATACAATGAACGCAAGCACGGTAATACCCATCATCGAACCAATCATCGCACGGTATCCGAAGATAGGCTTACGTGAATTTGTTGCAATGATCTCAGATGTCATACCTAAAGCTGGAAGCAATACGATATATACCTCTGGGTGACCTAAGAACCAGAATAAATGCTGATATAAAATGGCTGATCCACCTACATTAGGTAAAGCTTGACCTTGGATATAAATCTCAGACAAGTAGAATGATGTTCCAAATGAACGGTCAAAGATCAATAATAAAGCAGCTGATAATAATACAGGGAAAGATAACAAACCTAATACCGCTGTGAAGAAGAATGACCAAATCGTCAATGGCATCTTAGTAAACGTCATACCCCGTGTACGTAAGTTAATTACAGTACAGATGTAGTTAATACCACCCATTAATGATGAAACGATAAAGAAGGTCATGGACGTTAACCACAGAGTCATTCCTAATCCAGAACCTGGCATTGCTTGTGGCAAGGCAGATAGAGGAGGGTAAATTACCCATCCACCTGATGCAGGTCCTGTCTCAATGAATAAAGAGGAGAACATGATCACCGATGACAAGAAGAAGAACCAGTAGGATAACATATTAATGAATCCAGAGGCCATATCTCTTGCACCAATTTGTAATGGAATCAAGAAGTTAGAGAACGTTCCAGAAAGTCCTGCTGTCAATACAAAGAATACCATGATGGTACCGTGCATCGTTACAAGGGCTAAATAAAACTCTTTGTCTAGTTTTCCACCCTCGTCAATCCATCCACCTAAGATAGGACGTAACCAATCTAATTGCATGTCAGGGAAACCTAATTGCAAACGGAAGATGATCGAGAATGATCCCCCAATAAAGGCCCAAAGAATACCTGAAATCAAGTATTGCTTGGCAATTGTTTTGTGATCAGTTGAGAAGATATACTTCGTCCAAAAATTTAGCTCATGGTGCTCATGCTCATGATCGTGTGCATGGGTGTGAACTTCTTCAGCGTGTGATGTTGCAGTTGACATATGAATTTATTTTCTACTGTTCGTTGTTAAATTAGTTTACACTTACGGCTTCGTCTGCAGGTGCAGCTGCGCTATCTACCGCAACTGGTTCCACAGGGATATATTTAGATGCTTTTGATTTTAAGTTATCAGGAACTTTAGCTAAATACGTAGGATTAGTTGCTAAGAATGGCTTTTGCTCCGCGCACCATTTAGCATAATCTTCTGGTTCGTCTACAAATACAGTAATCGCCATACCAAAGTGACCACGGCCACAAACCTCCGTACAGTTTAACTTAAAGTTGAAATCTTTCTTACCTAGCTTAGCACGCATCTCGTCCGTAGACATGTTCGGTGTGAACCAGAACTTCGTAGGCATACCTGGAACCGCATCCATCTTCACCCGGTGGAATGGTAAATATACCGAGTGTAAAACGTCTTGAGCGTGAATCTTTAAAAGAACTGGCTTTCCTTTTGGAAGGTGAAGTTCCGTTGCTGTAAAGTCATCAAAAGAGTGCTTATCTGTAAAATCAATACCGATATTGTTTGTCTCGTCGATTAACTTGTAGTTGTAGTTACCTAATTGATTATCATCTACACCGGCGTAACGTACATACCAGCCAAATTGGTGACCTGTGATTTCGATTACAACGGCATCGCTAGGTGCTTGCGACGTAATATCTCTCCAAGTTCTCCATCCCGTGAATACTAAAATCGCCATAATAATAGCCGGGATAACCGTCCATATTAATTCTAATTTATGGTTAACTGGATAGAAAGTTGCTTTTCTGTTTTTGTTGTAACGGTATTTGAAGGCGAAGAATAACAAGAGCGAATTTGTGAAAAAGAACGCTAACGTAACTACTGCCATTGAAATCCAAAACATGCTATCTGTTCTCAGACCATGTTCTGAGGCAGCAACAGGTAAAAAATCAGGTTGAGCTACTAAAAATGACCAAACACCGGCAATGGTACCCAATGCCCAGAAAATGATCATACCATACGCATTCGCATCGTTACTTGAATCTACAGCTGAATCCGTATTTTCTGCTCTTTCTAATGATTTATTTAACTTAATACTTTTGCTGATTACATTAATCGCAAGAGCAAAAAAGATAACTGATAAAAGACCTATTAGGTAAAACATAAGTGTTATTTTAATAGAAGTTCAAAAATTAAATAT
>JACCDT010440009.1_pt1 | contig 11592 bp, 19 predicted proteins | sample 7446291 | NCBI WGS metagenome assembly JACCDT01 (sample SAMN15323446, study PRJNA562643) | freshwater metagenome | isolation source: river surface water | place: USA:Blue River Watershed | collected 2017-08-17 | reverse complement strand
GCTCTGTGCGCTTTTGCTAGAGCTGCGGCTTGTGTCTTGACGATACCGCCCCCACACCTTCGCATATCCTCGTAACCGTATCGCCCTGGACGCCCCAATTCCCAATGGATCGACTCACGATCTTCCAAGCAATCTCGACACGGATTGTTACGAAGAAATTCTTTGAATTCGTCCGTCCATTTGTCGTTGGTGCCGTACAGCTCATGGCCTCGCATCCCACAGGCTAGCGGCCCAGACAGGACGGGCTGAAAATGATATCTCATACCTAACGCCCACGCGCTTCTCGAAACGCCCTCTCCTCCCCACGCCCACCCCAATTGCTCATACGTCTGCTCCTAAATCACGGAGAAGAGCGATCAAGGCGGAGCGCGTTTGTCTAAATTTTCGCCCCCCATATTGATCCACATAGGAGCGGACATCCCCATCGTGATCGACATAATTCCCGTTTTCATTGCATCCCACGACGCATGCAATGAAATGATCAATGAGATCGTCTCTCTTGCTCTTCACAGCACACCTATACCAAAGGTAGATAGGCGCCTTTAGGAGCTAAGCGGATAAGCCCGCCGTTTTCCCTTTGCAGGGACCTCGACCTCCAGCGCAACGACTTGGACTACACCAGTCACTCGAGGAATGGCATGCCGTCGATCACCTTGAGAGCATCCTCAAGCCTCTTGTCCCCCACTTCATACACACTTCGTCGGACTTCCTGGACGAGACTCTCCAGGGCGAGGACCCGATCCGTGTTGATGATCCCATGCCCTCCTTCTTGGGGAGACATCCGGCGGAGCCGCTTCGCGAGCACCTGGCGGCAGAGCTTCGCCACATGAGCTTCGAGGTACGTGAATTCCCCGTGCTGACGATAAGGGTCGCCCTTCCTGTCTATACAAAGAACGGGGTTGTGGTTCTCGATTCGAATGACGAGCAATGCAGGCGAAGGCTCCGCTTCGCATACAATCGTCACCACATCATCCTTGTAAGCTCGGGCGTTGTTGGGATTGAACTGCCAACCGATGGCTGCAACCCCAATCTCTTGACGATGATCCGAGCTGCCGTGTTCTTCGAGGATACGACGGCAATTCCAAACAAAATCGGAAAAACGATGATCAGGCATAGTACTCCGGTATCACGTGAATTCGTCGTCTTCGAGAAGGGTTCGGGCCCAGGGGGAGAGAACTGGCTTGGGAGGGGCAACAACGGAGTTCTTGCATTCATGTATCGTTCTTCGCAGCGTTTCCCCGAAACGCTCGGCCTCGACATTAGAAGTCCGCCCAAAAAGGTAGACCAACCGAGGATGAGCCATTGAACGGAGAGATTGTCGAAGGCCCCGGTTCAAATCCGGATTCAAATGCATGTCCTCGAAAGCAAAGACGAAGACAGGAGCCTGGAGTCCTGTATAATCTGAGATATCGTCACACACAGCATTCACGAAATCCGCCCAAGCCGAATGAAGACTTGTTGTACAGTAAGCAGACTCTTCAACTTCGAGGGCATATGATTCAGGGTCAAGATCTACTCTTATTGGTCGGGTCGTCCCAGCGAAACACCGGACATAATGCGCCCAAGCCTCTTGACACGGCAACTGGCGTCCAAAGCGCGAGTTTGTATGCGTCTCCAAAAGCCGATCGATGAATTGTCGGAGGGCTGTCATGAGGCGGAAACCCACAGACATTGATTTCCCCTGATCATACCCTTCAAAAGACACAAGAACTGCGGAGGCATCCTGCACCGAGTTCCGCCTCATAGTCTGACAAAAGACTGTAAAGTCGAAACCAGGTTCAGGCTCAACATCCAGGATGTTTGGGTCTCCACGATAGCGGAGATCAACCAAACCCCTCGTTGAGGAATCCTCCAAAGGGAGGCGTCTGAGAGCTTCGAGAGTGCTCAGGATGAGTGACGATCGCACGAAGGGCATGGTCAAGCCGTCCAGAAATCCGTTGAGGGTGGCGTCACGACATGGGGGATCCGACCTGCTCGCGCATCGGCGATTGTCAGCTCGATCACAGTAGACCCGCTTTCCTGTATCGCCTCACGAATGTTCTCTTCGAGGCCCCACCAACATTCGCACCCCCAAATCACGTCCCCTTGATCAAGAACAATCTTGGGGTTCATGCAGCCTTCTGCATGAAGAATCGAGGTGCGTGAAGTTGGACCCTCGTCGGGAGGGATCTCCAACCCCTGGTACACCCCGTACCCAAAGAAGAAGACTACCCCATCCCGCCCCATGGCAAGCGCTCCGACTCGGGATCCAACCTCAGGGAGGGACATGCAACCTATTACACCGGATCCGGTGTAACCCTTCCCATGGCAGATGCGAGTTCTTCTTCGGGGTCAGGCAACAAGGCGGACGAATCCAGGCAGGATCTCGAAAAACACATGAAGGATGTGGTGCGCCGTGCTGGGATGACTTCCGTCCAAGCTGCAATCCTCAGCGGTGAGTTGCGGGCCAGCTTCGAATCACAGAGTATGGATCGCATCGAGGCTCTTGTTCAGGCTCTTGATGCCGTCCGCACAAGACGAAACCATGCGTAGTCCCGAAGAAATCAATACCGCGCCGCACTTTTTGGCGCTGGGTATCCTGGCGATTGTTGCGGGGGTTACCCACGACGAAAAACTGCTCTTCACCGTCACCTACACTTTCCTCGGTTTCCTGCTCCTTCGGAAGGTCTTCCTGGTATTTGGAGGAGGCATGTGATGTTTGATGAAGAAACCTTCCGAGGCACGGGTAACATTGTCGCCCCCGTCGATGTTGACCTCGAAGATAATTGGGCTCTTCTGCAAGGAATACCCTCACATCTCTACATAGTTTACCGTGGGAGTGGGTGTGATTCCATGGAACTGTGGAGACTTCACAACATTCGTCAAGTGTACTTTCCTTTCCAAGGAAAGCGTGTTGACTGTTGGGTATATGAACACGAACGCCCTCTGTGGCGTGGACCCCAAGCAATCGAGAGGACACCCGTAGTCAATCGCAAGGTATACAGGACCAAAAAAGAGAATGCCACGATTTCTCTTAAAGAAGCCTTGAAGGCTTTCTCCGATATTTGGGATCAACATGTTGTTGAAGCGCAAAGGGCAATTGATGCGCTTCAAATGTCAATTACCCAATTACAAGAAGAAGTGCGCAGGCTTTCGACAAGGATGGAACAGAACGGTACGAACCCTGTTCTTCGTTCTGACTTTTTGACGGGGTCGGCTCAGAACGAAGAACAGCATTGGCGTGGGGGATGTTGATCCCCTGCGTGGTGTCTCTGTAGAAAAGCTCATGCTCCTCGAAACTGCCCTCTCAGCTTTCCCTGAAGCCATCTCCGCGCTCTCAGCTCTCAGCTCTCAGCTCGGGGACGATGCCGACATCTCGAAGATCCTGCTCGATCTGGTGATTTTCGAGATGAGGAAGATGCAGCACATGCGGCAAGCGCCCACCCTCGCGACCCTGATCCGGGAAGCCATCGGCCTCGTCGACACGATCGGAAAGCGGAACGTTACCCCCTCGGGTGCCATGATGCCTTCTTCCGTGAGGGAGAAGAAAGAGAAACTCTCTCTCCTCGCTGCGGACGCTCTCGAGAAGCTCTTCAAGCTGGCCCGTGCCCTGATCAAGGAGGGCTGATCATGCCTTCAGGACACATGCACTTCCGCATCGACGGTGAAGACTTCACCCGCATGGCTCGGGAGAGGCTCCTCTCGGAGCTGCCTGACAACGCCTGGAAGCTCTTCACGGAGGGGCTGGGGGGAGGAGAACCCGGGGCGCTCGATCACATCGCAAAGCAGGTGCTCGACGGCAAGATGAAGCTCGTCGGCAACGAGACGATCGGCTTGAGCCCCGTCGAGGATACGGACGAGGCCACCAAGAAATACATCTCGGATTCGAAGTACATCTACGCGGGACGCGTTCGGCACGAGGGCAGATGGTGGCGCCCGAAGACGAGGGTCACCAACTTCGGCCCGGACGATATGCCCAGGGGCAGGATTCCTACTTTCACCGGACTCAGCTCGAGAAGTTCGAAGGCGGCTCTTGCTCGTGATCGCACGTCCTTCTATTGCTGCGAAGAAGACCGCGTGCTCCTTTCGGGCGTGATCTTCGAGCCCTGTGGGGAGCCCCCCCATTGGTGGAAACGGAACCTGTCCCCGGCAGCGGCTCTGGAAGACTTCCTCGCGGCGGGTCGCACCCTGGAGGAGGACGGCTGGCATCAACGCTTCGGGGATCGAATCGAAGAAGAGAAGCCCAAGAAACCCGCCAAACCAAGCCAGGAAAAGATGGCCGCTCAGCGTGAGGCATTCCGAATCGAGAGAGCAAAGGAAGAGGAGCTGGCTCGAAAGGAAGACATGCTCCGAGGGGCATGGCTGGCTCGGGTGGGATCCCTTGTTCGGGAGCAGGCAAAAAAGGACATGTTCGAGATGCCCCTGGAAGACGGCACTTCGATCTCCATTCCCCGCGCCCCGTTCTGGAACTGGGCGCTCCGCCGGACCACTCTCCGGCACCTGGCCCCCTCGTGGGAGTGCATCGCGAAGGGGGGCGAGAAGATGCCCTGCGACGACCCTTACCACACGGATTGGGTCCTGGGCGCGGGTCTCACGCTCGACAAGGCCTATGAGGGCCCGGTGAAGGATGCGTCCTGGAAAGCAAGGTTCGAGCTGCAAGAGAGGCTCGGAAACTTCGAATGTGGGGTGGTCAACTCGGGTGCTGACGTGACTGGCACCGTGGGCAAGGAGATCCTCGTGCTCCGTGACCTGCATCCGGATCACCTGGAGGCGATGCTCAAAGCACAAGGGATCATCACGGAAGCTGGGGGTCGAGGCGCACATCTTGTTCAAGTCGCGATGGAGCGGAACATCCCCATCATGAGGGTCGAGGATGCATTCACTCGTTTCCCTGTCGGCTTGAAGCTGATCCTCATGCCTTCCGAAGGGAAAATCAGAGTCCCGGGCTACATGTGGGATGAAATTTCGGTGTAATACGATCCCATGAACTCCTACGAACTGCTCCATCCGAATACCTCCTGGGCGAGTCTTCAGGCGTTCGACTGGGTTCGAGCACTCGGAGCTTGCCCTCAGGATCCCATTCACCACGCTGAGGGGAACGTGTGGATCCACACCCGGATGGTGCGTGAAGTCTTGCGTACAATGCCGGAATGGCAGGCGCTCCCCCCGGAGGATCAGCAAATCGTCGATATTGCCTGCCTGATGCACGACATCGCCAAGCCGTATACGACGGAGATTGAGGAGGGGGGTCGCGTCACGGCAAAGGGGCACTCACGCGCTGGAGAGTTGCTCGCTCGCCGAATCCTCTGGGAGATGGGTGCGCCCTTCTCCATCCGAGAGCAGGTGTGCGGCCTGATCCGCTACCACCAAATCCCCTTCTATCTCATCGATCGGGATGATGCTCAGCGTCTTGCTGCGGAGATCAGTATCACAACGCGCTGTGATCTCCTTGCCTTGGTTGCTGAGGCAGACATCCGTGGACGCATCTGCGCGGACATGGGAAGGGTCGTCGAGAACATCGAGCTGTTCAGAGAATTCTGTCGAGATGTGGCCTGCTACATCTCCCCAAAGCATTTCGCCTCGGATCATACCAGGTTCGTGTACTTCCATTCAATGGGGAGAGACTCTGAGTACATCGTACACAACACGACCAAACTCGAAGTCGTTGTCATGAGCGGGCTCCCGGGCTCGGGGAAAGACACCTACATCAAAGAGCACTTCAGCTCTCTGCCTGTCGTATCGCTCGACGATATCCGAGAAGAATACGATGTGGATCCCACGAAGAAGAACCAAGGGGAGGTTGTTCAGATCGCCAAGGAACGAGCCCGAGAGTTCCTTCGTAAAGGGGATCGATTCGTGTGGAACGCCACGAATCTGAACCGTCAACGGAGAGACCCGATCATCTCGTTGTTGTCGGACTACGGGGCCCGAGCGCACATCGTCTATGTCGAAGTGCCCCGCGCCACGCTCATCACACAAAACAAGGCTCGGAAGGCCTCCGTTCCAGAACACGTGATTCACAAGATGACCTCGCGCTGGGAGATCCCCACGCTCAAAGAGGCCCATCGGGTGACCTTGGAGGTCAGGCAATGAGTACGGATTACGTGAGCCTCCTCATCAAGATCGGGCCCAAAGAGTTCCCCGATAAAGACGTTCGAGCGGTCTATCGAACGGGGTCTCAGGTCTACGGAACAGCGACCCCAACTTCAGATGAAGACTTCGTGGTTGTGCTCGACAGCCTCAAGGCCAAACAAGACCTTCTCTTCCGGACGAACATCAACGTTGTTGTTCACACTGCCAAGAGCTTTCAGGAAGCCCTCGACAAGCACAACATCTTCGCCCTCGAGTGCTTCTTCCTTCCCCCCGAGCATCGACTCAAGACGCCCAAGGTGCCTTTCAAGTTCAAATGCAATCGGAAGAAGCTGGTAGACGCGGCGATCTCTGTTTCAAACACGGACTACGAGAAGGCAAAGAAGATTTTCGAGACGAAGCCCCTCATCGCAAAGAAGAAGCTCTTCCATTCGCTCCGGATTCCGATTTTTGCATATGAGATCCTCCAGAACGGGCATCTCGTGAACTATGGGGCGGCGAACTATCTGTGGAATGAGATCAATGACCCGACGAGCCGGGATCTGACGTGGAACGTGTTCAACGCTGCATACGGCGATCTCCGACAACAACTCTGTCAAGACCTTCAATGAATGCAATAGGGCCCTACCGCAAGCTTCTGAACGAGATTCCTCGCCTGGAATCATGGCGTCCGAGAATGCCCCTCGTGCTTTTGCGGGTGTGGAGATCAAAGAAGGTACGAGCTGCCACCCTTCCTTGGGGGTTCTCCCTGTCACTCAACATAGGAGTGCAGGCAACCATATTTTCCATGTTGGGCAGGTTTGTAGAACCCACCCCATTCCCATGGTGGCTTTGCGGTGTGTTGGCCGTTGGGGGTGCCGCATGCCTGTGGCTTGCTAAACACCTTTGGTGTTTTGATTAGAGACACGGGTCTCCGCAGTTCGCACAGCCTCCATTCATTCCCCGCTTCTCATTGTTGCAGCACGCCCCATTCGGCTTATTGGGGTCATTCCGTGCTGCCTCCGCCTCTTTCCCATGCAAACGGGGGTGGTATTCATTGTAATACTCTCCGTGCCCCATTTTCAAATGGGTTGCCAGCATCTCCCCAATGTTGGCAACCAGACGGCTTCGTGGGATTTCTCGAACCTTGATCTTCCTGTCCTTCGAGGGGTTGAAGCTGGGCAGGAGCTTCGCTCGTTCCTGACGAAGGAGGTTCAGGAGCTTCCTCCGGACGTACTCCTCCGAGTCCTCGGGACCGACGACGAAAACGGGGATGTCTGGATGGTCACGCTGGAATTCCCGAGCCCGTTTCCAGCCGGACTTCACCTGGATCTTGACCGGGCCGGTGTCAATCTCAGCGACGAGATCGACACCCTGATGGTCCTCTTCATGGGTTGCGCGACGAATCGATTTCACCCATGATGGCATCCGGTACGGGCACTGCTCAAAACAGAGCGAGGCCAGAAGTTCGGCGGTCTCCCCCAAGATTTGAGCCTCTCGTCCTTTCATTCCCATTAGCTACACCAGTTGATCTCAGCCCTCTCTCCCAGGTAGATCCCCCATGCCTCCCGCTGAATATACCCTTGAGGAATGGTTGCGAGGCGTACCTCCTCCCTTGCAACCACAGCCCCCTGTGCCCCCTGGCTACATCTATGGCGTGGGCGTGGGGGTGAACGACAAGATCATCCCGTACCTCATCAAGAACGGCGCGATGACGCCGCCCGATGTCTATAAGGTACTGGAGGCCCATGAGGCTGACGTGCCCTTCCAAGAGGCTGCTCGCCTCCGGAATGAGCTGTACAAGAAGGCCAAGGCACAACAGAAGGCGGCCCTCCTTCAAAGCATCGAAGAAGCCCGCCAAGCCAGTGAAGAAGCTGAACGCCAAGAGCGTGAACGCGAAATTCGCCGACAGGAGATTGGGCGAGTCGCCGCTCACTCCGATGGTTTGGCGATCCACATGGCCATCCTTCTCGACCCTGCCCCGCAGAGCTTCGCGCTCTTTCTGACCTCACGCCCAGGCTGGGCTCGAAAGTCTCGTCCCCTCACCCCTGAGGAGCGGGACCTCTGCGGGCTCAAGAATCCGAAGCCTACCTGGCTCGCCCCTGTTGTACGACCTCGGAGTGAATTCTCTCTCACAGGAAGACAATTCTCGGATTGGAGGGTCGTCGAGCTGCTCGAAGAGTTCACAAGAGACGACGCCTCGTGATGGTGTAGGGGTACGGGGTCAATCCCCTGAAGCGAGGGTCGAATGCTCGGTGGTATAGAGATTCGTGTATATGAATCTGCCTTTCAACTCGTCGAGAGGGTGTTTATAACCCGAAACGGAAACCATGAGGACGACAATGGGCCTCAACATACTGTTGAGGGTTTCTACGTACCCGACCCGCTTGGGAGGGAAGCGCGACTTGTCGAAATGAGCCCTCGATGGCCCCCAGGTCTGTGTTGGTCGCATTACATGGGAGGATCCGAGATCGGGGGGTTCCAATTCATTCTCATAGTGATGCATCCTGACGAGCGAGAGAAGTTCCTGAGTGAATTCCCTGCTTGGGGGAGAGAGGAATGGCTTCCTCTCGGACAGAAAGAACTCTTCAAAACTGTGTGGGATCATTTGCTCGCGGATGACCAGTAGGGCTTTTATGTCATCGCTCGTTGTGATGGAATACTCTTACGACCGGCGACCCCACATGGCAGGGGCAACCATGTCTCCCTGGTTTCTGAAACTTTGTGATCAGATCGCAAAGAAGCAGAAGTCAAAGATCGAGGGTCGGGCAGAAGATGTCGGGAAGCATGGGGATTTTGAAGCGTTGGTGGAAAAGCATTTCACAGCCTCCGACGACGAGATCGTGAAGCTCGCACTTGCATCCCTCGAATTCAATTGGAGTGATATCCTTGATGACTATGATGTCCACCCCTTGATTATGAAGTGGGTGGATCACAACATCAATCAGTGTGGGGTAGCGGCTGAGGACGACTCGTTTGCGCAGATCGATGTTGACCGAAACAACAACCTGGTTGTCAAGTGCATCGCGTGGGGGCAGATGTATGAATACGACTCAGATGACCCTTGGTCTCGTACCGAGGTCCCAGCTCAGCATGATCTCGACCCCGAGAACGACCTGGAGAAGAAGTTCAAGCTCACCGGAGCCCAAGTCAATGTGAAGTGGGAGTGGAAGACAGATCCGAGCGGCTACGATGCCGATGTCGTGACCTTCCCCATGACCCTCAAGTGGTACTTCGACGACAAGGTGCTCTCACAGAAGTATGGGGGAGAGGTCTTTTCGAAGGCTCTCAAAGAGAAGCTGCCCGAGATCCGTCGCGAGGTCGAGCAGGAAAAGAAGGATAAAGAGGAGCGGGGATCGAGGGCTCCTTCTTGGGCAATGCCCCCCGCAAAACGGCGCAAGAAATAGTTCGCTGTGGGTTGATCGGGAGCTGCGTTGCCTTGTAGGACGAACATGGCCCGCAAAATCGCCCACCTCTTCGTGAACGAGATCTTTGGTACTGCCGACATCGAGGTCGAAGGGGGCATCACCACCCTCGAGAAGAAGGTTCGAGCGATCTTCGCGGACCTCAAAGCCGCACTTCCTGAGGGGAGCTTCACCGTGCCCCCCAAGGCGCAGTGGCGTCATGCCGTGCATGGAACGAAGGATGTCTACAAGGTACGGGTCGAGCTGAACCATCATGTCAAAGATGTGGTGAAGGCTCTCTACGATCTCACCTGGTGATCAAGGTCGCACATCAATCCGGTGTATCTCTTAGGTATCCTATGAACACCGTGGACCGCCTCTGCGCGGAAGCCGAACTGATCTTTGATCCGACACGTCATGCGCGGGAGAATTTCGCTCGTCTCGACCGAATACATCAAGTGGCTGTGACCTTGAAGTATTTCGTCCGAGACATGGACGAAGGCGGGTTCCGTCTGCATCTCGAAAGAGAACCCCACGGGAAGCGTAGGCTCGGGATTGTCTTCGCCAGGGTCAACTGCAAGGCGACGCAGATGATCATACAAGCGCTCAACAAAGCCATCGAACGTTCCCGTCAAGAGAATCCGAACTACACGGACCTCGACGACATCTACAGAGAGATGCGGAACGACTTCTGTGAGGCGGCGGAGAAAGCCGTCAACAAGTGCCCTGGCTGCGACGCCAAGAGCCTCGATGGCCCTCATCGGTTCTCTTGTTATGCTAGAGGAGCAAGACAAGTCTGTTTGCCCGTTGTGAAGGTCGGCGAGAAGTTCGTCGTTGACACTTCGAGTCCACTGGCTCAAGCACAGATCGAGCTGCTCAAACGAGGTAGTTGATCGTCGGGCTTTCGAACGTATAGCCTCAAGGTCATGTCCCACTCCAAGCACGAACGGCGATTTCACACCCCTTCAGAAACGAAACACTGCTTTCGGGTTGAGCACAACCAGATACATGGGGAGTATACTTCCCATTGGGGGTCCGGCTGCCCCAAGTGTGAAGACTACATCGACCCACACCGAGGCATGGATCCCCTGGTAGACTCCTACCGTCGCCGGCTGTCCCACCGTGTGAGCTTTTACCCAGCTCTGGAAGATTGGGCGCCCTGTTTTGACGGAGGCCTCGTAGGGGTGCTCATTACGCCCCCTACGCCCAATCCCCCACCTTCTTGGGACAAGTCCGCTCCTGGAAGCTGCGTCGTTCGAGTGATCGACGCAGACGATGGGTCGATGTCACGCGAATGTGCTTCGCTCGACGAGGCCCGTGAAGTTGTCTGTAGCCTGCCTTGTCTGATTGCAATTGACGACCTTCTTTCTCGTGGCTTCACTTGGGGTTGATCCGATCCCCCCTCCCTTTGTAGAGGTACCATGCTGACTTTCGAAGTTTCCCCTGGGATGCCCGTCGAAGAAACCGTTGCCGCTCTGGTGTATTACGCTCGGAAGGGGCAGTCTGCGACCGCCGTTCATTGCGGGATCTCCATCTTCGCCGAGCCGGAGACCGCGAAGTCTCCTACTGCCGAACAAGATCTCGTCGCTGCATGGGAGAAGATTCTCGTGCGCTGGAAGAGTGAGTCGGGCATGGTTTTCCCGTATGGAAAGGCTCCGGCGTCTGCGAAGCTGAGCTGATCAGCACGGAACGAGTTGATCCCGGAATGGTTCCTTCTGTAGGAGAGCCATGAAGTTCCGAGACTTGCCCCAGTTCCCTCGCGCCGGTTACGAGAACACCGTGGATTGGAATGGGCTCGAGGATCATATCTTTCTCCGGCAAGATGTGCCTATCGTTTTGGAGCCCGATTACCAACGTGGGCACGTCTGGACGGAAAGCCAACAGACGGCGTTCGTGGAGTACGGTCTCATGGGCGGGGAGTCGTCCATGGTGATTACCACCAACTGCCCCGGATGGATGGAGGACTTTCGCGGACCCTACGAGGTGGTTGATGGCCTCCAGAGAATCACGGCTGTCCTTCGCTTTCTCAGGAACGAGATCCCCGCATTCGGACGCCGTCGTAACGAATTCGAGGGACGAATCCCCTCGCACGTGAGCTTCCGTTGGCGTGTCTGCAACCTGGCAACCCGTGCTGAGACGC
>JACCDT011581261.1_pt1 | contig 11595 bp, 13 predicted proteins | sample 7446291 | NCBI WGS metagenome assembly JACCDT01 (sample SAMN15323446, study PRJNA562643) | freshwater metagenome | isolation source: river surface water | place: USA:Blue River Watershed | collected 2017-08-17 | reverse complement strand
CACAATCTTCCACTCCGTCACCGAGAACGTCGCCGCCCTCACTCGCCTCGCCGGCGTACTCATCGCCGCCATCGGCAAGGCAGAGTTCGTCAAGCCCGCTACGGTCTAGCCCGGCGCCGTCGTCATCGACGTCGGCATCAACCGCGTCGCCGACGCGTCCAAGAAAACCGGATACAAGCTCGTCGGCGACGTCGACTTCGCCGGCGTGTCCCCGATCGCGTCGAAGATCACCCCCGTCCCCGGAGGCGTCGGCCCGATGACCGTCTGCATGCTCATGCAAAACACCCTCAAGGCCCGCCGCCTCGCGGCGAGCTGAAGCGGAACGACAGAGCGACAGAGAACAGAACGACGGCCCCCGCCCTTCATCATCGCTCCGCCGCCCCGTCCTCTGTAGCTCTGCCGCTCTTCCGTTCCGTCCCCTGTCGTCCTGTCGATCCGTCGTTACGATTATCTCATGAGCAAGCCCCGAGTCCTCGTCGTGGACGACCAGCCGGTGAACGTCCAGCTCCTCAAACGCGCGCTGGAGCGGGAGGACATCCTGGTCATTCCGGCCTACGGCGGCCAGGAGGCCCTCGACCTCGTCGAGCGCGAACACCCCGATCTCATCCTTCTCGACGTCATGATGCCCGAGATGGACGGCATCGAGGTCTGCCAACGCATCCAGGCCGGCGGCGCGCACCAAAACATCCCCGTCATCTTCATCACCGCGCGCAGTTCGAAGGAGGGCCGCCTCGCCGGTCTGGGCGTCGGCGCCGTCGACTATATCACCAAGCCCATCGACCTCGACGAGACCATCGCGCGCGTCCAGACCCAGCTCCGCGTCGTGCAGGTCAACCGCGACATGCTCGACCTCCAGCGCCGCCTCCAGGAGGCGCGCCGCGCCGCCTCCATCGGCGCCATCACCCAGGGCATCGCGCACAACCTCAACAACCTCCTTGGCGTCGTCCTCGGATACCTCGACCTCATCAAGACCCAGGCCGCAAAACCCGATTCCGTGCGGGCAAACGCCGAGAACCTCGAGGCCGCCGTCCAACGCATCGTCGGCATCATCCGCCAGCTCACCTCGCTCGTCGTCAAATCGCGGCTCCCCACCGTTCCCTGCGCCTTGGACGAGTTGCTCGCCGCCTCCATCGGTCGCTTCCGCGCCGAACATCGGCACCAGGATGAAATCACGGTCGAAAACCCGTTGGGGCCGGTGCTCATCCACACGCACATGGAGATGTTCGAGGACACCCTCGGCAAACTCCTCTCCAACGCCCGCGAAAGCTATGGCGAAACCCACGAGGGCCCGCGCCCGATCGCCATCCGGGCCTCGCTCGTCGAGGCGGCCGGCCTCGAAGGTCGCATCCTGCGCCTGCATGTCGAGGACCGGGGCCGGGGCATCGATCCCCAGCTGCGCGACCACATGTTCGAACCCTTCATCAGCAGCAAAAACACCGTCGGCGTCGGCATACGACTCACCGTGGCCCGCCACGCCTTGCGCAACATGGGGGGCGACCTGCTACTCGAGGATCGGTCCGGCGGCGGAGCCGTCGCCATCCTCACCCACCCGGTCGAGCGCCGCCGCCGCCCGATTGGCTGATACGCCCAGGACGCGGTCCTCCGCGTCGATCTTCCCGTTCCGCGCCGCGTCGCCCCGCGATTCCCGCGCCCTTCGTCAATCCGCCCCCTCCATGCCTCAAAAAATCGCCTTTCTCGGCGCCGGCCGCATGGCCTCCGCCATCATCGACGGACTCCTCGCGACCCGAGCCGCCGCGCCTTCCGACATCGCCATCCTCGGCGGCTCCGGCGCCTCCGCCGACACGCTCGCCCGCCGCAGCGGCGTGCGCCTCGCCGTCGACCTGCCCGATCTCGTCCGCGAGGCCGACCTCGTCGTCATCGCCTTCAAGCCCCAGCACCTCGCCGGCGCCGACCCGCGCCTCGCCGAGCTCACCCGGGGCAAACTCGTCCTCTCCGTCCTCGCCGCCAAGACCCTCGCGCGCCTCGCGAAGACTTTTCCCCACGCCCGCAATCTCGTGCGCACCATGCCCAACACCCCCGCCGCCATCGGCGCGGGCGTCACCGGCTGGGCCGCGTCGCGCGAACTCGCCCCCGCCGACCGCGCGTCCGTCGTCGGGCTGCTCCGCGCCATGGGCCGCGAGATCGAGCTGCCCGAGGACCAGATCGACGCCCTCATGGCCGTCAGCGGCTGCGGTCCCGCCTTCGTGTTCGAGTTCACCGCCGCCCTTCGCGAGGCCGGCGTCGCTTGCGGCCTCGCCCGCGACACCGCCCACCTCCTCGCCGTCGAAACCGTGGTCGGCGCCGCCAAGCTCATGGCCCACACCGGCACCGAACCCGAGGAGCTTCGTAACCAAGTCACCTCCCCGAAAGGCACCACCTACGCCGGCCTGCAAATCATGGCCGCGCGCGATTTCCGCGGCCTGCTACGCGACACCGCGCTCGCCAGCAAAGCCCGCTCCGCCGAGCTCTCCGCCCAAGAATAAGGCGCTCATCCCCGGACGCCGCCCCCGGCGACCGGAAACCCGCCAGCCAGTTGCCACGCGCCCCCGTGATCGCGTTGGCATGGGCGCGGTTGGACAGGGAACACCCTTTGGCGCCGTAGATCTTCCGCGACGCCACGTCCGAGCCTAACGCCCTTCAAAGAGAATACAGCCCCGGTTTGGCCATCGCCTGCGGCCATTTGCCTCCCATCGACGCCCGCCGCCGCGGCTCCAGAAACCGCGACTCACCTTCCAAAGAAACGCCCTTTGGGCCGTTTCCTTGGTGGCTAATCCCGCCACGTCACCCAAGCGGTTACCGCCACAACTTCATTTGAAGACTCTAGCGATCCACGGCGATCGCCGCGGTGTGCACCACGCCCGTCCGGTCGGCGTCGAAGGCGACCCACGCGATCCAGCCGCCGGTGGACGCGGATCGATAGGCGTAGATAAACAGATTCTCCTCCGCGTTGAAAAACACCTCGTCGGCGGCGGCGAAAAAGTCCGGGGCTTCCGACAAGGTGAGCCCCTCCGGCACCTCGTGCGCGAGCCAACACTCCACCTCGGCGACGCTCTTCAAGCGGCGGAGCTGCGAGGCGCTGGGCTCCAGCCCCCGCGACTCGGCCGACGCCTTTCTCCCCGCGCAGAACCCTGCCTCAGCTCGCGCGAAGGAAGAAAACCCGGCGAGCCCCAGGGCGAACAACGAGCAAACAAGAACACGGGGCATGGGCTTGGGGTGCGGGCGCATAAAACGCGTTACGACGCCGATCGGCCCGGCAGGTTCCCGCGCTCCGTCAAATTCTTGCATTTTCCCGTCCCATCGCGTCCCCGCCGGACCCGAACGCGACACAAGAGGCGTCGCATCGGGCGCATCCGGAATCGCGCCTGCTCAAGGGCCGGACGGCCCGGGCCCTCAGCCCGCCCAAATGAACTGGACGTCCTTCGTCACCTCGGGCGCGAGGCTGCGATGGACCGGGCAGCCATGCGCGGCGCGCTCCAGCTCGCCCGCCGGCACGGCGCGGGCCGAGGCGGGCAGCCAGATCGTCGCAGCCAGACGGGCGATCGAGCGAGGCGGCGTGGCGGTCATTTCCTTCGTCACCTCGTAGCGCAGCGGCCCGAGCTCGTGGCCATGCTTGCGGGCCATCAACGCCATCGTCGTGGCGATGCAGGTGACGAAAGCCGTGGCGACCAGATCGGTGGGCGAAAACGCCTCGCCCCGACCCTGATTGTCGCGCGGTGCGTCGGTGACAAGCGTGTCGCCCGAGGGCTCGTGACGAGCGGTGCAATGGAGTTCGCCTTCGTAGGTGCCGGTGATCTTGACCATGGACGGCACACAAGCGCGCGAGACCAAAGGCGGCAAGATCCGCGCACGCTTCGGGATTGAACATTCGCCCCCGCGCGCCGCGATGACTGCATGCATGATTGGAAGACCGAACTCGACGCCATCGTCGGCGCCCGCCACGGCGGGAAAACCGACCACGTGCTGCCCGCGCTCAAGGCGCTCGACGCGCGGTTCCCGCACACCCCCGAGATCGCCGCGGAGCTGGCCTTCACCCTCGTCTCCCGGGGCGAAGACGCCGGCGCGCTTGCAGCTTACGAACGCGCGCTCGCCCTGGGGCTGCCCTCGCCCGCCGAGCAGGCCAACGCGCTCGCGGGCCGCGCCGCCTGCCAATTGCGCCTCGGCCGCGCCGACGACGCGGCGTCGGGTCTGGAACTCGCCCGCGCCCAGTTTCCGGAAAACGCGGAGTTCGCCGCCTATCTCGCCGTCGCCCTGAAACGCGCCGGCCGGGCCGACGAGGCCGCGTCGCTGCTTCTCGACACCTTGCTCGATCTCTCGGACGACGTCGGCCTCAGCGCCCATCAGCGGACGCTGCGTTTCCTCATGCGCGGCTGAGCGCCGGTTTGTTTATTCACAGAAGATAACGAAGGGAACGAAAGCGGCAGAACCAAGCCGCCCATCCGTTGCCTGCGCACGGCCTTCGTTGGCTTCGTGATCTTCTGTGAGAAACAAAAAGCCCCGCCGGTGAAGGCGGGGCGGATAAACGAGACGAGCTCGAAGACTTTTCTCAGACGGCGGCCTCGCCGCGCTCGTCGGTGCGGATGCGGACCACGTCCTCTACGGAGAGGACGAAGATCTTGCCGTCGCCGATCTTGCCGGTCTTGGCGGCGGCGGCGATCGTGTCGACCGCCTTGGCCGCGAGGTCGTCGCCGACCACGAGCTCGATCTTGGTCTTGGGCAGGAAGTCCACGGTGTATTCGCTGCCGCGATAGATCTCGGTGTGGACCTTCTGGCGGCCGAAGCCCTTGACCTCGGTGACGGTCATGCCCTCGACGCCGATTCCGGCCAGGGCCTCCTTCACTTCCTCGAGCTTGAAGGGCTTGATGATGGCGATGATGAGTTTCATGCGGTGTGTAATCGCTGGGTTGATACGCGGGGAGGTCGATCAGTCGACGTAACCCTCTTCGCCGTGCTCGTTGATGTCGAGACCCTGGCGCTCGACCTCGGCGCTCGGACGCAGGCCGATGACGGCCTTGACGACCAGGGCGATGATCGCGGTGGCGACCACGCTCCAGACGATGGTGAGGGCGACGGCCTTGAGCTGCTCGACCAGGAGGCCGGGCATGAGATTCATGCCGCTCTCGCCGAGGACGCCGTTGACCGCCGGATCGGCAAACACGCCCGTGAGGATGGCGCCGAGGGTGCCGCCCACGCCGTGCACGCCGAAGGTGTCGAGCGCGTCGTCGAGGCCCAGCTTGGCCTTGAGGTAGCTCACGAAGACGAAGGGAATGAGGCCGGCGAGAACGCCGATGATGACCGCGGAGGACATGCTGACGAAGCCCGCGCCGGGGGTGATCACGACCAGACCGGCGACGATGCCGGAGCAGAAACCGAGGACGGAGGGGTGGCCGCGGGTGACCCACTCGGCGACGGCCCAGACAAAGCCGGCGGTGGCGGCGGCGAGAGTGGTGGTGGCGAAGGCGTTGGAGGCGATCGCGTCGGCGCCAAGGGCGGAACCGGCGTTAAACCCATACCAGCCGACCCAGAGCATACCGGTGCCGATGGAGCACATCACCATGGAGTGCGGCGTCATCTTTTCCTTACCGAAGCCAAGACGGGGGCCGAGGATGATGCACAACACGAGCGCGGACCAACCGGAAGTCATGTGGACGACCGTGCCGCCGGCGAAGTCGATCGCCTTGATCGCGGCATCCTTGTTGAGGGGACCGCACATCAGGCCATCGGTCGCCCAAACCATGTGGGCGAAGGGGAAGTAGACCGCGAACATCCAAATGGCCACGAAGGCCAGGACGGCGGAGAACTTCATGCGCTCGGCGATCGCGCCCAAGATCAGGGCGGGAGTGATGATCGCGAACGAGAGCTGGAACATCGCCCACATCGCGTCGCTGATCCAGTAGTAGCCCGCCCCGGTCGCGGAAGGAGAGACCCCCTTCAGCATGGCGTTGGACAAGCTGCCGATGAAGGCGTTGCCGCCGGAGCCGAAGGAGAGGCTGTATCCTACCGCCCACCAGAGAATCGTCACCAAGCCGGCGATGCCGAAGCACTGCGCGAACACGGAGAGGATGTTCTTCTTGCGCACCAGACCGCCGTAGAAAAGAGCGAGGCCGGGCAGGGTCATGAAGATCACCAGCGCCGTGCTCACCATCTGCCAGGCGTTATGGCCGGGTCCGGGACCGGCGACCTTCGACTGGCCGGCCTCGGTCACGCGCGCCGCGTTGTTCATGTAGGCTTCGATATCCCCGACTCGCTGCTCGAGCGTCGGCTCGGCGGGCTTGGCCGCCACCGTCTCGGCGGCCGCAGGAGCGGCTTCCTGCGCGGTCAGGGTGAAAGTGGCGCCGGCCAAGGCCAACGCACAGAGGAGGGTCTTGAATAAGTTCTTCATGGACACGTCGCCAAAAGCAGCCGGCGCGCCATGAATGAACTTCATGCCCAAAGGAAATCTCCGATCATCGCATGATCATGGATAACAATATTTTATTTAATTAAATATTTCCAAAACCGCACGCTCCAGCCCATGAACACTTTTGGCCATTCGGTGGTGCTTTCGAACCTCGCGCAGGCGCAATATCCTCCAAATCAGGCGGAAACATCCGTGCATGGACGAATCCACCCGACGAAGTCTGGCGCCGAGGCGTCCGGCGTCGACCCGCGGAACGGACCGGCCCAACGCGAAGACAGGCTGAAACGCTTCGGTCTACTTCACCGGCAAGGGCTCGGCGTCCGACTTGGCGGGGATGGCCAGGGACGCCACCACCGAAACCGCCAGAATCGCGCCGATGATGCCGAGCGAAAGTCCGACGGGGAACTTCCCGCCAAAGGCCTCGTTGAGCCAGACCATCTTCAGTCCGACGAAAATGAGCACGACGCCGAGGCCGTATTTCAGGTAGCGGAACTTGTGCATCACGCCGGCGAGCAGAAAGAACAGCGCGCGCAGCCCGAGGATCGCGAAGATGTTCGAGGTGAAGACGATCAAGGGCTCCTTCGTGATCGCGAAGATCGCCGGCACCGAATCGACCGCGAAGACGATGTCGGTGATCTCGATGAACACCAGGCACACGAGCAGGTGCGTCGCGTAGAGCACGCCCGACTTGCGCAGGAAAAACTTCTACCCATCGAGGGCGGGAGTGACCGGCACGATTTTTTTCAACAGGCGGATCACCGGAATTTTCACGGGCCCGATCGGCTTTTACGGCGCGAAAAGGATCTTGATGCGCATCAGGATCAGGAAGGCGCCGAAGAGCAGGATCACCCAGTGGAACTGCATAAGCGCCGCGCCGATCGAGATGAAGATGACGCGGAAAAGCAGCGCGCCGAGGATGCCATAAAAAAGCACCCGGTGCTGATAGCGCGCAGGGATCGCGAAGTAGGAGAACACCACCACGAACACGAAGATGTTGTCCACCGACAGGGCCTTCTCGACCACGAAGCCGGTCAGATACTCGAGCGTCGACTGGTCGGCCAACTTGGCCGCGGCGGCGGCCGCCTCGGGGCCGGTGATGCCCTTCGCCGCCAACTCGGCCAAAAGCGGCTCATAGGTCGGCAGCTTGTGATGCGCGTATCGCCAGAAAATCCCGCAAAAGACCATCGCCAGGCCGACCCAGACCACGCTCCAAGTCGCCGCCTCCTTCACCGAGACCTCGTGGGCCTCGCGATGAAAGACGCCCAGATCGAGCGCCAGCATGCCCAGCACGAACAGGGTGAAAAGCCCGTAGAGCCACCAATAGTCGGCGAACGGAAAAAGAAGGATGTCGGTCGTCATGTGCGTCGGTTTTTGAAGGGGACGCGCCACGCAAACAGCGTTCGCAGGCGCCTCAAGACCGACTGGATTGCAAAATCCCGCGGCTTTTCCAGCGACCGCGCCCGCCCTCGCGATTCCGGCCGCGTTACGTGTTCGCGTCCTCGTTGTCCGCGACGGCGCGCTGATTCGCCGGCAAGTGCTGCGGAAGCACGAGGTAGTAGTTCATCCACCACCAGCTTCGGGACGAGCGAAAGAACAGGATGGGAAACAGCACCGCGCCGAAACCCGCGACCACCGCGGCCGTCCAGCCGCCGATCCAACGACCCAGATAGGCGAGCAGCACAGGCACGAGAAAAAGGCAGATCGTCACCCCGTAGTTCAACGACATCGCGCCGAGAAAACTGCCCTCCTCGCGCTCGAGCCGCAGGCCGCAGTTTCCACAGTCCGCGCGCAGCGTGAAGGGCCGGCCCGGCTCGAAGAGGGACCGCGCGCCGCAATTGGGGCAACGGTTGCCCAGCCCCCGGCCCACGATCTGCACGCGCGTCACTTTCGGTTTCATCGGGACGAGTTTCGGAAACCTTCGCGTTCAGGCAACTGTTCCGGCGTGTGCGCGCGCCGCCCGGCAGAAACGCGCCCCCGCCTCGGCCAACGCGTCCGGGGCCAGAACCCCGAAACTGAGGCGAACCGTGTTCCGGGCCGGCGCGTCCCCGTGGCAAAGCTCGCCCGGCACATACAGCACGCCCTCGCGCAGGCAGGCCTGGCAAAACGCGGAATCGCCGCCGGCATCCAGCCCGGCCGGCCCCTCGAGCCAAAGATAGAGGCCGCCGTCCGGCACGCGCCAGCGCCAGCCCAGCGCGGCCAGGCCCCCCGCCTCGAGCGCCGCGTGAAGCGCGTCGCGCTTTTCCCGATACGCGCGGCGCAACACGCCGAGCTGCCTCCCGTAATCCCCCCCGGCCAAGGCCTGCTCGAGCAGGGCCTGGGCGAAGTTGGAGGTGCCAAAATCGTGGTGGCCTTTCACGTGAAGCATCGCCGCCCTCCAGGCCGGGGCGTCGCACATGCCGTAGCCGACCTTCAGCCCGGTCGCGAAGGGCTTGGTCAACGTGCTCGTGTAGAGACGGGGAAAGCCCGCCCACGCCGGGTCGCCGAGCACGCCGGGCTGAGCCGAGGCCGAGGCGGGATCGTAGCCCAGCTCGCGATAAGCCGCGTCCTCGATCACCGGCACCACGCAATCCTCCGCGCGCAACACCTCCGCCAGCAGCCGCTTTTCCGCGCCGTCGAGCGTGCGCCCGCTCGGGTTGGAGAACCAGCTCACGAAATAGACCGCCTTCAGACGCTCGCGCCCGCCCGCCGCCCGCAGTCCCCGCAGCAGGGCCGACAACCCGGCGCGGTCCAGCCGTCCCTCCTCGCCGACGGGCAGGGAGCGCGCCTCCACGCCCAGCCCGCCCAGCAGCTCAAGAAACACGAAGTAGCTCGGACGGTCCACCAACACGATGTCGCCCGGCTCGCATAGCGTCTGGATCGCTAGGTAAAGCGCCTGCTGCGAGCCGTTGGTCACGAAGGTCTGCGCCGCGCGCTCCGCGATCGCATCCCTGTCCGGCGCCGCGCCGTCCTGCGCGAGCACCCGCTCCGCCAAGGCCGCGCGCAGCCCGGGGCGCCCGGCGTTGGTGCCGTATTGAAGAAATTCCGCGCCGTTTCCGGCTTCCGCCAGCCTGGCGAACGCGGCGCCGACCTCCGTGACCGGCAGCGTGGCGTTGTCCGTGAAACCCGCCGCGAGCGATAGCAGACCCGGCGTCTCCAGCGCCGCCTGCATCAACGCCGTGATCGCGGGCGGACGCGCCCGGCGTCCCAGCGAGGAAAGGGAAACCGACGAGGGGGCGACGACAGACGCGCAGGATGGCATTTCGGCATCCCACCCGATTCCCCCTCCCTCCGACAAGTCTGTCCGCCGCGCCCGCCCGCGATTTCTCAACGCCCCCGGGGCATCACCCCACTCGCGCAAATCAATGACGGCTTGAGCAATCCGCCGGCGGCGCCCACTGTGCGCGCACGACCCGAAGCCGCGATGTCCCCACAACCAGCCGCCTCCTCAAACACCCGGTCCGCGTCGCCCGCCCAAAGCGGCTCCCCGGCCTCCATCGGCGCCGCGATCCCCGGCGTTTCCGCGGACGCGGAAACCGACGAACTCCACGCCCATCCCGCGCTCCGCTCCCTGCCCTGGTGGCGGCGCTTCGACATGCGCATCGCCGCGCTCTTCGGCGGAGCCTCCTTCCTCGTGGTCATGGCCGCGGGCGTCTTCGCCTACTCGCTCATCGTCGAAGCGCGCATGAACTCCTTCACGCAGCGCCTCGAGTCGCTCTCGCTCTCCCTCGCCAACACCTTCGAGGCCGACGCCATCCCCGGCCTCGCCCGGCGCGCCGACGGCGGGGCCGCCTGGCGCGACGAGTGGCGAAAACGCCTGATGAGCATCGTCGAGCGCGAAAGCGACATCGACTCCATCTACATCCTTCTTCCCACCGAGCGGCCGGCCCAGCTGCGCTTCCTCATCGACGCCTCCAAGGCCTCGCGCGTCGCGGAGCCGGGCGAATTGTATGACGCCAGCGAATACCCGTTCATGCTGCGCGGCTTCAACCAGGTCTCGGTCGAGGACCGCGTCTACGAGGACGAATTCGGCGCCACCCAGTCGGCCTACGCGCCGCTCCGCACCTCGAAAAACGAGGTCGTGGGCATCGTGGGCGTCGACGTGCTCGCGGTGCGCCTCGACGAGACGCGCCGCCAGGTGGTGCTCTTTTGCGCGGCCATCTTCGGGGTGGCCGCCGGCGCGGTCGTCCTGCTCGCCGCCCTCGTCCGCCGCCGCGTGCAGCGCCCCCTGTCGCAGGCTCTGGCCACCACCGCCGCGATCGCCTCCGGACGGCATGAGCCCCCCGCCGTCGCAGCCTCGCCGGAAAGCGCCGGCGACGAGTTCTCGCTCCTGGCCGTCCACCTCGACGACCTCTCCCGGCAGCTGCGCGATCGCGAACGCCTCCGCGCCACCTTCGGGCTCTACGTGAGCGACGAGCTCGCCAAGGCCGTGCTCTCGGGCAGCCAGACGCCCACGCTGGGCGGCGTCGAGCGTCTCGCCACCATCCTCTTCGCGGACCTTTCCCACTACACCCGGATCAGCGAACAGTTCTCCCCGATGGAGATCGTCTCCCTCGCGAACGAATACCTCGGCGCGATGACCACGCTGGTCGAGCAGCACGGCGGCTGCGTGATCGATTTCCGCGGCGACTGCGTCATGGCCGTCTTCGGCGCCCCCGTCGCGCAGGAAGACCACGCCGACCGCGCCTTGCGCTGCGCGCTCCTCATGCAGCAACGCATGACTCAGCTGAACGGCGGCTGGGAGGCCCGCGGACTGGCCGAGCGCTGGCAAAAGGCCGGCGTGGACCAGCTCACTCTGCGCATCGGCGTGCACACCGGTCCCGTCGTGGCCGGCAACATCGGCGGCCCCTCCCGCATGAAATACTGCGTGATGGGCGATCCCGTGAACGTGGCCGCCCGCCTGCAGGAAATGAACAAGGAGCTCGGCACCCGCATCGCCATCAGCGACCAGGTGAAACAACGGGCCCAACCGTCCTCGCTCGAGGGCTTCGTCGACTGCGACCTGCGTCCGCTCCGCGGCCGCGTCGTGGGCGTTCACGTCTACGCGCTATAGCCGCCCGGACGGACTCCCGGACGGGAATCGTCAACCGCCCGGCCGGGGTCCCCGATACGCCGTCTTCAGGGGCAGCTCGGAATCCGGCCAGCGCGCCAAAAACGCCGCTTGCGCATCCCGATCGGGCACGGCCTCCGGAGGCCCCTCGCGACGCAACTGCCAAAGCGGT
>JACCDT010946314.1_pt1 | contig 11595 bp, 4 predicted proteins | sample 7446291 | NCBI WGS metagenome assembly JACCDT01 (sample SAMN15323446, study PRJNA562643) | freshwater metagenome | isolation source: river surface water | place: USA:Blue River Watershed | collected 2017-08-17 | reverse complement strand
TTGACTAAAGCTGAAGCAGCTCTACGTCAAGGAAAAACTGCTGCTGCTTTGGCTGCAGTAAACCAAATCAGAACAAGAGCAGGTATGCCAGCTTACACTGCCATCACATTGGACGAATTGTACAATGAAAGAGGTAGAGAAATGTTTGCTGAGGCAAGCAGAAGAACTGATGCGATCCGCTTTGGTAAGTGGGGTCAGCCTTGGTGGGAAAAGGCAGCTTCTAACGCAACTGTTAGAGGTATCTTCCCTATCCCTCAAAACCAGCTGAACGCTAACCCTTCATTGAAGCAAAATCCTGGGTATTAATCCCAACTGATTTAAATTTTAAAGGAAGTGTACGCAAGTACACTTCCTTTTTTTTACACTTGCCTTGTGAAAAAACAGCACCTCTTTCTTTTTATTTTTTACCTCCTTTTCTCTTGCAAACAGGAGGATGCTAACTCATTGTTTTCCCTACTTTCAGAAAGTCAAACCGGCATCTCCTTCCGCAATGACTTGGTGTATACCGAAAAAGTCAACCCCTACACCTTTCGCAATTTTTACAATGGTGCAGGGGTGGCTATTGGCGACCTCAACCAAGATAGCCTCCCAGATATTTTTTTTGCAAGCAACCAACAAAGCAACCGCCTCTACCTCAATAAAGGCGAACTCAACTTTGAAGACATTACCGATAAGGCAGGGCTGAATTCCACCGGATCCTGGACCACAGGCGTAAGTATGGCCGATGTCAACGGAGATGGACTTCTAGACATTTACGTCTGCAAATCTGGCCCCATGCAAGGGGAACGCAGACACAACGAACTTTTTATCAACAATGGAGACCTGACCTTTACCGAAAAATCGAAAGAATATGGATTGGCAGAAGTAGGGCTTAGCCAACATGCTGTGTTTTTTGATTACGACAAGGATGGAGATCTGGATATGTATCTCCTGAGCAATTCCGGTCGCTCTGTCGGTCTCAATGACCTTCGCCTTGGTCAACGAGAAATTCGTGATCCCGAAGGAGGAAACAAACTATTCCGGAACGAGGGCAACCGCTTCTCCGATGTATCCGAAGAAGCAGGGATCTATGGAAGTGCTATTGGTTATGGCCTTGGTGTCACCGTAACGGACCTCAACCAAGATGGCTGGCCGGATCTCTACGTATCCAATGACTTTTTTGAGCGCGACTACCTTTACCTGAATCAAAAAAACGGAACCTTTCGGGAAATTTTACCGCAAGCCATGCCGGAAATCAGCATGGGTTCCATGGGGGCAGACATCGCCGACCTAGACAATGACTTGTGGCCCGATGTCATCGTTACCGAAATGCTCCCACAAGACCTAGCACGAGTCAAATCCAAAACTCCCTTTGAGGAGTGGGACAAGTTTCAAGCCAACCAAAAAGCCGGCTACCACCGCCAATTTACCCGGAATACCCTGCAACGCCATCTGGGACTCCATCCACAGGACAGCACCCCAATTTTTGCAGAAGTAGGAAGATGGTCAGGCGTAGAAGCCACAGACTGGTCCTGGGGCGCGCTGATTTTCGATGCGGACCTGGATGGCAAAAAAGACATCTTCATCGCCAATGGCATCGTGAATGACCTCACCGACTTTGACTTTGTAGATTTCTATGCCAACAATCAAGGGAAAATAGCGGACTACCGAAGGGACTCAGTACTGGTCACCAAAATGATTGATGAATTCCCATCGGTACCCCAGCAAAACTACCTCTTTAAGAATAAAGGGGCTCTTCAATTTGACAATGTGGCTGCTACCCAAGGACTGGAGCAGCCCACCTTTAGCACCGGCTCCGCCTACGCCGATTTGGACAATGATGGGGACCTGGATTTGGTCGTCAACAACCTCAACGAACGAGCTTTTGTCTACCGCAACAACAGCAACCCTGGGACCACCACTAACTTCCTAAGCTTGGACTTGGGCAATGCATTTGGCACCCGAGTTAGGCTCTACACGGATGGGGAAACGCAGGTTCAAGAATTTCAACCGGTCAAGGGCTACATGTCCTCAGTAGATCCTCGATTGAATTTTGGATTAGGAAAGCATACTCAGGTGGATTCTGTAATCATTGACTGGCCCTCCGGAAAACAGACGGTCCTAAGGCAGGTTCCTTCCAATAAGGTTCTTTTTCCTAAAGAGGTAAATGCAAAGGTAGGAAAGTCAATAATCAGCAATAGTCTCCCTTTATTCAGCCCTGCCCTGAATTATTCCTTACCCTATGTTCACCGTGAAAGTGAGTTTGTAGATTTTGACCGAGATCGGCTACGCTTCTGGTCCATTAGCAACGAGGGGCCGCGTGCGAGCCAAGCCGATATCAACGGAGATGGACGTATGGAAGTAGTGATTCCAGGAGCCAAAGGCCAGCCCTCCTCCCTTTGGAAGCAAAGCGCTTCAGGTGCTTGGACGTCGAGCCAAACTTCCCTTTTTGACCAAGATAGCTTAGCGGAAGATGTGGTATCTCACTTCTTTGATGCGAATGGGGATGGAGCGCCGGACCTACTATTGGGAAGCGGAGGCATCGAATTTTCCGATTACGCCACGACTTACCAAGACCGCCTTTACCTCAACGATGGCAAAGGGAATTTTTCTAAATCCCCACAGCAGTTCTCCCCTACCCCCACCTCCTTTATCCTCAGCTGGGATGGAGATCAAGATGGGGATCTTGACCTCATCATCGGACAACGAGCAATACCATTTGGCTATGGAATTCCGGTAGGTGTACAGTTTTGGCAAAATGATGGCAATGGTAATTTCAGGGATGAAAGCGCCACCCTAGGCAAACCTTTTGCTTCCTTGGGCCTGCTCACCGATGGAGCCTTAGCTGACCTAAATGGAGATGGAAAAACAGAGCTTTTGCTCGCTGGAGAATGGATGGCCCTCCAAATTTTTACGTTCGATAACGGCGTTTGGAGCAATCGAACTACCCAATTTGGGCTAGAAAATACGAGAGGATTTTGGAAACGAATCTATGTTGGAGATATCAATGGGGACGGGAAGACAGATTTACTGGCGGGCAACTTCGGTACCAATTCCCGATTGCGAACTAGTGCGGTGAAACCCCTGCGCATGGCCATCAATGATTTTGATCAAAATGGATCCGTTGAGCAAATTCTCCATCACCATGAAAACGGGAAAAGCATCCCTTGGGTGCTCAAAAACTCCTTAGTCAAACAAATTCCTTCCTTGAAGAAACAAATACTTAGTTATGCTGCGTACAAAGACAAAACATTGGAAGAACTCTTTCCCCAATCGGTTTGGGCAAATTCATTAATTTTGCAGGCGGATTGGATGGAAACTACCCTTTGGATCAATCAAGGAAACGGAAAATTGGTACAAGAGGTACTTCCTGAGGAAGTTCAGTATGCCCCAGTTCATGCCATAACCGTACTTCCAAGACCAGGAAAATCTTCCTTGATTCTTCTGGGAGGAAATGAAAGTCGAATCAAACCTGAACTTGGCACCCAATTGGGGAGTTATGCTTGGGTACTAGAAAAAGATGTAAACAACAAATGGAAGGCCTTAAAACCTCAAGAAAGCGGACTATTCGTCTCAGGAGAAATTCGCGATTTTCAATGGATCCAATCCAACAACCAAACTCAATTACTTGTACTTCGAAACCATGACAAACCGTTGGTATTTACTATTCGCTAGTTTTTTTATTTTGTTTATTTCCTCTTGTGGCTCTGAATACCAGCGTCTAGAGGAGCGTGAATTGGAATCTGGAAAAGTGGTCAACGAACTTTTCTTTGGACTAGAGCTAGGCATGGACCAAAAACAATTTTTTGAGATCTGCTGGGCACGCAATAAAGAAGGAATCTTAACTAATGGACCTTCTGCACTTTCTGTAGAACACAGCCTCGTATTTCCTTCTGGGAATCCAGGAAAAATGCGCTTCTATCCTGAATTTGAAGATGGCAAAATCTATCTGATGCCGGTAGAATTTTCCTACGATGGCTGGTCTCCTTGGAATGAAAATCTGAAAGTTGAAAATTTGCGCGAGGATGTCGTCAAACTTTTTGAAAAATGGTATGGGGAAGGTTTTATTGAAGTAACCAATGAAGACAAATCACAAATTGCTTTTGTGAAAATGGATGGAAATCGACGCGTCCGTGTTTTCAAAAAAACAATCTCCTCGGTACGTGCAGAAATTGTAGACCTCCCAATTCATAAAAAACTTAGCCAAAAACCCGAATGAAAAAACTCCTTGGCGGTTTCCTTTTCCTTGCCCTCTTAAGCTCAGCCTGCAGCACAGAGGAAAAAGCTCCTCCTCTTTTCGAAGAGATTGCTCCTGAATCTTCGGGGGTCAACTTTAAAAATGATCTGACCTTCGACGAGGATTTCAATGTCTTTACCTACCGTAACTTTTACAATGGAGGCGGGGTAGCTATTGGGGATGTGAATAATGACGGGCTTGCAGACCTGTACTTTACGGCCAACCTAGGACCCAATCAACTGTACCTCAACAAGGGCAACTTCCAGTTTGAAAATGTGACCGAGAAAGCTGGTGTGGCTGGTACTCGTGCTTGGAGTACGGGCGTAGCCATGGCAGATGTCAATGGAGATGGCTGGATGGATATTTACGTCTGCAATTCCGGGGATGTGGAAGGAGACAACAAGCAAAATGAATTATTTATCAACCAGGGCAATGGCACCTTCAAGGAAATGGCCGAAGCCTATGGGCTAGCCGATCAAGGATTTTCTACCCATGCCGTATTTTTTGATTACGACAAAGACGGAGACCTAGATGTCTACCTACTCAATAACTCCTACCAAGCCATAGGCACCTTCAACAAGATGCAAAATGAACGGCCGGTGCGAGACCCAGTGGGTGGAGACAAACTTTTCCGCAACGATGGGGAAAAGTTTACCGATGTGAGCGAAGAAGCAGGTATCTACGGATCTGTGATTGGTTTCGGATTGGGCATCACTATCGGAGATGTGAACCAGGACACCTGGCCCGATATCTTTATTTCGAATGACTTTTTTGAGAAGGACTACCTTTACATCAATAATCAGGACGGAACCTTCACCGAGTCCCTTGAATCCTCCATGCGCTCACTCAGTGCGGCCTCCATGGGCGCCGATATTGCCGACCTCAACGGAGACGGACTCTTGGACATCTTTGTGACCGACATGCTTCCTGAGCCGCCTACTCGACTCAAGCAAGTCACCACCTTTGAGAATTGGGACAAATTCCAATTCAACAAAACCCACGGCTACCACTACCAATTTTCCCGAAACATGCTCCACCTCAACAATGGGGACGGAACCTTCAGTGAAGTGGGCCGACTTTCCAATGTAGAAGCTACCGATTGGAGCTGGGGAGCCCTCCTTTTTGACATGGACAACGATGGCAAGCGAGACATCTTTGTGGCCAATGGAATCTACCAAGACATCACGGACTTGGATTACCTCAACTTTATCGATGATGAGGAGACTAAAGTGAAAATCATTTCACAAAATGGGGTGGATTACAAAGCACTGATCGATCCCATCCCAGTCAACCCCATTCCGAATTATGCCTACCGAAACCTGGGCGACCTTCGCTTTGAAAATGTGGCAGACCAATGGGGATTAGGTAAAGCCATCCACTCCAATGGAGCTGCCTATGGAGATTTGGACAATGACGGCACCTTGGACTTGGTAGTCAACAACGTGAATGCACCCGCCCAAATTTTTAAAAATAAGGGCAAAACCCTCCAGCCAGAGCACCACAGCATCCAATTGCAGTTGGTGGGTAAAGGGAAAAATACCGGAGCGATTGGCACACAGATTCAGGTAAAAACGGGGGATCAGATTTTTTACACCGAACAAATGCCCAACCGTGGCTTTCAATCCTCTGTGGATCCAAAAATCACCATTGGTTTGGGTAAAGTAACGGTCATTGACGAAATCAAAGTCCTGTGGCCCGATGGAAGTTTTACCCAGTTAACCAAGGTGCCTGTAGACCAGCTACTCAAATTAAGTTGGGCAGAGGCAGGGGCTCTACCAGCTGGAACCTCCTTTTTCCCCGCACCAAATCCCGCCAAGTTTGTAAAAGCAAGCAATCCAGGTCTCGATTTTACGCACCAGGAAAATGAGTTTGTGGATTTTGATCGAGACCGCCTCACCTACCTGATGCTCTCTACCGAAGGTCCAGCATTTGCCAAAGGCGATGTCAATGGAGACGGTCTGGAAGACCTATTCTTTGGGGGAGCCAAAACCTTCCCTGGCAAACTTTACCTTGCCAAAAAAGCAGGAGGCTATACCTACCAGCCTCAGGAAGCCTTTGATTTAGACGCGCTATCGGAAGATACGGACGCCCTATTTTTTGATGCAGACAAAGACGGAGATGCAGACTTATTTGTGACCTCTGGAGGAAATGAATCTGGTTTTGGCAGCCCTGACCTAGCCGACCGCCTCTACCTCAACGATGGCAAGGGAAACTTTACCAAAGGATTCCATACCGGCCTAGCAGGAGTTTTTGGCAGTAGTTCTGTAGTAGCTGCATTAGACCTAAATGCGGATGGAGCACTCGACTTAGTCACTGGCGGAAGACTGGTTCCCTTCACCTATGGGGCGCCTGCCGACACCCAATTGTGGATCAACGACGGAAAAGGAAATTTCACCGAACAAGCAGCTGCCCTAGCCCCTGGATTGAAGGCATTAGGCATGGTGACCGATGCCCAGGTACTGGATTACGATGGTGATGGACTGCAAGACTTGGTGGCCGTAGGGGAATGGATGGCCCCTACCTTCTTCAAGAATGTGGGCAAGAAGCTAGAAAAAATGACCCTGCCAGGCATGGAAAATCTGAAAGGCTGGTACCGAACCCTGGAAGTGGGAGACTTCAACGGGGATGGAAAACCTGACCTAGCGCTAGGAAATCAGGGATTCAATACACGAATGAAGGGTTCCCTTACAAAACCTATTCGCATGTATCTGAATGATTTTGATCAAAACGGCTCCATCGAACAGGTCTACACGCAAGTACTGGACGGAGTGGCTATCCCGTACACACTGAAACACGAACTGGAACGACAAGTCCCAAGCATCAAGAAAAAGTACATCCGCTATGCAGATTATGCAGACCAAAGTTTGAGCGACATTTTCAGCAAAGAAGTGATCGATCGTTCGATTATTCAGGAAATGAACCACCTGGAATCTGGAATTTTACTCAACCAAGGCCAAGGAAATTTTGCTTGGAAGCCTTTCCCTATCTATGGACAGAAATCTTGGATCTTTGCCATCCAGATTCTCGACCTCAACGAAGATGGCATCCAAGACTTAATCTTAGGTGGTAACCTCTACCATGTCAAACCGGAACTTGGCAAATACGATGCAAGTTACGGAGAAGTACTCCTTGGAAAAGGGGATGGCACCTTCACCTTCTGGCCCAACCGAAATCACGGCTTAAGGTTGGAGGGAGACATTCGTGCCATTAGTCCACTTGGAGCTAAAAAACTCCTCTTCGTGAAAAACAGTGCTCCTGCCGAAATCTGGACCTATTGATGGCAACCTTTCGAAGTTACCTTTTCTTTTCTCTTGGGCTGACCCTATTCCTAGGAAGCTGCAGCCAAAAGCCGGCTGCACCAGAGGATCCGCTTTTTCTACTAAAAAGTCCGGAGGAAACAGGCATTCGCTTTGAGAACCGGTTGCAATCCACCGATTCGGCCAACATCCTGGAGTACCTCTACTTCTACAACGGCGGAGGAGTGGCTGCAGGAGATTTGGACAACGATGGCTTAATCGATCTTTACTTTACCGGCAACCAAGTTTCCAACAAACTGTACCACAATAAGGGTAACCTGAAGTTTGAGGACATCACCGAATCCGCTGGGGTAACAGGCGAGGGAGGTTGGTCCACAGGCGTCAGCATGGCCGATGTGAACGGAGATGGGCTACTTGACATTTACGTCTGCCAGGTCAGCGAACAAGGCAATAAAAAAGGAAAAAATAAGCTCTACCTCAACCAAGGCAAATTGCAGTTCAAAGAAGCAGCAGCAGCCTTTGGACTTGACTTTTCGGGTTATTCCACCCATGCCGCCTTCTTTGATTACGATCGCGACGGAGACTTGGATATGTACTTGCTCAATCACAACGTCAAGTCCCCAGAAGTATTTGCCAAGTCCGAAAACCGAAACAAGCCAGACCCCAGTGGGGACAAACTCTACAAAAATCTATTGGCTGAGGGAAAAACAGGCTTTGAGGAGGTAACCCTCACGGCTGGCATCTATTCCAGCGTACTTGGCTTTGGACTGGGCGTATCGGTCGAAGATTTCAATGCAGACGGCTGGCTAGACTTGTATGTCTCCAACGACTTTACAGAAAACGACTACCTCTACCTCAATCAGCAAGACGGCACCTTCCGAGAGGCTTTAGACGAACTCATTCCCTCCACCAGTCGCTACAGCATGGGAAACGATGCTGCGGATTTGACAGGCGATGGGCTGCCCGAGATCTTTACCACGGACATGCTCCCCGAAGACCCGGAAATCTGGATGAAGTCGGTAGGCGAAGACAAAGCCGAAGTATACCAAATCAAAAAGCAGTTTAACTACCAAGATCAGTACGTCCGCAACCACCTCCAGGTCAACTTGGGTAACGGAAAGTTTTCCGAAGTAGCCCAGTTTTCCGGGGTCTATGCCTCCGACTGGAGCTGGTCCCCGCTCCTATTTGACATGGACAACGATGGCTTGACAGACATTCATGTAAGCAATGGTATCGTGAAGCGTCCCAACGACCTGGATTTCATCCAATATTCCCAGGAAACCGATGCCAGTACCCCATTGGTTGAACTTCGAAGAAAGCAGATTGACCTCCTCCCCCAACTGAAGATTTCCAATTTTGCCTGGAAAAACCTGGGCGACTTGAAATTTGAAAACCAAGCCTTCGACCTAGGCTTAAGCCAGGAATCCTACTCCAATGGCTCCGTGTACGCAGACTTAGACCGAGATGGAGATTTGGACTTAGTCCTCAACAACCTCGACCAGGAGTCTTTTCTTTACGAAAATCGAAGCGAGCGTTTGGGCAATTCCTATGTACGAATCAACCTAAAACAGGAAGGCTTCAACCAGCAGGCCCTAGGGGCCCAAGTGCAGGTTCATGCCCAGCAAAAACACTGGACTCAGCGCATCAGTACCAGCAGAGGCTTCCAATCTGGTCCTGCCGCCCAACTAGTGTTTGGTCTAGGCAAAATCCAGAAGATCGACTCCCTGACCGTCACCTGGCCCAGCGGAGAGGCAGAGGTATTTTCCGCTCCAGCGATCAATCAAGAAACTACACTCATTCGGGGCAAAGGTCGCCCTGCTATTCGCTTAGCTCCAAAAGTCACGAACTCCACACTCACTTTTCCAGAACTTACTTGGCAGCATCAAGAAAAGGATGAGGTAGACGAACTGAAACGAGAATACCTAGCCCCCAAAAGTTTTGCCCGCATGGGCCCTGCCATCGCTGTGGGCGATGTGAATGGAGATGGGCGAGATGACCTTTACCTTGGCGGCGCCAAGGACCAGGCAGGAACCCTGATGGTTCAAACCCCTCAGGGAAATTTTGAAGCAGTCTCTAATCCCATGTTTGACATGCTCGCCAAAGCTGAAGACATCGTTGCTGAGTTTGCAGACTTCAATGGAGATGGGTTTTTAGACCTTTTTGTGGGCAGTGGTGGCAATGAATACGAATCGGGCAGCTTGTACAATTTTGATCGCATCTTTTTCGGAAATGGAAAAGGGCAGTTTCAATTTTCCATGAACTCCCTTCCCCCGATCGGAGAAAACACCTCCTCCGTAGCCATTCACGACGTGGATGGGGATGGAGACCTGGACTTATTTGTAGGCAGCAGCGTGCGCGCAGGTGACTATGGAGCCAGCCCCAAAAGTAGCCTATTGATCAACCAAGGGAATGGGCAGTTTAAAGACGAAACGCAAAAATGGTTGGGAGCAGACTGGGATGCCGGCATGGTGAATACCGCCACTTGGGCTGACCTTGATGGGGATGGAAAATCTTCGCTTCTCCTGACGGGAGATTGGCAGGGAATTCGGGTATTTCATCCCCAAGGGGGAGGGAAATTGGTGGAAACCACCCTTCCTGGAATGGAATTTTCGGCAGGCTGGATCCAAAGCTTGGCAGTTGGAGATGTGAATGGAGACGGAAGAAAAGACATCTTGGTGGGCAATCTAGGCACCAACACCAAACTCAAGGCTACACAAGAAAAGCCCGTTTGGCTCTACCACCACGACTTTGATGGCAATGGTCAAGCTGACCCCCTGATTTTTCATTACATGGGCGAAAAATTGGTTCCCTTTGGGACGCGAGACGATCTGATCCGTCAGATTCCTATCTTATAGAAAAAGCACGGTTCCTACAGCGAATACGCCAAAATCACGGGCCCGGAAGATCTCTTCCCAAAAGAAGTACTGGACAAGGCCAGAAAATTGCCGGCCTATAGTTTCCAGTCTGGTGTCTACTTCCAGGATGCCAAGGGAGGTTTTGAGTTTGTCCCCTTCCCCATGCAAGCACAGTGGGGTCCTATTTCAAGCATTCGCTTTTCTGAAGCCGATGGACAAGTTTGGCTTGGGGGAAATTTTACAGGCTTCCGCGCTGACTTAGGTAAATCGCTGAACCTCCCTCCCCTCGCATTCAGCTGGAAAAATGGGGCATGGGTATCTTTGCCTGTTCAGGCTTCGGCCCCGGGTCCGGTAGAGTTACGAAGCCTCCGCTTCGTGCAAGTCCAAGGAAAAAGATGGGTTCTTGGTGCTAAAAATGGAAGTGCTCCGATTTGGATGCAGTAAATACCTGATTTTTATCATTTGGGAATTTTACCCATTTAGGTAACTTTGGATTTCTTGGACAACTAATTTCAAGGTACCCCCAGCTACTTATCCCCTTCTGACATTCCCATGCGTTTTCAAAGAGTATTGCTCCTCCCCATTCTGCTATTGGTAGCAGTGACTGCGTGTCAAGAGAAAAAAGATTACTCTCAGGCCATCACCGATGGGAGCTATTTTCACCGCGCCCAAAACCAAATCACGGAAGTGATTATCCACGATATTTTTTCACCACCAGTCGCTGTCCGAATCTATTCCTATGCTTCTTTGGCTGGATACGAGGTAGCCGCGGCAACTGATCCTGCAAATTACGCTTCCTTGATGGGGCAGCTGAATGGATCCGAACCCATCACGGTCCCTGTTCCAGCGAATATTTACCCGCCCCTGGCTTCTTTAGCCGCGTACTACCATGTGGGGACTGCCTTGATCTTTTCGGAAGAAAAAATGCATGCACATCGGGACTCCGTATTTGCAGAACTCAAAGAAAAAGGGATTCCTGACGATGTATTTGAAGCTTCGGTAGCCTTCGGACAAGCCATTGGGGATAAGGTTCGGGAATATTCCAAAAAGGACAACTACCACCAAAGTCGTTCCTTCCCAAAGTATACCGTCACTAGTGAGCCAGGTACTTGGCAACCTACCCCTCCTGCCTACATGGAGGCTGTAGAGCCGCATTGGAACAAGATCCGTCCCTTTGTATTGGACTCCGCCGCCCAATTTCGGGTAAATCCTCCACCTGCATTCTCTACAGATCCCAACTCTGAATTTTACAAGAGAGCCAAAGAAG
>JACCDT011320916.1_pt1 | contig 11596 bp, 10 predicted proteins | sample 7446291 | NCBI WGS metagenome assembly JACCDT01 (sample SAMN15323446, study PRJNA562643) | freshwater metagenome | isolation source: river surface water | place: USA:Blue River Watershed | collected 2017-08-17 | reverse complement strand
TCTACAACCCCAAACGCCGCCACAACACGTCTGGCGGTGTTTCTCCGGTAGAGTTCGAAAAACGTCAATCCCAACGGCTCGGAAGTGTCTAGTAGAGCCGGGTCGATTCACATCGTGACCAGCCTAACCCGTCTCTGCGACAGGTATTAAAGCCGCAAAAATCACAGAGACAATGCGAGGCTCAAGGCTGCAATCCCGTGACTATTGGCCGCGAACGGTCGCTGCACCACTCGCTCCAGGAGCCCGGGTACAAGCGCGCGCCGCCCAGGCCGGCCGATTCGAGAGCCAGCAGGTTGTGGCAGGCGGTCACGCCCGAGCCGCACTGCATCACCAGGCCGGCGCGCGGGCCGCCTGGATTCGCCGACCCCTGCAGGTGTGCCTGCAGGTGTGCGCCCGCCACCGCCTGCCACTCGGCGCGCAGGGTAGTGGCCGACTTGAAGCGGCCGCCCTCGCCCAGGTTGTCGGTGAAGGGGCGGTTGAGCGCGCCGGGAATGTGGCCGCCCACCGGGTCGATGGTCTCGCCCTCGCCGGCGTAGCGGCCGGCGCCGCGGGCGTCGACCAGCACCGCCTCGTGGGTCTGCAGGTTGCGCAACACGAAGGCGGCGTCCACCGCGAGCCGCTCATCGGCCGAAGCCGCCGGGTAGTTGGCCGGCGCAGGCGCGGCGCTGCCCGCCTCGGTCGGCAGGCCCGCCGCGGTCCAGGCCGCGTAGCCGCCATCGAGTACCCGCGCCTGGGCGTGGCCGATCCAGCGCAGCATCCACCACAGGCGGGCGGCGTACATGGCACCCGAGCGGTCATAGGCCACCACCGTCATCTCGGGCGTGATGCCCTGGCGGCCCAGCCAGTCGCAGAGGGCTTCGGGGCTGGGCAGGGGATGACGTCCGTTCGTGCCGGTGGTGGGGCCAGAGAGGTCGCAGTCCAGGTGCGCATGCACCGCGCCGGGGATGTGGCCCTGCTCGTACTGCTGACGGCCCAGGGCCGACTGGCCCAAGTCGTGACTGCAGTCGACGATGCGCAGGCGGTCGCCGCTGGACTGAGCCAGGTGGGCCAGGGCCTCGGGGCTGATCAGGGGATGAATGGCGCTCACAGCACGCCCGCCTTGGTGAGTTGGTCCAGCCGCGCCTCGTCCAGTCCGAGCTCCTCGCGCAGCACCGCGCGGGTGTCGGTGCCCATGGATGGCGGCGCCGTCATCCGTACCGGCCGCTTGGAAAAGCGGTAGGGGCTGCGCACGACCGGAATAGTGCCATGGACCGGGTGCTCGATCTCTGCGCGCAGGCCGCGATGGACCACCTGCGGGTGATCGAAGGCCTCCGCAATCGTGTTAACCGGGCCGCAGGGCACGCCGGCGGCGCCCAGCTGCTGGGTGATCGCATGACGGCTCACCCGGGACAGCGCGGCCGCCACTTCGGTGTCGAGTTCGGCCTTGTGCTTCATGCGCTCGGCATTGGTCATGAAGCGCGCGTCACTCTGCCAATCCTCCCGGCCCAGGGCTTTGCACAGGCGCTGCCACTGGTTGTCGTTGCCGATCTGCACCAACAGCAGGCCATCGGCGCAGGGGTAGCAGTTGGAGGGCGCGAACAGCAGGCTGCCGTTGCCGGCACGCACGGGCGTGCGGCCAGTGGAGAGGTAGTTCTGCGAGAGGTGGTTGGTGGCGGCCACCGCCACATCCAGCAGGGCCATGTCCAGATGCTGGCCCTCGCCGGTGCGCTCCCGGTGGAACAGAGCGGCCAGCACCGCGCCGGTGGAGACCATGCCTGTCATCACGTCGACGATGGGCACCATGGAGCGCATGGGCCCGGCGCCGGGCTGGCCCTCGGGCACGCCACAGGTGCTCATGATGCCGGAGACCGCCTGCAGCACCGGGTCGTAGCCGGGCCAGGTGGCCATGGGCCCATCCTGGCCGTAGCCGGTGATGGAGCAGTAGACGATGCCCGGATTGACCTTGGACACTGAAGCGTAGTCCAGCCCGTAGCGGGCCAGGTCGCCGACCTTGTAGTTCTCCACCAGCACATCGCAGCGTCGGGCCAGGTCAAGCAGCAGGGTCTGGCCCTCGGGCTGGGTGATGTCCACCGTGAGCGACTTCTTGCCGCGGTTGACGCAGAAGTAGGAGGGCGTGTCACGGGTGGCCTCACCCTGCCGGTTCTTGAGAAAGGGGGGCGAGTGCCGCATCTCGTCGCCCACGCCAGGGCGCTCGATCTTGAAGACCTCCGCACCCATGTCGGCAAGGGTCTGGGTGCACCAGGGCCCAGCCAGCACCCGCGAGAGGTCCAGCACCTTGATGCCTTCAAGCACCATCTGCTTCATCGTCTGCTCCCTGTTCTTGTCACTGCTTGTCCCCGTCCCGACGGCCTCAGTCCAACACAATCTTGGCGCGGGCGCGGATCTCGGCGGCGCGGGCCAGATCTGCGCGCAGGATCTCGCGAAAGGCGCTGCTCTCGGCGACAGAGGGGATCAGACCTGCACCGACCCAGGTCTTGCGTACCTCCGGGTCGTTGGTCATGGTTCGGGCGACAGCGCCGATCTTCTCCAACACCTCCTGCGGCAGGCCCGCTGGGCCCGCCAGACCGAACCAGCCCTGCAGGTCCATCTCGGGGCCACCGGCCTCCCGCATGGTCGGGATCTGGGCCTGACCCTCGAAGCGGCGGGTGTTGAGCGTGGCCAGCACGCGTACCCTCGGGTCAGTGATCTGGGTCAGCGGCAGCGGGTCGATCATCATGTGGATGCGCCCCGCCATCATCTCGGTGAGGGCCGCGGCGCTGCCCTTGGCGGGCACATGCAGGATGTCGATGCCGGCAACCATCTTCAAATACTCGCCCAGAAAGTGGCCGAAGGAGCCGATGCCCGAGGAGCTGTAGTTGAGCTTGCCTGGCTGGGCCTTCGCCAGGGCGATGAACTCGCCGATCGTCTTGGCTGGCAGCTCGCCGCTGATCGAGATGAACTGGGCGGCGTCAACCAGCTTGACCACGGGGCTGAGCTGAGTAAGGGGGTCATAGGGCGGCGGCACCCGCCCGGCCGACTGGATCACCAGCACGCCGTTGTTGCCGGCCAGCAGGGTGTAGCCGTCGGGCTTGGCGCGGATTACGCTCTGGGTGCCCACAATGCCGGCGGCGCCGGGCCGGTTCTCCACCACGAAGGGCTGGCCTAGGGCCTTCTGCAGGCGCTCGGCGGCCAGGCGGGCCACGGTGTCATTGGTGCCGCCCGGGTTGTAGGGCGAGATGATGGTGACCTGGCGCGAGGGCCAGCGATCAGCGGTCGACTGGGCGCGCACGATGGCCGGCGCAGCGAAGGGCGCGGCAGCGGTGGCGGCCACCAAAGTGCGGCGGCTGAGGCCCATGGGCTTCTCGCCTTCAGATTTGCGGTTCATGTCGTCTCCTTCTTGTTAAAAGATCTTGCCGGGGTTGAGAATGTCCTTCGGGTCCAGCAGGGCCTTGATCTGCCGCATCAGGTCCACTGCCTCGGCGCCGGTTTCGCGCAGCAGGAACTCCTTCTTGTGCAGGCCGATACCGTGTTCGCCAGTGCAGGTGCCGCCGGCGGCCAGGGCGATGTCGACGATGCGCCTATTGCGCCGTTCGGCCTCTTCCATCTCGGCGGAGTCCGTGGGGTCCACAATCATCAGCACGTGGAAGTTACCTTCGCCCACATGGCCGAAGATCATGTGCGGGAAGGGCGCATCCGTCATCGCCTGGCCAGCACGTGCGATGCAGCCGGCCAGTTGGGAGATGGGCACGCAGGTGTCGGTGACCACCACCTCGGCGCCGGCACGGCTCACCTTGCACGAGTAGTAGGCGCGGTGCCGCGCCTGCCACAGGCGGGTGCGGGCCTCGGGCTCATGGGCCCACTGGAAGTCCTCGCCGCCATGACCCTGCGCGATCTCGCGCAGCAGCTCAGACTGCTCCGCCAGCGCCGCGGGTGAGCCGTGGAACTCCACGAACAGGGTGGGCCTCTCCCGCAGGGCCAGGCCCGGGTTGGCCGCGGCAATGGCGCGGATGGAGGCGGCGCACAGGTACTCGCTGCGCGCCACCGGCAGGCCCGCCTGTAATGATTCGATCACGGTGCGCACGGCACCCTCGGTCTCGGCAAAGGTCACGACCGCGGCGGACACTGCCTCGGGAAGGGGATAGAGCTGCAGCGTCACCTCGGTGATCACGCCCAGCGTCCCCTCGGAACCGATGAACAGGCGCGTCAAGTCGTAGCCGGCGGAGGACTTGACCGCGCGGGTGCCGCTGCGTATCAGGCGACCGTCGGCCAGCACCACCTGCATCGCCCGCACGTTGTCACGCATCGTGCCGTAGCGGACGGTGGTGGTGCCCGAGGCCCGGGTGGCACACATGCCGCCCAAAGTGGCGTGGGCGCCGGGGTCTACCGGGAAGAACAGGCCCAGGTCCCGTAGCGCCTGATTGAGCTGCTCTTTCGTCACTCCGGGCTCCACCGTGGCGGTGAAGTCTTCGTCATCGATGCGCAGGATGCGGTCCATGCGGGTGAGGTCCAGGCTCACCCCTCCACGCAGCGCCAGCAGCTGGCCCTCCAGCGAGGAGCCGGCGCCGTGGGCGATCACGGGCACGCCAGCCTCGTGACAGTGCCGCAGCACGAACTGCACCTCTTCGGCGCTCTGAATGAAGACCACCGCGTCGGGCAGGGCCGGCGGGAAGGGCGATTCGCCGCGGGCGTGCTGCTCGCGGAGCGCGATGGCGGTGGACAGACGGTCGCCGAAGCGCGCGGCCAGGGCGGCGGCGAGGGCGGGGGAGAGGCCGGCCGTGGTGGCCGATCCGGTCACGGTCTGGGCGCTCACGCTCATCGCCCCTGGAAGCGCGGCGCGCGCTTTTCCTGGAAAGCGCGCAGGCCTTCGGCCGCATCCTCGCTGTCGCCTACCGCGTCGACGACGCGGGTTGCCAGGTACAGGGTCTCAGCGGGGCTGCGCGGCAGGGTCTGGCGGGTGAAGTCCTTGAGCTGACGAATGACCAGGGGCGCGGAGGCGGCAATGGTGGCTGCCATCTCGCGAGCCACGGATACCTGCTGACCCTGGGGAACCACGCGGTTGACGAAGCCGCCCTCGTAGGCGCGCTGGGCAGAGAGCGGCCCGCCCAGGAGCATCAGTTCCATCGCGATCTTGTGCGGCACGCGGGCGGCCAGGGCGGTGACCAGGCCCTTGGAGACACCGACCTTGGCCTCGGGGTAGATGAAGCGGGCGTCCTCGGCCGCTACGCACAAGTCGCAGAAGGCCAGCAGGGTGACCGCCAGGCCCACCACCGGGCCCTGGACGGCGGCGATCAGCGGCTTACCCACCTCGATGCCGATGTCGGGGACCGCGCGCCAGAACTGAGGCGGTGGAGCGCTGAGGTCGGCGCCAGCGCAGAAGGTCTCGCCCTCGGCGCAGAGGATACCCACCCGGTCCTCGCCATCGCGCAGGCGGGCGAATGCGGCCCGCAATTGATCACACAAGGTGGCGGTGAGCGCGTTGCGCTTGGCCGGGCGGTTGAGGGTGATGAGGGCGATACCGCCCTCGCTGCGGTAGTCGATGGAGCCTTCGGACATGGCCTCGCACTTTATTGAAGAGGGCTGCCTGGGTAAAGTGAGTTTTTCTGCGATACAAATACGGTTTTACTTATCAATGACGCTGACGCCTTGCCGAGATGCCCCACCACCGCCAAGACATCCCCATGCACGGAGAGGCCCGCATCAAGATCCGCCACCTGCGCAGCTTCGACGCGGTGGCCCGGTGCGGCAGTTTCGCCGCCGCCGCCGGCCTGCTGCATGTGAGCGCGCCGGCGGTGAGCCTGGCGATCCGCGAGCTGGAAGAGGCCGTCGGCTTTCGCCTGCTGGATCGCACCACCCGCAGCGTGCGCCTGACCGAGGCGGGCGCGGGCTACCTCTCCCAGGTGCAGCGGGTACTGGCCGAGTTCGACGGCGCTCATCGTCTGGCCGCCGACCTGCAGCGCGGTCGCAGTGTGGTACGCATCGCGACCACCCAGGCCATCCTGACCTGTCTGCTGCCTCCGGCCCTGTCCCTGGTCCATGAGCGTTGGCCGGGGCTACACGTGCATCCGCTGGACGTGGCCACCCGCGACATCGCTGAGGCCCTACGCAGCCGCCAGGCGGACATGGCCATCGGGGTGGACCTGCCCGATGACGAGGCCTTCGACTGCCGCCCCATCTACAGCTCCTGGTGGGAGGCCTATCTGGCGCCGCGCCACCCGCTGGCCCGGCGCGCCCGCCTGGGCTGGGCGCAACTGGCCCATCAGCGCCTGTACCTCACTCGCAGCTCGGCACAGAAAGTCGACCGGCAACTGGAGTCCGCGGTCACATTCTCCGACGTGGTAGAGACCACCACGGCCAGCTCGGGCCTGGCCATGGCGTCGACGGGCCAGGGCATTGCCATTTTCCCCGGCTATGCGCGTCCGCTGGCCCGGGTGATGGGGTTGGTGGCGGTACCGATCCATGGGCCGACCTTGCTGCACGAGCTACACGTCGCTGTGCTTCGGCAGGTTCCGGTGCCTGCGCCCCTGCATGCACTGCGGGACCTGCTGGCCGAGACGATCCGGCCACTGTCGGTGGCAGCGTCCGCCCCATAAAAAGGCCCGCGGAGTGGGCCGAGGAGCTGCGCCATTCCCGCTCTCTAGCGGGAAGTTGGAAGGGCCAAAGATCGCCAATCCTGAAGTAGGTGGCAGACCATTGGAATAGAGCCGCGGACAGTTACAGCGCGAAGTCGCCAGCCTCTCAATACCGAGGTCTTCGAACTCAGGGCTCAACGACGTTGAACATGGGCTCAAATGTTTCCAGCGTCTCTGCGAAAGCTCGGAACACCCGCCGGTCGCCTTCCATTGCCAGCCTGCCGTCATCGATGGCCGCCAGAAGGGCATCGCGGCCCTTGAGCAGTTGAGCCAGGTCGGCTCGGGACGTAACGACCGAAGCATCAGCTTGGCCCCGATGAAGACCAGGTAGGTGGCTCAGCGCGCCGTGCGAGAGTGTGAGGCGCTGCTCCTGCCGGCTCCCGTCACGCTCGGTCAAAGTCCAGTTGAAGCGGGCCTGCAGGTCCTGAGCCCGCTCCCCGTGGACACGGACCGCCAAGAACTCAAGGAACTTGCCCAGTGGCAGCAAGGTGACCATGTCAGCGCTGATCGGAAGTGTCTGGTGCGCACCGCCACGGGGTGGGTCGCGCAGTTCCTGCGCAGCCAACAAGTAGCTGTTGCGCCAGGTGCTCGATTCCGACTGATAGCCCAATTGCTCAAGCGCGTCGGCATACAGGGCGCGAGCGGCAGCATGGCCAGGCTCGGCAAAGATGACCTGCTTGAGCACGCGCACCACCCAGCGGAACTGACCCGACTCGAAGTCGGTACGCGCCAGTTCAAGCACACGGTCCGCCCCTCCCATGTAGCGCAGGTAGTGTCGACCCTCTTCGATCGGTGTGAGCGGGTGGAGATTGGCCGGATTGCCATCGTACGGGCCCAGGTAGTGGGCATAGATGGCCGCTACGTTGTGCACCACCGCGCCGTAGTAGCCGCGGGCAAACCACTGCCGCGACAGCTTGGTGGGCAGCAGCAGCTGTTCACCGATTTCGGTCGGCGTCAGGCCATGGCTTGCCAGACGCAGGGTCTGGTCGTGAAGGTAGCGGTACATGTCCCGCTGACCAGCCACAAACTCCTCGATACGCGCCTGCCCCCAGACCGGCCACTGATGCTGGGCGTAGACCACGTCAACCTGCGGCACATAGCTCTGGAGGGCTTCGTCCAGATAGCGTGACCAAGCCAAAGCATCCCGGGTCTTGGCACCACGCAGGGGACACAAGTTGTGGAGGGTATGGCAGGCATTTTCGGCCAGATTCAGCGCACGCAGACCAGGCAGGAATATGTTCATCTCGGCGGGCGCCTCGGTGCCAGGCGTGAGCTGGAACACAAAGGAATTGCCGTCGATCATCACCTCTTCACCAGACGTGCTGATGGACCGGGTGGGTGGAATGAAACCATCGCGCCCGCGGCCAACCGCCTTGCCCAGGCCCGAGTCCACATGCCCCTTGGGGCCTGGTTGGAGCGTGGTGCCGAACTGGTACAGCGAGCGCCTGCGCATGGGCACACCAGCCAGGATCGTTTCGGTAAACGCCTCCTCGATCAGGCCTGCCGGGGCGATGATGGGCACGCCCTGAACCTGCGCCTCTTCCTGGGTGAGGATGCCTGCAGCCCCGCCATAGTGGTCGCGGTGGCTGTGCGTGTAAATGATGGCTTTGACTGGCCGATCGCCCCGGTGCTTGCGGTACAGCGCAAATGCGGCGCGCGCCGCTTCGACGTAGGTCAACGGGTCAATGACGGCTACGCCTTCATCACCCTCGACGAAGGTGACATTAGCCAAGGAAAATCCGCGGACTTGGTAGATGCCTTCGGTGACCTTGAACAACCCGTGTACGGCGTTCAGCCTGGCCACGCGCCAAAGGCTGGGATGTACCGTGTCCGGGGCGGACTCCTCCTGCAAGAACCCGTAGGCCCCCATGGACCAGGCAGAGCCACCGCTGTCCGCGTTGTATTGCGCATCGGGGAACGTGCCAATGAACCCGCGCTGGACGTCATCAAAATCTCGCTTGTCCGCGAAGTTCAGGGGTTCAAGCGCCCGCTGCTGCGCGGCGCGTGTCATCGGGTGGGCAGGTTTCACAAGCAGCGGTCGGTCAATCAGGTTTGAGGTTGGCTCGTCTGGCCAGGCCTTGCCAGAGTTCAGTATCTGCTTTCACGGTGGCGGCAAACTGCATCGCGTTCTTGTGCGGCGGCACGCCCATGTTCTGGGCAGCAAATCGCTTCTTGACTTCTTCCTGGGCCATGGCGTTGCCGAACTCCTGATTGAGCCGATTGACGATGGCTTGGGGAGTGCCAGCCGGGGCGAACACACCGAACCAACCATCCGTGTCGAACTTGAAGCCCTGTTCGGTGACCGTGGGAACCTCAGGTAGCGCAGGGCCGCGTGCAGAGCCCGTCGCGCCCAAGGCGATCAGTTTTCCCGAGCGAATGTGAGGAATGGGGGAAGCGATATCCGTGAATCCGACGGGGACCATGCCGGCCACCAGATCCGTGACCTCCTGTGCCGTGGTCTTGTAGGGGACATGGGTGATGTCGATCTTGTAATGCGCCTTGATACCTTCCAGGGCGAGATGGCCGGTCGAGCCATTGCCCCAGGAAGCGACGGACAGCTTGCCAGGATTCGCGCGGGCGTAGGCCACGACATCGGCCAGAGTCTTGAAGCCAGACCCCGGGTGCGCCACCAGCAGCGTGCCGGCCGCGCCCATCTGGGCCACCGGAACCAGATCGCGCTGGGCGTCGTAGGGCAGCTTGGCCACCATCATGGAGTTCAGCGCGATGGCCGACGACGGTGCGATCACCAAGGTGTAGCCGTCCGGGGCCGCCTTGGCCACGGCATCCAGGCCAATGATGCTGTTGGCTCCGGGCTTGTGGTCGATGACAAGGGTCTGCTTGAGCGCGCTCTCCAGCGACACCTGGACCAGGCGCGCGAAGATGTCCATGGCGCCACCGGGCGGGCCGGGAATTACCAGCCGGATAGGCTGGCGGGTGGGCCAATCCGCGGCCTGTGCCAGGGCTTGACCTCCGACGGTCATCAGGAGCGCCGCGGCCAGAAGGCTGCGGCGCGGGGTGTGCATGGGATTCATGGCTTGTCTCCTAGTGCCGAGCAGAGCATCACCGCCCGACTGGCCTTGATTAGTTTTGCTTCACGGCATTCGCGACCGAATGGACGAAAATTTACCTGTTGGCCGGCAGGTTGTCAACGAAGAAAATTGCATTGACGAACAAGAGAACGAATCAACGATGGCGGGATCGCGACCGCGCGAATTCTAGGGGCCAGGTCAACCTGGGCAACGAGTCACTGCACGAGCGCCTGAAGGAATTCGCGAGCCCGCGCCGCCGCTTCGGCTATCGGATGCTGCACATACGCAACGTCATCGACAACTGGCGCGAGGCCTACAACCACTCTCAGTCGCACAGCACCTTGGGGTACTTGCCGCCGGCCAGCTTCGTGGCGCAATCAGACGACGCCATTCGACTCATGACGATTGAACCCATGTTGATGCATCTAGCAAACTGAGCCAAGTTTCACGCTGAAGATTGAGCCACTTGGTTGAATCGACCCGGAACCTGTAGACACCTTCGAGCCTCAAACCTGAGGCCTAATAGGAGGTGCCATGAATCAAAAGCGATTGCCAGAAGAATTCTAGATTGAAGCGGTCCGCCAGATCGTTGAGCGGGGACACCCGGTAGCCGAGGTGTCTGCCCGGCTTGGGGTCAGCACGCACAGCCTGTACAAGTGGATGAAGGAGCAGCAGATGCCCCCTGGCCAGCGTCAGGAACAGCTGTCCCAAACCGAAGAGTTGCGGCGCCTGAAGGCTGAACTCAAGCGGGTGACCGAGGAGCGCGACATCTTTAAAAAGGCCGCAGCGTACTTTGCCAAGCAGTCCGGGCGAGATACGCGTTCATTGAACGCCATGAAAAGGCCCATGGTGTTAGGCGGCTGTGCACGGTTATGGATGTGCACCCAAGTGGTTACTACGCCTGGAAGAAGCAACCCATCAGTGACAAGGTACGCGATGACCTGAGGCTGCTGGGCTTGCTCAAACAGGCTTGGCTGGAAAGCGGCTGCGTCTATGGCTATCGCAAGCTGACACTGGACATGCGTGATCTGGGAGAGCGCTGTGGCAAACACCGCGTGGCCAGACTGCTGCGCCGCGAGGGCATCCGTTCACAAACGGGCTATCGGCGCCGTTCGGGCGGACGGGGTGGCAAGCCTGCGGTGGTGGCGCCCAACCACCTGAACCGGCAGTTCACGCCCGATGGCGTCAACCAGTCCTGGGCCACAGACATCACCTATATCCGAACCCACGAGGGTTGGCTGTACCTGGCGGTGGTGCTGGACCTGTTCTCGCGCCAAGTCATTGTCTGGTCCATGGGCAGCCGCATCGACACCGATCTTGTGCTCAATGCGTTGCTGATGGCGCTGTGGCGCAGGCAACCCAAAGATACGGTGCTGGTGCACTCCGACCAGGGCTGTCAATTCACAGGCCATGACTGGCAGGGTTTCCTGCGGGACCACAACCTGGTCAGCAGCATGAGTAGGCGTGGCAATTGCCATGACAACGCGGTAGCTGAAAGCTTCTTCCAGTTGCTCAAGCGCGAGCGGATTCGCCGCCAGATTTACCCAACACGACAAGATGCCCGTGCCGATGTCTTCAATTACATCGAGATGTTCTACAACCCCAAACGCCGCCACAACACGTCTGGCGGTGTTTCTCCGGTGGAGTTCGAAAAACGTCAATCCCAACGGCTCGGAAGTGTCTAGTAGAGCCGGGTCGATTCACATCGCACATCAGCTTTGGTATCCAGCAAGCTTCAGGCGTGGGGCTATGAAGTCACAGGCGGACTGGGTGGAACCGGGGTTGTTGGCACCCTGAGACGGGGGCAAAGCAACAGGTCCATCGGGCTACGTGCGGACATGGATGCACTTCCAATCCTGGAGGCTGGTTCGAGTGCCTGGATAAGCAAGAAACCTGGACTCATGCATGCCTGCGGTCATGATGGGCACACCGCTACCCTTCTGGCTGCCGCCAAAATGA
>JACCDT010462614.1_pt1 | contig 11596 bp, 10 predicted proteins | sample 7446291 | NCBI WGS metagenome assembly JACCDT01 (sample SAMN15323446, study PRJNA562643) | freshwater metagenome | isolation source: river surface water | place: USA:Blue River Watershed | collected 2017-08-17 | reverse complement strand
CCGCTTTGCCGTGGAAGGTGCCAGGGAGTCCGGAGTCACACGCGTCGTGGCGGCGGCCTTCGAGGGGGAGACCGACCCCTCCCTCACCGGGCTCGTCGACGAGATCCATTGGATGCGGGTAGGACAGCTCGGACGCATGATCGACGCCGCGAAAAAAAGCGGCGCCACCGCCTCGATGATGGCCGGGCAGATCGCCCCGGGGAATCTCTTCGACCTACGCCCTGACTTCAAGGCCCTCCTCCTGCTGGCCACCCTGCGCGAACGCAACGCGGAGACCCTTTTCGGCGCGATCGCGGGCGAGCTTGAGAAAGCAGGCGTCCCTCTGCTCACGGCGACCACCTTTCTGGAGCGCCACCTCGCTCCCGAGGGCCTCATCGCGGGCCCCAAGCCGAAGAGCCGCCTCGTCGACGACATCGCCTTCGGCCTCGGCATCGCCAAGGAGGTGAGCCGCCTCGACATCGGCCAGACCGTCGTCGTGAAGAAGGGGACCGTCCTCGCCGTCGAGGGATTCGACGGGACCGACTCCACCATCCGCCGAGGCGGGGAACTCGGGAAAGGTGAGGCCGTCGTCGTCAAGGTCTCCAAGCCGCGTCAGGACATGCGCTTCGACGTTCCCGTGGTCGGCCCCCGCACCCTCGAGACGGCCGCCGCCGCGGGCATCTCCGCCATCGCCATGGAGGCGGGCCGCACCCTTCTGCTGGAGGCGGACCGCCTCCGCGAACTCGCCAACCAACACTCCATCACCCTCTGGGGGACCACACCATGAAGACCATCCGCGCCGGCGTCGTCGGCCCAGGCAGCATCGGCATCAACCACGCCCGCATCTACTCTGAGTTGGAGGGATGCGAGCTCGCGGCCATCTACGATGCCGACGCGAAAAACGCATCCCGTGTCGCCGCAAAGTTCGGGGGAAAACCCTGCACTTCTCTCGAGGAGTTCGCCTCCCTCGTCGACATCGCCTCCGTGGCCACCCCGACCGAGTCACACCATGAGGTCGGCACCTTCCTTCTCAAACAGGGGAAACACCTGCTGATCGAGAAGCCGATCGCCACGAACACGGCCCAGGCCCTCGACCTCGCCGCCACGGCCGCGGCGCACGGCTGCATCCTGCAGGTCGGCCACATCGAGCGATTCAATCCCGGCCTAGAAGCCCTCGAGCAGCAGCTTAACAACCCCCGCTTCCTCGAGGTCACCCGCCTCTCCCCCTACCCCAACCGCAGCATGGACATCGGCGTCGTCCTCGACGTGATGATCCATGACATCGAGATCCTCCTTCACCTAGTCCGCTCACCCGTCACCAGCGTCGACGCGGTCGGCATCGCCGTCCTGAGCAAGGGGGAGGACATCGCCAACGTCCGCATCCGCTTCGAGAACGGCTGCGTCGCCAATCTCACCGCCAGCCGCATCAGCCGCGACAAGGTGCGCAAGATCCGCATCTTCCAGGAGGATGCCTACCTCTCGCTCAACTACCAGAAGCAGAGCGGCTACATCCTCCGTCTCAAGAACGGCTCCATCAAGCGGGAGCGCGTGAAGGTGATCAAGGGAGAGCCCCTCCAGCGCGAACTGGCGGCCTTCGTCACCTGCGCCCGCGAGGGACTCCAGCCCCGGGTCACCGGACGCGAGGCCGCCGCGGCGCTCGACCTTGCCATCCGCATCACCAGGCAGATCGAGGAAGCGGATCCCCGCAAGCAGAAGGCGTCGCTCCCCGCCTGAGACACCGCCGCTCCTCCGCAGGAATCATGGCAGCACCCACCAGGCATCTTGCGATCGTCGCTGGGGAGGCGAGCGGCGACACCCACGGCGCCGCGTTGATGCGCGCCCTCCGGGAGCAGGATCCCGGCATCCGCTTTTCCGGCAAGGGAGGCCCCAAGATGACTTCTGTCGCCGCCGGATCGGGCGGCGTTCTCGATGATTGGATTGCCGAGGCAGGGGTCCTTGGCCTCTGGGATGTCCTCCGCCACTACGGCTACTTCAAGAGGAAGTTTGACGCGCTGCTCGATCAACTGGCAGGGGATCCCCCCGAGGCGCTGATCCTCGTCGACTACCCCGGCTTCAACCTCCGGCTCGCCAAGGCCGTCCGGAAGCGCCGCATCCCGACACGGATCATCTACTACATCAGCCCGCAGGTCTGGGCCTGGAACCGCCGCCGCATCCCGGAGATGGCGCGCTCGCTCGACCTGATGATCTGCATCTTCCCCTTCGAGCCGAAGATCTACGAATCCTCCGGACTACCCGCCGTCTTCGCGGGCCACCCGATGTCGGGGGAACTTCATCCGGTTCCCTCTTCGAAGAGGGATGCCACCCTCTTTGGTCTCTTTCCCGGAAGCCGGGAACGCGAGGTCCGCAGGATCTTCCCTGCCATGGTCGGCGCGGCGGCACTCGTGCGGAGGTCCCGTCCCGAGATCCGTTTCGAGGCGGCCTCGGCGAACCCGGCCCATGCCTCCCTGATGGCTTCGATGGCCGCGGAGGCCGGCGTGGAGATCACCGTCACCACCGGAGCCGCGCGCGACCTGATGCGCCGTGCCGCTGCCGGTCTTGTCTGCTCCGGAACCGCGACCCTGGAGGCAGCCTGCCTCGGGCTCCCCTACGCGCTGGTCTACAGGGTGGCCACCCTCACCTATGAGGTCGGCATCCGGCTCATCCGCGTCCCTTACCTCGGCATGGTCAACATTCTCGCCAACCGCCCCGTCGTCCGGGAGTTCATCCAGCACGACGCCACCCCCGCGGCCCTGGCCGACGAGGCGCTCCGCCTCCTCAACAGCCCCGAGGCCCGGGAGCGGCTATCCGCCGACCTTGCCGCCGTCACCTCGGTCCTCAGGGGATCAGGGGAGACCCCTGCCGCCGAACAAGCAGCCCGCGCCGTGCTTGAATGTCTGGAAAAAAAGGCGGCTCGGCCTCAATAAGAAGTCATGGAATTTCCCAAGCAGCATCTCGAGACACTCTGGGCACCGTGGCGCGTGGAATATTTCAGCCGCGAGCGGACCAACGAGCAGGACTTCCTCGGCCAGGCCGCACGCGCCGAGGATGACGCCGCGCATCTGGTCGTGACCCGCAGGAAGAATGCCTTCCTGATGCTCAACAAGTATCCTTACACCACGGGACACGTGATGGTCGTTCCCTACCGCCGCACCTCGGTGATGGAGGACCTGACCGACGAGGAGGCGCTCGATGTCTGGCATCTCTCGCTCCATGCCCAGCGCCTGCTGCGCGAGGTCGTGAAGGCCGAGGGATTCAATGTCGGGTTCAACATCGGCTCCACCGCCGGAGCCGGGTACGAGGAGCACATCCACCTCCATATCGTCCCCCGCTGGAGAGGGGACCAGAACTTCATGCCGATGATCGCCGGAACGCGCCTCATCCCCGAGGGGCTCATGCCCCTCTACGAGAAGCTCGTCGCCGCCGACCGCGCAACCACGGGTAACTAAAGAACTCCCGCTGAGACGCAGAGACGCGGAGAAAATCCTTAAATTCCCATGAAAAGAAGTTCGGGATGTAAATCGGGGATTCGGAGCTTATCCCCCGCCGAACATTCCCATCTGAATCATTTGCTTTTTTCTCTGCGCCTCTGCGGGAAAATTCTGCTCTGACCTAACAGTCTAAAAGTCCTCAGCCTAATAGCCTCTCACATGCTCATCGCCTTCGGTTCCCTCAGTGCCGCCATCCTCTATGCGGTCGGTTATCTGGAACTAAAGGGGTCGATCCATCACGGTGCGACGAGCAAGAGGGTCAACATCTTCTCCAACTACGCAATGGCGGCCTGGTCGATGCCGCTCGCCTTACTCGCCCTTTTCCTGCCGACCAACCCGAATTGGGAATCGGCCCTCGCCGCCTGCGCGGCGGGAGCCGCCCTCTTCATCGGCCGCATCTGCACGGTGAAAGCCCTCGCCAAGGCGGATCTCTCGATCAGCGCCCCGCTCCTGGGAGCCAAGACGATCCTGGTCGCCCTGTTCTCCATCCTCCTGCTCCACACCGAGATCTCCTGGAAGCTGATGCTTGCCGCCGCCATGACCGTGGTCGCGCTCACCCTCCTGCAGACAGGCCCCGATCACAACAGGCACCATCGGCGCGCCGCCGTCGGATGGGCCATGGCGGCGAGCATCCTCTTTGCCTTGGTCGACGTGCTCACCCAGGGCTACGCCCGGCAGTCGGGAGTCGCCTTTTTCCAACCCGTCATGTTCGTCGTCCTGGCAGCCATGACCCCACTTCTCGGATCGACTCCCCCGGCACCTCCCGTCGCCAAAAAACGACTCCTCGTCGGCGGGGCGGTGATCGGCTTCCAGGCACCGCTCGTGATCATGCTAATCGGCCTTTTCGGCCAGGCGACCCTGATCAACATCCTCTACGCCACGCGCACCCTCTGGTCGGTAGGTATCGACGCATGGAAGGGGGAGGGCAATGCGCGCGCCTACTGGATAGCACGACTTTCCGGCGCCCTGCTGCTCCTTGGCGCGATCGTCCTTGCCTTGATGAAGTAACGCGGGTTCTTTGTTCAAAACATGCAAGAACATCTCTCCCCCGAGCAGTGGATCGCCTTCCACCTCCCCCCGTTCGGGCAGGCGCTCTTCTGCATCCTCGTGCCGATCCTTCTTGCGGGGATCGGACTCCTCCTTGTGCGAAAGATGGTCCATGCCCACTTCCTTCGGCAGCACCACGACATGGCGGGCCCCTTCTTCAACACGCTCGGCGCGATCTACGGCATCTTCCTCGCCTTCATCGTGTCGAACACATGGCACTATTACGACCAGACCAACTCGAACATCGTTCAGGAGGCCCGCTACCTCGAATCGCTCCATAACAACTCCACCGCTTTCCCCGAACCTTTCAGGACGGAAATCCGTGCGCTCTTGAACGAATACCGGGATGTCCTTGTCACTAAAGAGTGGCCGCATCTGGCCCGCGGCATGGAGAGCTCCCATGCGACCGGCCTCCTCAGACGCCTCACCGAGACTTATGCCGGCCAGCAACTTTCGGGCAAGGCATCCGACGGCCCCTTCTTTGACGCCTCGGTGAAGAATCTTGAGGCGATGAAGGGCCTGCGTGCCTCCCGCATCGACGATGCCGCGAGCGGACTCCTCCCCTTCCTCTGGGTCATCCTGATTGCGGGCGCCATCCTCACCGTAGGCTTCTCCTATCTTTTTGGGGCGCAGAACTTCGCCACCCACGCGGTGATGACCCTGCTGCTCACGGCGGTGATCGCGCTGGCCTTCTACACCATCCTGACCCTCGACTTCCCATTCACGGGACCGGCAGCGATCGGACCGGAGGCGTTTAAAAAACTGAATTTGAACTGAAGGCCAATACGGCCGAAGGCCATCAGGCTTTTATCGGTTGATGCTCTTAGGTGCAGGCAGGCCAATGGACAATTACCGCGCTAGTTTGGCTGGAAGAGATTTTTATTCTGCAGTGGGCTTTTTGACCGCAACGCAAAACCATAATACCACCCAACTTATGTCGTTGTTGGGAAAAAGATCGCCTTTTAATCTCAACCTCATGAAAAAAGGAACTTTCTCGCTTTTGTTCATTGCGGTGACGGCGTTGTCATCCCTGGCTCAGGCGACGACACCGGAGCAGACTGCTCAGACATCTGCCATGGCAAAGAGCACGGGGCCGGTTTCTCCAAAGCTACGTATCGCAGTTCATGACAGGCCTCCTTTTTCCTTCAAGGGAGAAGATGGCCAGTGGATAGGTCTCTCGCTCGACCTTTGGCATCAGATCGCCGAGGAATTGAATTTAAGCTATGAACTCGTGGAAGTTCCGCTGGTTGAAACTGCGCAAAAGTTACACTCGGGCGATTTGGATATGGACATCAACAGCGTGCTGACAACCGAGAACGCGAAGCTAGTCGACTACATGGTGCCTTACTTCTCCAGTCGTGGCGGTGCCGCCATTAAAGATCGTGGCTTTTTCCAGAATGTTTCAGTTCTCTTCAGTCACATGAAACAGGGTGGTTTATTCGAGGTGCTGCTCATCATGATGGGAGCGCTCGTTTTTTTCAGTGGCGTTTTATCGCTTGTTGAATGGAAGCGCGAAAAAAGTCATATCAGGGGCCCGAAACATCACAAATTCGGACACGCCCTCTGGTACTCGGCGATCACCATGGCAGGTGGTGGCTTCGAGGATGTTCCTCTCTCGGTCATCGGAAGAATCCTCACCTTTCTCTGGCTCTTCTTCAGTGTTTCGATGGTGGCGTTTTTCACCGGTATTGTGGTCACCTCCATGACGTCTATCGATCAAGAATCAGGCGTGATGAAAATTGCTGAACTGAGCCAATATCGTAACGGTGTTTGCAAGGGAGCCCACATGGAGGAAAAATTGTCCAGTGTCGGCATTCCGGCCAAGTGTTATGTATCTCCAGAAGAAGGACTCGATGCGCTAGCACTCGGCAGAATCACCGCATTTTCCTCAGATGCCGCGACTCTCCATTATCTGATTCTCCATGACTATACGGGCCTATTCAAAGTGGCTCTGATTCCCTCTGTTTTCTATAATACGGCTTTTGCAACACGCCCAAATTTCCCGTTAAGTAACCAGATCGAATCACGTCTCATAGAGATTACAGAGGAACCGCAATGGGCCCATCGAGTGGAGCGCTGGTTTGGGCCAAATGTCTTTTAATCAATTATTTGGTGTGGCCCGAAGGAGGAGATTGATCCTTCAGAAAGCCCCTGCACTCACTTTCCTCACCATCATGACATTCGACTTCCCCTTCACGGACCCGGCGGCGATCAGGATGGAGGCGTTTACCAAACTGAATTTGAACTGATGGCCCTCGAAGAGGGCCGAGGCTGTTAGCGGTTTAGGCTGTAGGCTTTTAGGGAAAGAGAGCGGAAGAATTACCCCGCAGAGGCACAGAGACGCAGAGGAGAACTAATGCGGATGAAGGGGATAGTGAATTACTTCCAAAAAACGTCCCAATTATTTTCAAAGCCATTCGGGTCATCAATTGGAATTCTAAATCTTCTCATTGATGTTTCCTTTACTTCTCTTTTTCTAGATTTAAGCCATCTCAAATGCTGAGTCCGGACGTAATCAGCAACATACTTGCTAGGGACAATAAAAAAGCGGGGCATCTTGCTTTCTCCCTCCAATGCCACAAAACAATAATACAATTTCTTTTCGATAATAGTTTCGTGCTTTGAAGACATTACCCATCCATACGCTGCTACGTCCCCGAATAACTTTTCACAAGAGGGCTTTCTCTCTGTTGTTTTGACTTCAACTTTAAAAAGAGACTCCAGGGATGGATTTGAAACCAAAATGTCGACGCCCTTTGTATTAGATAAAGTCATTGTCCCAACCAACCCCCTGTGCGCTAGTTGCGCCAGAACGTAATACTCACCTGCCAAAGCTATCGAAGTTAAGTCCATAAAGTTGATTTCAGGAGGATAAGCAGCTGCAAGTCAACAGCACTTATAGGCTAGCAAGCTTGGATGGAGAGCTAGGCGGGCAAGGGAAGGCGTAGTAGTCCTACGCCGACCGCAGACCAACGACGCTATCCGCCAAGATCACTAGCCTCTAAGCGACACAACAGGCGCCGTCGTTGTACCCCGGTTTCAGAAACGCCGCATACTCCGCACCACCGCGTGCCTGAATCGAGGCGATGAACTTCTCCCTCTCCTCGACGCTCATCGGCTTGGCATTCATCGCGGCGGCGACGGCCTGCTGGGCGAAGGGCATGGAGTCGATGCCGATGCACTGGGTGGTGACCATGGGATAGCTCAGCGCATAGTCGACGACCTTCTGGACGGTCACCATGCCGTGGAGGTTGGCACGCTTGCTGCCGCCGAAGCCTTTCATGCCGATGGCGGCGATTCCCTTCTCCTGCATGAGGGGGAGGACGATCTTGTCGAAATCCTTTGCATGGAGGGTGTTTCCAAGGACGGAAACGGGGAGAAGAGAGGCGTCGAAGGGGTAGCCTCCCTCGATCAGCTTCACGTGGGCCTGAGGACTGTCGTGTCCGGTGAAGCCGGTGTAGCGGACGAGTCCTTTCTTCTTGGCCTCCTCAAGGGCCTCGATGATGCCACCCTTGGCGTAGGCGGGGTCGACGTCGCCATCCTTGATCTCGTGGATCATCCAGAGGTCGATGTGGTCGGTCTTGAGGCGCTTGAGCTGGGCCTGGAGCATCTGGAGGGCCTTTTCCTTGTCGGTGCCGGTGAAGGGAATCTCGTACTTCTTGGCGTTGTGGACGCAGGCCTTGGTCATGATGAAGGCCTTCTCCCTCCATCCCCCGGAGAGGATCTGTCCCATCCACTCCTCGGCGCGGCCGGCATGGTACTCCCAGGCGTTATCGAAGAAGGTGACCCCCTGGTCGATGGCGTAGTGGGCGATGTTGGCCGCCTCCTCGATGGTGGGGGCGAGGGCCAGCGTGTGCCCTCCGAAGCCGATGGTGCTCAGGGTTTCCTGATGACGTCCGAACTTCCTGCGAGGAACCGGACCGGCGGGAATGGTCTCGGCCGCGGCGGAGGGGACGCGGAGGGCTTGGGCGGCGGGCAGCAGGCCGAGCATGCCCAGGAAGGAGCGGCGGGTGAGGGACATGGGGGAAGGGTGAATGATGAATTATGAATTATGAAGCAAAAGAAAGCGGGCCTGTCCTAGCAGAGGGGGTTACCTATCTCCTGACCCACGCCCAGGGCTATTTCATCCTTCACCCTTCATCCCTCATCCTTGTTTTGCAAGGTGGCGACTTCGCGGGCGATGAGGGTTCTGACGGCGGTGAAGCCAAGGCTCTCCCGGGAGCGTTCCAGCGATGCGGCCACGGATTGCTCCCAATGGGAGTCATCGGAGAGAAGCAGGGAGGCGGCCTCCATTGGATCCTCGGGGGGATTGCCGAAGGCAAGTCGGTCCACGGCCCCGTTCCCTCCGATGCAGGGCATCCGGCAGAGCAGAGCATCTCCCGCCACCTGCCCGGGCACGGCGCTGGTGTCGCGTTGAAGCACGATCCTGTGACCTGTCACCAGGCGCAGGTACTCGGGATAGGGCATGCGCCCCTCGACAATCCTGAGATCGACGCCGCTTCGGGCAAACCCGGCGAGCAACTTCCGCCCACGGCGTCCCTCCCCGTTGACCACGGTCACCGGGATGGAATGGATCCCTGCCAGGGCAACGGCCGTCGAGAGCGCGCTCCAATGGTTCCGCGAGGGGACGCCGAACTCCCGCGTGCCGACAAAGATCCCGGATCGCCGAGCAAGGGGGATTCCGAAATCCCAGACGCTCTCCTCGAGGGGATAGGGTGTCGGGGCAAAGAAGCCGCCTCGGCATCCGGCTGTCCGGTACAGTGAAACAAGTTCGGGAGTGCTGGAAAGAAATCCGTCCGCCTCCTTGCAGATGGTACGGAAGAGCACGGAGCGTCCGGCATCATTGAGAAAATCGGCGACCTGATGGGTGCCCGATTCCTTCAAGGAAACGAGAGCCGTCACGCCGCGGGCCCTGAGCACGGAGAGGGTCTTCAAAACCGCCCGGAGATTCCGTTTGCGTAGCAGCACGAGGGCAACCCGCGTGGATGCCGGCATCTCGGCGACACTCCTCAGGAAGGACCCCGAGTGACAGGCCGCATAGGCATGGTAGTTCACGGGAGGATGTCCCGCGTCCGCGGGAGAACCTGCCCCCGCCGGGAACTGACGCGTCTCGTCACGCCCTTCCGGATTGATGACGCAACATCCCGCCGTCATGGTCTGGGCTCTCCCTTTTTGGCACGCTCCCAGAGCAGGTTCATTTCCTCCAGCGAGAGATCGCTGAAATTGCTTCCCGAAGGGACCTCCCGCTCCATCGAGCGGAACCGGGAGGAAAACTTCTCCGTCGCGGCACGGAGGGCCGACTCGGCGTCGATGGAAAGGGCACGGGAGAGATTCACGACGGCAAAGAGGAGATCCCCCATCTCCTCGGTCAGGCGTTTTCTGGCGGCGGCGGCATCATCCCCTTCCAGCGCCTTGATCTCCTCCTCGACCTCGGCGATCTCCTCCCGGATCTTCTCCAGGACATCGGCGGGACGCTCCCAGTCAAAACCGGCCTTGGCGGCCTTCTTCTGGATCTTTTGGGCACGGACCAAGGCAGGGAAGGCTCCCGCCACACCGTCGAGCAGAGAGGGATCTCCGTCCCCCTTTCCGGCACGCTCGGCACGCTTGATCTCCTCCCACTGCGCAAGCACCGCCTCGCTGGTTCCGGCACTGGAGTCACCGAAGACATGGGGGTGGCGTCGCACCAACTTCTCGGAGGCGACCGCGGACAGACTCTCCAGGGTGAAGGCGTTGCTCTCCGAGGCGATCTCGGCCTGCATCACGATGTTGATGAGCAGGTCCCCCAGCTCCTCCTCGAGATCCGCGGCATGGTCGCGCTCGATCGCATCGATCACCTCGTAGGCCTCCTCGAGCAGGGAGGTGCGAAGCGTGGCGGCCGTCTGCTCCCGATCCCAGGGACAGCCCCCGGGCGCGCGGAGGCGTGCAATGATTTCGCGGAGGCGTGTGATCTCGGCGCTCATGATACGGTCGGGATCATCGGGGGCTGGACGGACGCGATCAGGCCCCGCCGCCGCGCTGCAGGATCGCCCGACGCGCCTGCTCCAGGGAGTTCCTCTCCTCGGCACTGAGGCTGCCGATCCCCTTGCGGCTGATTTTTTCCAGAAGACGATCCATCTCCTCCTCGGGATCGACGACGGAGCGCGGCTTTTGTCCGTTCTGTTTCGCAGCGGAGGGGGATTTGCCACCATCCAGCACGGAGAAGCGGGGGCGCGGCTTGAGGAAATCGGGAAGCCTCCACCACTGCGAGAGCCCGAAAAGCGGCTCGTTGAACCCGGCACGCTTCATGAGCACCACGGCAAGCAGGCTGGAAGCGACCAGAACGAGCGTCCGGGAGGGTTGATGCTGGGCCAGATCCTGCAAGGCGGAGATGGCCAGCAGTCCCGCGAAAACCCATCGGGCGGCAACCCCGAAAAAGAACTGCGCCCCGGGATGCATGGCAGTGAAGGCGGCGAAGACCGCGAAATTGATTTCCTGCGCCCCGGAAAACACCTGCGCGCGGCCCGAGACAGAGAGGGCCTGAAGCAGTAGGGGGGCCAGCAGGATCAGTCCGGCGTAGAGGATAGCGAACCTGCGCCAGCCCAAGCCGTTTTCCACCTCCCTCCCGAAGTAGTAGAGCATCAGCATCTCGAGCAGGAACCAGACGGACGGACCCGCCACGAAGGCGTAGGTGAAGACGCGCCAGACTTGGCCACGGGCCACCTCGTCACTGCTGTAGGCAAGCAACTCGAGGATCGCCCCTTGACCGGAGGCAAGTAGCAGGGATGCCACCACCATCGCCGCGCCATGGAGCGCCACAAGGAGAGTGATCAACCTCACCGGGAACGCCCCGAGGTGAAACAGCGGCTCTTCCTCCCCGATTCGGAACACTGCGGACATGCCACCGAGCATAGTTCCTCCCCCCTCTCCACGACAAGGGGGGAGTGCCCTCCCACCCCGAATTAGGATCTCGTGAAGCCCCCCTCAAAAGGATACCCTGTTCCCATGAAGCGACACGACGCCACCCGGGATACCATCCACCCCGCCGACCTCCTGACACTCGCCATGGAGCGGATCTACTCCTACCGGATGACGACGACCTCGGG
>JACCDT010137667.1_pt1 | contig 11611 bp, 12 predicted proteins | sample 7446291 | NCBI WGS metagenome assembly JACCDT01 (sample SAMN15323446, study PRJNA562643) | freshwater metagenome | isolation source: river surface water | place: USA:Blue River Watershed | collected 2017-08-17 | reverse complement strand
GGGTGCCAGTGCCGCTGCCCGAGGGCGTGGCCTGCTACACGGTGGCCGCCACCACCGCCCGGCAACGCAGCGCACTGGCCGACCGTCTGCTGGGTGATGGGCTGGTGCCGCTGCGCAGTGGGCTGGGCCTGCACGACGAGACACCACGCACGCTGGTGTTTGCCAAGCCCAGCCAGTGCATTGCCTACCGCATGAACCACATGGAACTGCTGCACCGCCCCGAAGTAACAACGCAACTGCTGGCCTGGCTGGCGCCGCACGCGCCCGCTGACTAAGCTTTGTTTTTGGGAATCGGTTCCCCATCCAGCCCTGCGGGCTGGGTAGGCTCGTAACCGTGCGGGGGCGCCTCCGGCGCTGCTTTTCCATCCTGCAGCAGCCCACCCACGCTGGCCTCCCACAAGCCCCATGCGGTATCGGTGTCACTCTCGGAAACCTCGGGCACTGGCAAAGGGTCCAGCAAACCGTCGTAGGGCTTCGGGCTTGGGGAGGGGGTGGCCGCCCGCTTGTCGGAGGGCGGCAGGGGCTGTTGCGGTTTCATGCGTGGGGCTTCCCTGAGGCTTTTTTGCAATGTAGCGCTAACACTCACGCGGGGGAAGGGGTGAGCACAAGCCCCTCAGCGCTACTCATCTTTAGCCGAGCGGGAACTCCGCTCGCAATCCTCCAGCGCCAGCAGCAGGCTGGTGCGGTGGTCCCGGGCGACATCTTGCCAATGCAGGCCGGAAATCGCACCTTCCAAGGCCCACAACAGATTCAGGCTGACATGCGCACCGGAACGCTTGGTCCGCACGTAGGCCGCCACCGCGCCCAGCGCCTTCAGATCGGCCAGCGTGTGGATGCCCGCGCGCGCCAGCATCTGTTGGGACTTGGGGCCGAGATTGGGCAAGGTGGCAATGGCGTTGGCGGTCTGCATGGCGTCAATGTAGCCAGAATGCAGCGCTCTTGAAACCCTGCCCCTCGCCCATAATTGCGGGTTGCCCGCGCCGCAGGCGCCATGTCTGGCGGTGCATATCGCTTTTTGAGACCCTGAGACCTATCTTATGACCAAGCAAACCATGAATTTCCAGGCCGAAGTGGCCCAGTTGCTGCACCTGGTGACGCACTCGCTGTACTCCAACAAAGAGATTTTCCTGCGCGAGCTGATCTCCAACGCGTCCGACGCCTGTGACAAGCTGCGCTTTGAAGCCATCAACAACAGTGGCCTGTACGAGAACGACGCCGAACTCAAGGTGAAGGTCACTTTCGACAAGGACGCCAAGACGCTGACCATCACTGACAATGGCATTGGCTTGTCGATGAAAGAGGCGATCGACAACCTGGGCACGATTGCCAAGAGCGGTACCAAAGACTTTGTGAGCAAGCTGACCGGCGACCAGAAGGCCGACAGCAACCTGATTGGCCAGTTCGGCGTGGGCTTTTACTCCGGCTTCATCGTGGCCGACAAGATCACGGTCGAGTCGCGCCGTGCCGGTTTGCCAGCCGACCAAGCCGTGCGCTGGGTCAGCGATGGCGGCGCCAGCGGTGGCGGTGCGTTTGAAGTCGAAACCATCACCCGCGCAGCGCGCGGCACCAGCGTGATCCTGCACCTGCGCGAGGACGCGCAGGACTACACCCAGAGCTGGAAAGTCAAGGGCATCATCAGCAAGTACTCCGACCACATCAGCCTGCCCATCCAGATGGAAAAGGAAGAGTGGAAAGACGGCGAACTGATCAACCCATCGGACGAAAACGGTGGCCGCCAACCCGGTGGCATGGTCAAGACCGGCGAGTGGGAAACCGTCAACAAGGCCAACGCCATCTGGAGCCGCGCCAAGAAGGACATCACCCAAGAGCAGTACGACGACTTCTACAAGCAGATCAGCCACGACTTTGAAGCGCCGCTGGCCCACACCCACAACCGCGTGGAAGGCAGCACCGAGTACACGCAGCTGCTCTACATTCCTGGCAAAGCGCCCATGGACCTGTGGAACCGCGACCGCAAGGGTGGCCTGAAGCTGTACGTCAAACGTGTCTTCATCATGGACGACGCCGAAGCCCTGTTGCCGAGCTACCTGCGCTTCATCAAGGGCGTGGTGGACAGTGTGGACCTGCCCCTGAACGTGAGCCGCGAGCTGCTGCAGGAAAGCCGCGACGTGAAGGCCATCCGCGAGGGCAACACCAAGCGCGTGCTGTCCATGCTGGAGACGCTGGCCAAAAACGACAAGGTCCCGGAAGCTTCGGCAGACGGCGTCACCGACGTGCTGAGCGCCGAAGAAAAGGCCGAACAGGCAGCGAACGCAGGCAAGTACACCAAGTTCTATGCAGAGTTCGGGGCCGTGCTGAAAGAAGGCTTGGGCGAAGACTTTGCCAACAAGGAACGCATTGCCAAGCTGCTGCGCTTTGCCAGCAGCACCAGCGACACAGTGAGCGTGAGCCTGGCAGACTACAAAGCCCGCATGAAGGAAGGCCAAGAGGCCATCTACTACATCACCGCCGACACCCTGGCCGCCGCCAAGAACAGCCCGCAGCTCGAAGTGTTCAAGAAAAAGGGCATTGAAGTGCTCTTGATGACCGACCGCGTGGACGAGTGGGCGCTGAACTACCTGCACGACTTCGACGGCACCCCCATGCAGTCCGTCGCCAAGGGCGCAGTGGACTTGGGCAAGCTGCAAGACGAAGCCGAGAAGAAAGCTGCCGAGGAAGCCGCCGAAGCCTTCAAGCCCCTGCTGGCCAAGCTGAAGGAAGCGCTGAAGGAGAAGGCCGAGGACGTGCGCGTGACCACCCGCCTGGTGGACAGCCCCGCCTGCCTGGTGGTGCAAGACGACGGCATGAGCACCCAGCTGGCCCGCATGCTCAAGCAAGCTGGCCAAGCCGCCCCTGAACTCAAGCCCGTGCTGGAAGTGAATGCCGACCACGCGCTGGTGAAAAAGCTCGATGGCAGTGTGCACTTCCACGACTTGGCCCACATCCTCTTCGACCAGGCCCTGTTGGCCGAAGGCGGCCTGCCAGCCGACCCCGCTGCGTATGTGAAACGTGTGAACGCCTTGCTGGTTTGAAGTCAGAGGCAATTTAGGGGCCAAATTGGCCTCTAGAACTCATGGATACTGCGTAAATAGCTACTAAACTTGTAGCGAATTTCAACAAAGCCCCACCGCCGCAAGGCGGATGGGGCTTTTTTTTCACCGATGCCCCCGGTGCCATGAAGTCCGCCCCCTTCCCCGCACGGACGGGGCTGGACTATGCTCGCCATTTACGTGGACATGAACTGTGGTGCCTCTATGAATACGCGACATTGGGCAATCGGGTGCTTGATTGGCGGATGGCTTGCGCTCACGCCGGTGCAGGCAGAGAACATCACCTGGCTGAGCGCCGACTTTCCGCCTTTGGCCATGCCGGGGGCCAGCCAGGCGCAGCAGGGCTATATGGACAAACTGCTGCAACAGGTGCGAAACAAGTTGCCGCAGCACCAGTTTTCTGAGGAAGTGGTCCCCTGGCCCCGGGTGCTGTTCATGGCGCAGAGCGGCGGACCGTATTGCACCGCCATGGCCGCCCACACCCCGGAGCGGGACGAGTTCTTGCGCTTCACGGTGCCCTATGGCTATGTGTACCCGGTCGGTGTGGTGGCCAGAGCACAAGACAAGGGGCTGTTCAGCCGCTTCGTGAACCCGGATGGAGAGTTGCGGCTGCGCGATGTGCTCCGCAGCGCGGAGCTGCGCATCGGAGTGGCCGCCCACAGAACCTACGGAACCAAGATCGACAGCATGCTCGGGCCCCTGTTGCAGTCCGCTGCGCGCCAGGTGCTTACGGTGCACCAGGACAACTCCACCAAGTCGCTGATTGGCATGCTGAAGAAAAAACGGTTTGACTACACGCTCGCCTACCCCGGGGAGGCGGTGTTCTATGACAGCCCGCAGGCAGGCCTGCACTTCTACCCCATTGCCGGCAACAGCGATCTGCTGGCGGGGCGCTTCAGCTGCACCAAGAGCGCGCAAACCGATCGCAGTTTTGAAGACTTGAACCGGCTGGCCCTGTCCATGCGCAAGGACAGTACGCTGTTAGGCGCTTACGAGCGGTGGCTGCCGCCGTATCTGGTCCAGCCCTTCCGTGCCCGGCTGGAGCGCCAGCTGGCAAGCCCCCAACCATAAGCGCGCGGCCGCACAAAGAGCACAGCTCCCTCAGGGGGTGAAGCGCCCGACGACGGCCCACCGGCCAGCCTGCCGCGCCATCACTACAGCCTCTGCGGAAGCCGGAACCACACCCGTCAGGGCTGTGATGTTGACCTGGTGGGTCACCACGACCAGCAAACCGCTGCCCTGCCAGCCATCCAGCAGCGCCCGGGCTTCGCGGGTTTGAACCGAGGCGCTATCGGGCTCCCCGAAGAAGGAATTGAATGCGGCTTGGTCGACCCGTTGTCCGGGAAAGGCCAGGTCAGCGGTTTCGCGTGTGCGGCACCACTGCGAGGACCACACCGCGTCCACCGGCACGCGCTGCTGCCGGAAGAACTCGCCCATGCGCAGTGCTTGTTGCCGCCCCTCTTCGCTCAGGTTGCGCTGGGTCCGGCAATCGCGCAGGTCAAAACCGGCGGGATCGCCGACACCAGGCGCTTGGGCATGGCGCACCAGCACGACACGCCCAGCCTGCAACGCGGGTGACGGCAACTCCGCGCCAGCCATGCCGGCTCCCAGAGCCCAACAAAAACCCAGCAGTAGCCCCCGCCAGGAACGCACCACGGCAAGCCTTCGACGATGTTTGGAGTTCACAAGCACCGGCATGGTAGGACGTGGGTCAGGGCTGGCGCTGGTCTGCGAAACGCAGTTTGATGGCGGCACGGGCCTCACGGGCAGCCATCAGGGCCGCTACGCAGTCGCCGTCCAGCTGGACGGCGTCGACTTCGCGTTGCAGCTCAAGGGCCACCGCGGCATCGTCCCAAGATTCTTTGTACGCGCGCCGGTTGGTGAGCGCGTCGTACACATCGGCCACCGCCACAATGCGGCCTTCCAGCGGAATCTCCGCCATGGTCAGGCCGCGCGGATAGCCCGAGCCGTCACCCCGCTCGTGGTGGGTGGCCACGATGTTGCGCATGATGCGCGTGGGCAGGCTGGCCTGCACGCCCATATCGCGACCAATGCGCTCGATGATGCCCTCGCCAATCGTCACGTGGCGCTTCATCACCTCGTACTCGGCCGCATCGAGCCGCCCGGGCTTGAGCAGGATATGGTCAGGGATGCCCACCTTGCCAATGTCGTGCAAGGGGGCAAATAACTGCAGGTACTCGATGTACTCGTCCGTCAGTCCATGCTTGTCGGCCAGGGCCCGCGCCATGATGCGCGAGTAGTAGGCAATGCGCTCCAAGTGCTGGCCGGTTTCAAAATCGCGGATGCGGGCCAAATCCACTGCCACCTGGATGGTGCCTATCAGGCCGTGCGCCAAGCGCTTTTGCAGGAGGTAGAGCTGAGCGATCAGATCGGAGAACAGGTCCAAAAACTGCGCCGCATCGTCGTCAAAAGCCTGGGCTTGTTTCGAGTCGTAAAACAGAAAGGCGGCCAGCGCACCGTCCTGGTACACGGGCGTGGTGTAGCTGGAGCGATAGTCCTGCGCCTTGAGCCAGCTGGTGTGCGGGCTGCTGGAACGGAAGGTCTCCGCAATATCACCCACCAGGCGGCGCTGGCGGGTGCGAGCCAGCTCGGCCAGCGAAGGCACATCGCTCAGTGGCACTTCGTACTGCTTGAGCAAGGTGTCGTCTTTGTTGCTGCTGACAAAGGTCTTGAGCAAATCGGTGGCAGGGTCGTAGAGCACCACCGCCACGCGGTCGATAAAGGTGTAACGTGAGCCGATCAGGCTGTGAACCGCGCGCAACTGTTCGGAAAGGCTGTGGGCCACAGGCCCCATGCCGTGGTACTGGGGAGTGATGGAACTGGAATCTGTCAACGCGGGCATGGCAGGATTGGACCACGACCGAACGGCTGCGACAATGCAAGGCTTCTATGTCCGAGCACCCAACCATGCCTACTCTCTCCCGCATCGCCGCCCTCACATTGGCCCTGGCCTGTGCCAGCAGCTGGGCCCAGAACGCCACCACCACCGCCTCCGCCAAAGAAGAGGGTGCCGTGGTCAGCAGTACGGGTCTGGTCTACCGCACACTGAAAGACGGCAGCGGCGCCAGCCCCAAGGCCACCGACACCGTGAAGGTGCATTACCGCGGCACCCTGCCGGACGGCAAGGAGTTCGACAGCTCCTACAAACGTGGCGAGCCCGCCGAGTTCCCGCTCAACCGCGTGATCCCCTGCTGGACCGAAGGTGTGCAGCGCATGAAGCTGGGTGGCAAAGCCAAGCTCACCTGCCCACCGCACATCGCCTATGGCGAGCGTGGTGCCGGTGGCGTGATCCCGCCCAATGCCACGCTGCTGTTCGAAGTGGAACTGCTGGGCATCAACGGCAAATAAACCCGCCCCTCAGAACGGGGCCAGTGCGAGCCCGCACAGGGTGAAGGTCGAGCCTTTGCCCTCTTCGGATCGCAGGCGGATATCGCAACCCAGATAGGTGGCCTGGGCCTTGGCGATGGCCAGCCCCAAACCGTGGCTTTCGCTGGCCTGCCGGTCGTCAAAACTGCGGTAGGCCTCAAACAATTGAGACTGCAGATGGCTGGCAATGCCGGTGCCGCTGTCGCGCACCTCAATGCAGAGCTGGCGACCAGCGGGGTAGTCCACGCGCCAGCGGGTTCCCACATACACCACACCGGCCGGTGTGTGTTTGAGGGCATTGCTGACCAGGTTCTGCAGAATGGACTCGAGCAAGCGCCGGTCGGTCCACACGGTCACATGGCGACGCTGGCTGATGTCGGCGAGATGCAATCGGATGCCTTTGCTGCGGGCCTGTTCGCCAAACAATCCATGCAGATCCGCAAATACCGATTGGATCGCCACCTGTTCCATGCGCAACTGCAAGGCCCCGGACTCCAGGCGTGAGAGCTCCAGCAAGCGGGACACCTGCCCGTGCAATTCGGCCAGCGCCTTTTCCATCTTGGGCACCACACTGGACAAGGCCGTGGACTGGGCGGCCGGTTCGGTGTGTTGCAACACCCCCAGGTACAGGCCCATGGCACGAATGGGCTGCTTCAAATCGTGGCTGACTCCAGCCAGAAACAGCGACTTGGTCTGGGATGCCCCTTCGGCAGCAGCCTTGCGCTCCCCCAGGTCGGCAATCAGCTGTTGGTTTTCGAACCGCAGGCGCATGGACTCGCGGTGCAGGCGGTTGGTGACATGGGCATACCCGGAGGTGGAGGCGAGAAACACCACGGTAAGCCCTGCCAGCACACTGTGCTCCACCGTTCCCACCAAGGCCAGCATGATGGCAAACGGCAGCACCGTCGGCAGTACAGCCGCGTAGTACGCGGGCAAGAAGATAGACACCGGGGTCACCGTTCCGCCCGCCAGACCGGCAACTACCGAACCTGCCATCAACAAAGACAGCGGCCTCCCAGCGTCAAAGTACATCCAGGTAAATATGCCCCAGGTTGCACCGGTCAAGAATGAGGACAGTGTGAATCCCCACAGAATGGCCTGGTAGCCCTCGCCGCGCTCCAGTTTGGGCTTCATGTGCCATACAAACACCTCGCGCAGCAGGCTGAGCGCACCACCGACCACAAACCAGATGACGATGTAGTGCGTTGGCACATGCCCGTACATGAGCCATGCACAGGTGAGCGCCATGAAGGTGACACCAATATAGGGAAACGGAATTTCGTAGGCAAAATAGAGCGCGAATGCCTTCTCTTCGTAGGCCTGTCGCGCGGCAGACCGAGGCCGCTTCCACAACATTGTTTTGACTCCCAGATTGCACGTCTATGCCAAGCGTACGCATTTTTATCGCTGAAGACCATGCCATGTTGGCCGATGCGCTGAAAATGCTCATCGACACCCAATCCGATATGGACTGTGTGGGCCTGGCCAACGATGGCAACCAGGCATTGGCACAAGTGCTGGCCTTGGCCCCCGACGTGCTGCTGCTGGACTTGGGCCTGCCCCAGCTGGATGGCCTGGCCGTCATGCAGGCCCTGCACGCAGCCCAATGCCCCACCCGCACCCTGGTGGTGACTGCTCGGATGGATGCGGCATCGGTGCGGGCTGCCCTTGCGCTGGGTGCGGCGGGTTACGTGCCCAAGAACGAAAGCAGCCACGAGCTGCTGCAAGCCATCCGGCGCATTGCCCAGGGACGACGGTATGTCAGCAACGAAATTGCTGCCCTGTTCATCCAGGAGCCCCCAGCGCCCGGGCCCGAGACCAAACTCACCCACAGTGAAACCGTGATCCTGAGGCTGGTGGGCGAAGGCCTGACCAGCAAGGAGATGGGCGCCAAGCTGGGCATCAGTGAAGCCACGGCCCGCAAACACCGCGAAAACATTCGCAGCAAACTGGGCCTGCGCAACAGCGCCGAGATGGCGGCCTATGCCATCCGGGCCGAAGGCAGCAACACGATGCCCGGACCGCTGTAAGCAGTCCTACGCCCAGTTGCGTATTGCGCGCCGGACTTGTTTGTGGGTAGCATCGCCTGAAGCTCAGCGACGTCGCCACCGCACGCGCCCCACTCCAGGAAAGCACCCATGTCTCACCGTCGCAGCATTCTTCAGGCTCTGGGCGCTGCCAGCCTGTCCTCCTACATGGTGCAGCTGATGGCCATGGGCACACATCCGCTGGCGCCTGGCATCCGAAGGCTCAAAGGCTCTGTGCAGATCAATGGCAGCCCTGCGAAGGAAGGCCAGCTGGTGCTGGCGGGAGACACGATTGCCACCGGCAAAGCCAGCGAAGTGGTGTACGTGATGGGCAACAACGCTTACCTCATGCGTGAAGACAGCCAGGTGCAGTTTGCCAGTGAGGGCGCCACCGGCATCCTGCGACTGGTCACTGGCAAGGTGCTGGCGGTGTTTGGCCCGGGCAGCAAGCGCATCGTCATGCCGACCATGACGGCCGGCATCCGGGGCACGGCCTGCTACATTGAAACCACCGACACCCAGACCTACTTTTGCCTCTGCTACGGAACCGCCGACCTGACGCCCGCCGCCGACCCGAGCCAGGCGCGAACCGTGACCACCCGTTACCACGACTCGCCGTTTTTTGTGGGCACGGACGCATCAGCGCCCTTGCTGAAAGCCGCTCCGGTCATCAACCACCGCGACTACGAACTCACCATGCTCGAAGCCCTGGTGGGCCGCCGCCCACCCTTTGCGGGCCAGGAAAGTTTCAGCTACTAGGCTGCCGCCCCCGCCATGATGCATCGCCTTGTTTGTGCCAGCCTCCTGCTGTGTGCCAACGCCTGGGCACAAGCACCCGCAGCCACCGAAGACGGCCCCACGCCACCGGCGCTATTGGCCGATCTGTTTGAAACCGTCGTCAAGCTGCCTGTGACCGTGCAGCCCCTGTACGGCGGACCGCATCAAGGGGAGATGGTGCTCACGCACTTCAAGCCGCCGGGCGATGGCCCCTTCCCCGCCGTCGTCATGCAACATGGCCGCGATGGCAACCAGCGCGCCACACCTGCACGCTACCGCTACACCGATGTGGCGCGCTACTGGGTGCGGCGAGGTGTGGCTGTGTTTGTGCCCACCCGCGTGGGCTATGGGGACAGTGGCATGGCAGTAGACCCCGAGTTCACTGGCGACTGCGACAAGAAGAACTACGACGTGGCCGCTGCGGCCACCAATGTGCAAACCCTGGCAGCGATTGACTTTGCCATCAAGCAGCCCTGGGTACTGCCCAACAAAGTAATGGTGATGGGTCAATCCATGGGCGGCTTTGCCACCGTGGTGGCCATGGGCGCAAGGCACCCATCCGTCATCGCTGGCATCAACTTCGCTGGCGGTGGCGGTGGCGACCCGGTTGCCCGCAAGGCCAACCCATGCGGCTACCACCGCTTGGCCAACACATTTGAAAAAGCCGGTAAAGCCAACGGGGGCAGCACCCCCATGCTGTGGCTGTATGCCGAGAACGACCTGTTCTGGGGCCCCGACATTCCACGCAAATGGCACGAGGCCTACACCAGCGCAGGCGGCAAGGCGGAGTTTGCCGCGTTTGGCGCTGTCAGCACCGACGGGCACAGCCTGCTGTCCAAAGGCATGCCACTTTGGCGCCCGGTGCTGGACCAGTTCGTCACCCAACTGGGCATCGCGCCACCCAAAGCCGCTGGGGCCCCGCCTGCCAGCGGATATGCAGCCATCGATGACGCCAGCAAACTCCCCAAAGTCAAACAAGACGTCAAGGACAGCGGCTACCCACGCTTCCTGAACACCGATCTGCCCCGCGCCATGGCCATCGGCCCCAAAGGCGAATGGGCATTCTTCTCGGGAGACAACGTCATCCAGCGCAGCCTGGAGCGCTGCGCCCAAACCGCCAAGACCGCATGCAAGCTCTATGCGGTGGATGACAGCGTCGTCTGGACGGACTAACTCCCACGAAAACGGGGCGTTTTCTACGCAGAACTGCGTAGAAAACCATCGGTGCCTACGCACACAGGCGCATTGCGACTTGCCCCTTGGAGTTTTAGCCTCTCCCCTGAAGTTTTAGAACTTCACCACCGGGCGCAATGCCCTCACTTCAGGGAGTTTTCTATGCATTTCCATACCCCCCGCACCACATGGCACAGATCGGTTCTGGCTGCGGCAATCGCTTTGGCTGCTCTGCCAGCCAGTGCCAGCCTTTCGATCTACACCGACCAGACCAGCTTCTTGCAAGCTACCGGTAGCGTGCAAATCACCACCTTTGATGCCTACACCACGGACCTCTCGGCCAACCATCTGGATTTCGGGGCTTTCACGAGCCAGGGCAACCTAAGCTTGGACGCACCGAGCCAAAGCTACACGACCGACGGCAGCACCAACCTCTATGTGAACACATCCTACGGTGGCTGGGCTGACCTGCAGTTCGACCAACCTATTGTTGCGTTTGGCGCGTGGTTCGCAGGCATCAACCCCACCAACCGGCCTTACTCCAGCATCAGAGTGGATGCAAACAGCCTGGCAGGCTACGGCTCTTACAGCCACGTAGGCAACTACCTCCCACCCACCACCCCGGGCGGTGCCTTGCAATTCATCGGCTTCACCTCCAGTCAGGCGTTCAACCGCATCATTTTCGAGGGCGCCGGTTGCTGCAGCACCAGCTTCGCTATGGACAACGTGGTGTATTCGGCAGCGTTGGCGCCCGTGCCCGAACCCGAAACCTACGCCATGCTGCTGGCCGGGCTGGGACTGATGGGAGCGGTGGTGCGACGCCGCAGTGCCAAAGCCAACACGTAACCAACGCCTATCCCTGGAAAGACACAACACCATGACCAAACACTTCATATCTCTGGCCTTGCTGACTTTGCTGACCGCTGCCGCTCAGGCCCAACCCGTGGTACGCGACGGCGTGCTGGCGGATGCCGCCGGCCGCACGGTGTACATCTTTGACAAAGACACACCCGGCAAGAGCAACTGCAGTGGCGGCTGCCTCACGGCTTGGCCTGCATTTGTGGCCAAAGAAGGTGCGGCGCCCGTGGGCGACTTCACGCTGATCGACGCCAACGGTGCCAAGCAGTGGGCAGTGAAAGGCAAGCCGCTGTACTACTTTGTGGGCGACACCAAACCGGGCGACCGCAATGGCGAAGG
>JACCDT011407308.1_pt1 | contig 11612 bp, 10 predicted proteins | sample 7446291 | NCBI WGS metagenome assembly JACCDT01 (sample SAMN15323446, study PRJNA562643) | freshwater metagenome | isolation source: river surface water | place: USA:Blue River Watershed | collected 2017-08-17 | reverse complement strand
CCCGCGAAAAGATCAATGCCAAAGGCGAAGGCATGGTGTTTGCGGACGTTTGCGAATTGCAGCGTGCTTACGATACCCGTCAGGTTGATCTGAACGCGAAAATTGCCGTACGGATTCGTGAGTTTGATAAATCGGCAGATGGCGAATACACCCCGAAGCTGATCCGTCAGCAGACCACGGTTGGTCGTGCGTTGTTGTCGGAAATTCTGCCGAAGGGATTGCCATTCTCGTTCATTAACAAGGCGCTGAAAAAGAAAGAAATTTCACGCCTGATCAACGGTTCGTTCCGTCGTGTTGGTCTGCGTGATACCGTAATTTTTGCCGACCACCTGATGTACACCGGTTTTGCCTATGCAACGCGGGGTGGCATTTCAATCTGCGTTGATGACATGCTGGTTCCAACGCAGAAGCAGGATTTGCTCGCTGCTGCGGAAAGAGAAGTTAAAGAAATCGAGATGCAGTACACCTCGGGCCTGGTGACTCAGGGCGAGCGTTACAACAAGGTCGTGGATATCTGGGGCCGCGCTGGTGATCAAGTCGCCAAGGCGATGATGGAGCAACTGTCGAAAGAGCAAGTTGTCGATCGTGAAGGCAATACCGTGCAGCAGGAATCGTTCAATGCCATTTACATGATGGCTGACTCCGGTGCTCGTGGCTCGGCAGCGCAGATTCGCCAGTTGGCCGGTATGCGGGGCCTGATGGCTAAGCCGGATGGCTCGATTATCGAAACCCCGATTACGGCGAACTTCCGCGAAGGTCTGAACGTTCTGCAGTACTTCATCTCGACTCACGGTGCACGTAAGGGTCTGGCGGATACCGCACTGAAGACGGCAAACTCGGGTTACCTGACGCGTCGTCTGGTAGACGTGACACAGGACTTGGTCGTAACTGACGTGGATTGTGGCACCAAACACGGTATGGCGCTCAAGGCCGTGGTGCAAGGCGGTGAAGTTATCGAGGCGCTGCGTGAGCGCGTGCTGGGTCGTACTGCTTCGGCCGATATCGTCAATCCGGATACCGACGAAACCATGTTTGAGGCCGGTACTTTGCTGACTGAAGATATTGTCGATGCGATCGAAGCTGCCGGCATTGATGAAGTTAAAGTACGTACTCCGCTGAACTGCGAAACCCGTTATGGCCTGTGTGCCACTTGTTACGGTCGCGATCTGGGGCGCGGCAAGATTGTTAACAGCGGTGAGGCAGTTGGCGTTATTGCTGCTCAGTCGATCGGTGAGCCGGGTACCCAGCTGACCATGCGTACCTTCCACATCGGTGGTGCTGCATCGCGTGCAGCAGTGGCCAGCCAGATTGAAACTAAGTCGAATGGCGTGGTGCGCTTCTCCAGCCAGATGCGTTATGTCACCAACATCAAGGGCGAGCAGATTGCAATCGGTCGCTCCGGTGAGATCATCATTACCGATGACAATGGTCGTGAACGTGAGCGCCACAAGGTGCCTTATGGTGCAACACTGCTGTCAGTCGACGGGACAGCCGTCAAGGCCGGTCAGATTCTAGGTACTTGGGATCCGCACACTCGTCCGATCATTACCGAATATTCGGGTACCGTGCGTTTCGAAAACGTCGAAGAAGGTGTAACCGTAGCCAAGCAGATCGATGAAGTGACTGGTCTGTCGACGTTGGTAGTCATTGATCCAAAACGTCGTGCGGGTGCTGCAGCCAAGGGCCTGCGCCCAATGGTGAAACTGCTGGATGAGTCCGGGGCCGAGGTCAAGCTGCCTGGTACCGATACCCCGGTGCATATTACCTTCCAGATCGGTTGTATCATTACCGTGAAAGATGGTCAGCAAGTTGGCGTGGGTGAAGTTCTGGCGCGTATTCCGCAGGAATCATCGAAGACCCGCGACATTACCGGTGGTCTGCCGCGTGTGGCGGAACTCTTCGAAGCCCGTGCGCCGAAGGATGCAGGTGTGCTGGCCGAGGTCACGGGTACCGTGTCCTTCGGCAAGGATACCAAGGGCAAGCAGCGTCTGATCATTACCGATCTGGATGGTGCGGCCAACGAATACCTGATTCCGAAAGAAAAACACGTGCTGGTGCATGATGGTCAGGTGGTGAACCGTGGTGAACTGATCGTAGATGGCTCTGTTGATCCGCACGACATCCTGCGTTTGCAAGGTATTGAGGCACTGGCTCGTTACATCGTAGAAGAAGTGCAAGAGGTTTACCGCTTGCAGGGCGTGAAGATCAATGACAAGCACATTGAGGTGATCGTGCGTCAGATGCTGCGTCGTGTGCACATTACTGATTCGGGCGATACCCGTTTCATTACTGGTGAACAGGTTGAGCGCGCCGAGGTTCTGGAAGAAAACGATGCAATGGCTGCTGCCGGCAAGCAGCCGGCGGCTTACGATAATGTCTTGCTGGGTATTACCAAGGCTTCGCTGTCTACAGACTCGTTCATTTCCGCTGCGTCGTTCCAGGAAACCACGCGTGTATTGACCGAAGCTGCAATCATGGGCAAGAAGGACGATCTGCGTGGCCTGAAAGAAAACGTCATCGTTGGTCGCCTGATCCCTGCCGGTACCGGTTTGGCTTATCACTCTTCGCGCCGCAAGCGTCTTAAGGGCGAAGATATTTCGAATCGTCAGGATTTAGCCGAGAACACAGCTTTCGAGGCTGCCGAATAAGGCAATCTTGACAGTTGCTTGAAAACTCAAATAGAATCATAGGTCTTTTTAAATTTGGCGACGACACTGGGTTGTCGCCACATTTTTTTAGGAAAGAAGCAATGCCAACTATTAATCAGCTCGTGCGCCAAGGTCGTCGCAGTGAGCCGGCAAAAAGCAAGGTGCCGGCCCTCGAGGCATGTCCGCAAAAACGTGGTGTTTGTACTCGCGTCTATACCACTACTCCAAAAAAACCTAACTCTGCACTGCGTAAAGTATGCAAGGTTCGCCTTACCAATGGTTTCGAAGTGATTTCGTACATCGGCGGTGAAGGCCACAACCTGCAGGAGCACTCGGTGGTGTTGATCCGCGGCGGCCGTGTAACAGACTTGCCTGGTGTGCGTTACCACACTGTTCGCGGTAGCTTGGATACTGCAGGTGTTAAAGATCGTAAGCAGTCCCGCTCGAAATACGGCGCAAAACGTCCTAAGGCGTAATTGTTGCTGTTGTCGGGTACGAAGTTCATTTCGGCGGTAAATATACTGTCGAGTAAGTGATGGGTTTTATGGCCTGTCGTGAGCGAATAGAGCTCAACTGAATAGATAAAGAGGTTGTTATGCCAAGACGTAGAGAAGTCCCCAAGCGCGATGTGTTGCCAGACCCGAAGTTTGGTAACGTTGATCTGTCAAAATTCATGAACGTGGTGATGCAGGATGGTAAAAAATCCGTTGCAGAACGTATCGTTTACGGTGCACTTGATCAGGTTGAGAAGAAATCCGGCAAAGAGCCGCTGGCAGTGTTCAGCCAGGCGTTGTCGAACGTGAAGCCTGTGGTAGAGGTTAAGAGCCGCCGTGTGGGTGGTGCCAACTACCAGGTTCCTGTTGAGGTTCGTCCTTCCCGTCGTATGGCATTGGCTATGCGTTGGTTGCGTGAAGCTGCCCGCAAACGTGGCGAGAAGTCTATGGCATTGCGTCTCGCTGGCGAATTGTTGGATGCAGCCGAAGGCCGTGGTGGCGCGATGAAAAAACGCGACGAAGTGCACCGCATGGCAGAAGCGAACAAAGCGTTCTCGCATTATCGCTTCTAACTTCTTTCAAATCTGGATAAAAGGCTTTAGCTGTGGCACGTAAAACACCCATCGAGCGTTACCGTAACATCGGTATTAGTGCTCACATTGACGCCGGTAAGACGACCACTACCGAGCGTATCCTGTTCTACACCGGTGTAAACCACAAAATCGGTGAGGTTCATGATGGCGCGGCCACCATGGACTGGATGGAGCAGGAACAAGAGCGCGGCATCACTATTACCTCCGCTGCTACCACTACCTTCTGGAGTGGTATGGCGCATCAGTTTGATGAACATCGTATCAATATCATTGATACCCCGGGCCACGTTGACTTCACCATCGAGGTGGAGCGCTCGATGCGCGTTCTGGATGGCGCGTGCATGGTGTACTGTGCTGTGGGTGGTGTGCAGCCGCAGTCGGAGACTGTTTGGCGTCAGGCCAATAAATACAAGGTGCCGCGCTTGGCATTTGTAAACAAGATGGACCGCCAGGGTGCCAACTTCTTCCGGGTGGTTGAGCAGATGCGTTTGCGTTTGCGCGCCAATCCCGTGCCGATTGCAATTCCGATTGGCGCTGAAGATGGTTTTACCGGTGTGGTTGATCTGCTGAAGAACAAGGCTGTTCTGTGGGATGAGGCATCCCAGGGTATGAAGTTCGACTATGTCGACATTCCTGCTGAGCTGGTTTCGGTTGCTGCCGAATGGCGCGAAAAGATGATCGAGGCTGCGGCTGAGTCGTCTGAAGAAATGATGAACAAGTATCTGGAAGAGGGCGAGCTGAGCGAAGAAGAAATCATCGCCGGCCTGCGTGCCCGTACCTTGGCTTGTGAGATTCAGCCGATGTTGTGTGGTACTGCGTTCAAGAACAAGGGCGTGCAGTTGATGCTGGATGCGGTTATTCAGTTGCTGCCTTCGCCGGTTGATGTTCCGCCGGTCGCCGGGCTGGATGAACGCGATCAGCCGGATACTCGTGCGGCTTCGGATGATGCCCCGTTCTCGGCGTTGGCGTTCAAGTTGATGAGCGATCCTTATGTTGGTCAGCTGACGTTCTTCCGTGTTTACTCGGGTGTGGTGAATTCCGGTGATACCGTAATGAACTCGGTTAAGGGCAAGAAAGAGCGTATGGGCCGTATCGTTCAGATGCACGCCAATAATCGCGAAGAGATTGCCGAGGTTCGGGCGGGTGACATCGCGGCGGGTATCGGTCTGAAAGATGTGACTACGGGTGAAACCCTGTGTTCGCCGGATCACGTAATCACGCTGGAGCGTATGGTGTTCCCCGAGCCTGTGATTCACGTTGCGGTTGAGCCGAAAACCAAGGCAGACCAGGAAAAAATGGGTGTGGCCCTGGGGCGTTTGGCCAAGGAGGATCCGTCTTTCCGCATTCGTACCGATGAGGAAACTGGTCAAACCATTATGTCCGGTATGGGTGAATTGCATCTGGAGATTCTGGTTGATCGTATGAAGCGCGAGTTTGGTGTTGAGGCTAACGTGGGTGCGCCGCAAGTTGCATACCGCGAAACCATTACCAAAACCGTGACTGACGTTGAAGGTAAGCATGCCAAGCAGTCGGGTGGTAAGGGTCAATACGGTCATGCCGTGATTACTCTGGAGCCAGCGGGCGAAGGCAAGGGCTACGAATTTATCGACGAAATCAAGGGTGGTACGATTCCGCGTGAATTTATTCCTTCGGTAGACAAGGGTATCCAGAATACGTTGAAATCCGGTGTACTGGCTGGTTTTCCTGTTGTTGACGTTAAGGTTCGTCTGACATTTGGTTCGTACCATGATGTCGACTCGTCGCAAATTGCGTTTGAATTGGCTGGCTCGCTGGCTTTCAAAGAAGCGATGCGTCGTGCTGGTCCGGTTATTCTTGAGCCGATGATGTCGGTAGAGATTGAAACGCCGGAAGAGTATATGGGCGATATCATGGGTGATATTTCCTCTCGTCGCGGAATGCTGCAGGGTATGGATGACAATCCTGCTGGCGGTAAGTTCGTTAAGGCAGAGGTTCCTTTGTCGGAAATGTTCGGTTATTCGACCACGCTGCGTTCGATGTCGCAAGGTCGTGCAACTTACTCGATGGAATTCAAACACTACTCCGAAGCGCCGAAAAACGTCGCCGAGGCGATCATCAACAACAAGAAGTGATCGGATTGAGGTAATCAAAAATGGCAAAAGAAAAGTTCGAACGTACGAAACCGCACGTAAACGTAGGCACGATTGGCCACGTTGACCATGGTAAAACTACACTGACCGCAGCAATTACCACTATTCTGTCGAAGAAATTTGGTGGTGAAGCCAAGGGCTACGATCAGATCGATAGCGCCCCGGAAGAAAAAGCACGTGGTATTACCATCAATACTGCGCACGTAGAGTACGAAACCGAGTCGCGCCACTACGCGCACGTTGACTGCCCGGGTCACGCTGACTACGTGAAAAACATGATTACCGGTGCTGCGCAGATGGACGGCGCAATTCTGGTGTGTTCCGCTGCTGACGGCCCGATGCCACAGACCCGCGAGCACATCCTGCTGGCACGTCAGGTTGGTGTTCCGTACATTATCGTGTTCCTGAACAAGTGCGACATGGTGGATGACGAAGAGCTGCTGGAACTGGTTGAAATGGAAGTTCGCGAGCTGTTGTCGAAATACGACTTCCCGGGCGACGACCTGCCACTGATCAAGGGTTCCGCGCTGAAAGCCCTGGAAGGTGATCAAAGCGACATCGGCGAGCCGGCAATCTTCCGTCTGGCCGAAGCACTGGATACCTATATTCCGGAACCTGAGCGTGCTATCGACGGCGCGTTCCTGATGCCAGTGGAAGACGTATTCTCGATCTCTGGCCGTGGTACCGTGGTGACTGGTCGTATCGAGCGCGGTATCGTCAAGGTGGGCGAAGAGGTTGAAATCGTTGGTATCAAACCGACTGTTAAGACCACTTGTACCGGCGTGGAAATGTTCCGCAAGCTGTTGGACCAAGGTCAAGCGGGCGACAACGTGGGTGTTCTGTTGCGTGGCGTGAAGCGTGAAGACGTAGAGCGTGGTCAGGTGCTGGCCAAGCCGGGTTCGATCACTCCGCACACCAAGTTCCAGTCGGAAGTGTACATTCTGTCGAAAGAAGAAGGTGGTCGTCATACGCCGTTCTTCAATGGCTACCGTCCTCAGTTCTACTTCCGTACCACTGACGTGACTGGCTCGATTGAGTTGCCGGCTGGTACTGAAATGGTGATGCCTGGTGATAATGTCGCCATGGTTGTAAGCCTGATCAACCCGATCGCCATGGAACAGGGTCTGCGTTTCGCAATTCGCGAAGGTGGTCGTACTGTTGGTGCCGGTGTGGTTGCGAAGGTTATTGAGTAATCTTCAAGTTCAAGGTGTGATATCGTAGAATGTCGCACCTTTCGTAGGCGAGTAGCTCAATTGGCAGAGTATCGGTCTCCAAAACCGAGGGTTGGGGGTTCGAGGCCCTCCTCGCCTGCCACATAATGCAGTGCCATCCGACTCTGTCGGATGGCTTTGCACGTTTCGATTTGCCCTTGTTGGCGGGTTCAAAAAGAAAAAATGGAAGTTCAAGACAGAATTAAACTTGCTGCCTCGTTGCTGCTGGTTGTGCTCGGGGTTGCCGGTTTTTATTTGCTGGGCTCTGCGAATCAGTTTGTTCGTGTGTTGTCGGTGATTGTGGGTGTTGCCTGTGGTGCGGGTCTGATGTTGACGACGGGCCAGGGTAAGTCATTTATTGAATTTGCACGTGATGCGTGGAATGAGGCCAAGAAAGTAGTTTGGCCAACTCGCAAAGAGACGGTGCAGGTTACTGCCGTGGTGTTTGCCTTTGTATTGGTGCTTGCACTGTTCATGTGGCTGGTAGATAGCAGCTTGTCTTGGCTGTTTTACGAAGTTTTGCTTGGTCGGGGTAAGTAAATGGCAATGCGTTGGTACGTGGTACACGCTTATTCCGGCTTCGAAAAAAGCGTTCAACGTGCTCTGAAAGAGCGTATTGAGCGTGCGAGCATGCAGGATCTGTTTGGTCAGATCCTGGTGCCGGTCGAAGAGGTGATGGAAGTTCGTTCCGGTCGTAAGTCGATTGCTGAGCGCAAGTTTTTTCCGGGTTACGTGCTGGTCGAAATGGAAATGACCGACGAATCCTGGCATTTGGTCAAAAGCACGCCGAAGGTGACGGGTTTTGTTGGTGGTGTGGGTATGAAGCCGACACCGATCAGCAAAAAGGAAGTCGACGCGATTCTGCAGCAGATACAAGAGGGTGTTGAGAAGCCGAAGCCAAAAGTCCTATTTGAAGTGGGTGAGTCGGTGCGTGTTACCGAAGGCCCGTTCAATGATTTTAACGGTGTGGTTGAACACGTAGATTACGACAAGAACAAGCTGCGCGTATCGGTGGCCATTTTCGGCCGTGCAACACCGGTTGAGCTGGATTTTGCTCAAGTCGAAAAGGCTTGAGTGTATTGTTGACCGCCCTCAAGGTGGTCGTTTGAAACGGGGAGCGGCCCTCGGTGCCGCGTTTGACCCATTTTTGGAGCTTTGTCGTGGCTAAGAAAATTATCGGCTACATCAAACTGCAGGTTCCTGCAGGTAAAGCTAACCCATCGCCACCGATTGGTCCGGCGCTGGGTCAGCGTGGTCTGAATATTATGGAGTTCTGTAAGGCGTTCAACGCGCAGACTCAAGGTATGGAGCCAGGTTTGCCAATTCCGGTGGTGATCACCGCGTTCGCAGACAAGAGCTTTACCTTCATCATGAAAACGCCTCCGGCAACCATCTTGATCAAGAAGGCTGCTGGCGTGCAAAAGGGTAGCCCGAAGCCCCATACCGACAAGGTTGGCAAGCTGACTCGTGCACAACTGGAAGAAATCGCGAAAACCAAACAGCCGGATTTGACCGCTGCTGATATGGATGCTGCTGTTCGTACCATCGCTGGTTCGGCACGCAGTATGGGTATCGAAACGGAGGGCGTGTAAATGGCTAAGGTTTCCAAACGTCTGCAGGCTCTGAAAGCCAAAGTCGATCGCAACAAGCTGTACTCGCTGGACGAAGCACTGTCGCTGGTTAAAGAAACCGCTAGTGCGAAATTTGACGAGTCGATCGATATCGCCGTAAATCTGGGCGTAGATGCTCGTAAATCGGACCAGGTTGTGCGTGGTTCGGTGGTGTTGCCTCGTGGTACCGGTAAGTCGGTTCGCGTTGCCGTGTTTACCCAGGGTGCAAATGCTGAAGCCGCCAAGGCTGCGGGTGCTGAAATCGTTGGGTTCGAAGATCTGGCCGAGCAAATCAAAGGCGGCATGATGGACTTCGACGTGGTGATTGCAAGCCCGGACGCAATGCGTATCGTAGGCCAACTGGGTCAGATTCTCGGTCCGCGTGGTTTGATGCCTAATCCAAAGGTGGGTACCGTGACTCCGGACGTGGCTACTGCGGTTAAAAACGCAAAGGCTGGTCAGGTTCAGTATCGTACCGACAAAGGCGGCATCATTCAGTGCACCATTGGTCGTGCATCGTTTGACGCGGCTGCATTGAAAGAAAATCTGGGCGCATTGATCGACGCTTTGCAAAAAGCCAAGCCGGCCAGCTCCAAGGGTATTTATCTGCGCAAAATCGCTGTTTCCAGCACCATGGGTATCGGTGTTCGCGTAGATACTGGCTCTCTGAGCGCGTAATCAGGATTAGGCAGCCGCGCCCGTTCGGAGTGCGGCTGTTGATATTGGGCTGCTGCAGTAATGCGGCAGATTGTCCAAGACCGTAGGAGCAGTGCTGCTGGGCTGCTTAATCTGGCTGTAAGGCCTTCCTACGCAGACGGTGTACCCTGAAAATAAGGTTTTGACGGAGGTTGGTAGAGATGTATCCGATCCAATCGCCAGTTGTTCCTGAAACTAAGGTCGCCGTATCTAAGGTGGCGAAACAATCCATTTTATGTGTTGTTTCGATGTGCAAACTGTAGGAGGTTGACCTTGAGTCTCAATATTGAAGACAAAAAGGCGGTAGTGGTCGAGATTGCGGCAGAAGTTGCCAAAGCTGAGACCATCGTTGTCGCCGAATATCGGGGCATCCAAGTTGCAAGCATGACCAAGCTGCGCGCCAAGGCGCGTGAGCAGGGCGTGTACCTGCGTGTTCTGAAAAACACGCTGGCACGCCGCGCGGTTGCGGGCACTCCGTTTGCTGGCTTGGCTGACCAAATGGTTGGCCCGCTGGTCTATGGTATTTCCGCTGACCCGGTCGCTGCAGCCAAGGTGCTGTTTGATTTCTCGAAGGCCGATGACAAGATTGTCATCAAGGCTGGTTCGTACGATGGCAGGGTGCTGGATGCTGCGGGCGTAAGCCAGCTGGCGTTGATCCCAAGCCGCGAAGAACTGCTGTCGAAGCTGGCGTACGTTATGCAGGCCCCTGTCGCCGGCATGGCTCGTGCTTTCGCTGCTTTGGCCGAGAAGAAGCAGGCAGAAGCCGCTTAAATCCCGATTTCATTTCAAAAGATACTAGTTTCAGGAGTTTTACAAATGGCAATTACCAAAGACGACATTCTCGAAGCCGTAAGCAGCATGACCGTTATGGAGCTGAACGATCTGGTTAAGGCTTTCGAAGAAAAATTCGGCGTATCGGCTGCTGCAGTTGCAGTTGCTGGTCCTGCTGGTGCAGCTGCTCCGGCGGCTGAAGAAAAGACCGAGTTCGACGTTATCCTGATGGGCGCTGGCGACAACAAGGTTGGCGTGATCAAGGTTGTTCGCGCAGTGACCGGTCTGGGCCTGAAAGAAGCTAAAGATCTGGTTGATGGTGCTCCCAAGGCTGTTAAAGAAGGTGCTAACAAAGCTGACGCTGATTCGATCAAGAAACAGCTGGAAGAAGCTGGCGCGAAAGTCGAAATCAAATAATCGGTTTCAATGCAAGACAAGGCTGGCGTCTTGGCGCCAGCCTAGTTTCATTTGTAGAGAGCAAAAGACAGGCGGCCGATTCAGCCGGAAAGTCAGCCTCGTGACGTTAACGTTATCGTATCGGCTCCTGCCTTATGTTTTCTGACGCACCCATTTCGATGGAGTCCTTAATGAGCTATTCGTTTACCGAAAAAAAACGCATCCGTAAAAGTTTCGCCAAGCGCGAACGCGTGCTCGGCGTGCCCTACTTGCTGGCCACGCAGATCGAGTCCTACGCACAGTTTCTGCAGACGGGTGTTCCGGCTGATGAGAGGAAGCCCGCAGGTTTACAGGCAGCCTTCCAATCCGTGTTTCCGATTACAAGCCACTCCGGTAATGCTCGGCTTGATTTTGTCAATTACATGATGGGTGACCCGGTTTTTGATGAGCCGGAGTGTCAGCAGCGCGGTATTACCTTCGCTGCACCGCTGCGCGCCCGGGTTCGCCTGACCTTGCTGGATCGCGAAACCCAGAAAGTAAAAGAAGTGAAAGAGCAGGAAGTCTACATGGGCGAAATTCCGCTCATGACCGGCACTGGCTCCTTCATCATCAACGGTACCGAGCGCGTTATCGTTTCGCAGTTGCACCGTTCGCCTGGTGTATTTTTCGAGCACGATCGGGGCAAGACCCACTCTTCGGGTAAGTTGCTGTTCTCGGCTCGCGTGATTCCTTATCGTGGTTCCTGGCTGGATTTCGAATTCGACGCGAAGGATTTCCTGTATTTCCGTATCGACCGTCGTCGCAAGATGTCGGTGACCATTCTGCTGAAAGCACTGGGTTACACCCCGGAACGCATTCTGGCCGAGTTCTTCCAGTTTGATACGTTCTATTTCGGTAATGGTGTCGAAATGGAATTGGTGCCGGAGCGCCTCAAGGGCGAGGTGGCCAAGTTCGATATCGTTACGCCTGATGGCAAGACCTTGGTTGCCAAGGACAAGCGCATTACTGCCAAAACCATCCGCGATATTCAGACCGCTGGTTTGACTCGCGTGCAGGTGCCGCTG
>JACCDT010626963.1_pt1 | contig 11613 bp, 17 predicted proteins | sample 7446291 | NCBI WGS metagenome assembly JACCDT01 (sample SAMN15323446, study PRJNA562643) | freshwater metagenome | isolation source: river surface water | place: USA:Blue River Watershed | collected 2017-08-17 | reverse complement strand
CCCCAAGCCCCCGACCTCGCCTCGGGGGCTTTAGTTTTTCCCATCTAACCCATTAAGTAGATAAGAAAATACTATTGGAGCAAACAGATGGCAGTCGCAGAACCCACCACCCGCAAACAAAATCTAGCCCTCGTCACCGGCGTCGACGAGAACCGCGTCATGACCGTCCAGATGCAGCTCGACGTCCTCCGCGATCAAGGACTGCTCATTGACCTGAACATCACCGGAACCGGCATGTTCACCAAGTCGGCATCCTTCGACGAAGTCGGCTTCGCCCGCGACGGCGAAAAAGACGCCCGCTACGAATGGATCAAACCCGGCACAAAGTTTGTCATCCCCGAAGCTCCCGTCCGCCGCCTGAAATCCATCGAAAGCCGCATGCGCCAGTTGCTCGACAAACGCACCCGCAAAGTCACCGGCTTCTATCCCTACCGCTGGCTCCCGTTCACCGCATACGAAACCTTCAAAGAAGAATGGCTCCAAGCCCGCTCCGACTTCTACGAACTCAAGATCGAGATCATCGCAGATCGAGACAACTATGTAGACGTCGTCGCCGACGAATACAGCCGCGTCGCACATTCGGCATGGGCAAGCATCAAAGCACAGGGCTACAAATGGGCGATCATCGACGGCAAGCGCATGTCACAGGATGACTTCATCGACTACATCGTAGAGAAAGCCGTCGCCCTTGTCCCGTCCATCGAAGACATCGAAGAGAAGCTCCACGCCGACTATGTCACCGCGCTAGTCTATGGACAGGAAGACGCCGCGCTCGATGAAGCCCGCGCCGCCGAGATCCGCGAAGGCATCCGACTTAACCGTGAGCTGTCCGCCATCGAAGTCGGTCTCGCCGCCGAGAAAGCCCGCGCCGCAGCCTGGCAGATCCAAGCCGACCAAACCGAACGCGAACTCAAGATCGAAGCCATGATGCAAGCCGAACTCGAACACGCTCGCGAAAAGCTCAAGACCATCACGTCACCTTTTGAAGAGATCTTCTCCACCCTCCGCTCCCAGTTCGCCGACGACGCGACAGCCATCCTTGAGAACGTCCGCAAGAACGGCTTCGTGCGTGGCAAGGTCGCCGAGAAGGGACGCGGATTAATCGACCTATTCGACCTCATGTGTACCCACGACGACCGCGAGCTTCGCGCCAAACTCGCAACCCTGAAACTCGAACTCGGCGAGCCGGGTACAAAGCAGAACGATGCCGACCGCGACGTGGAACGCATCACCCGCACGCTGACAGAGATCATCGACCTATCGAATAACATCACCGCCGACCTGGTCTCCCTCCCGAACCGCTTCACTCAATTGGATGTGTAATCATGCGCATAAAAGAACTGACTATTTACAGCCAGTATTTCAGGTTTCTTTTAGAAGACAATAAAGCAATTACAGGAAGCGAACCATATTCGCCTGTAATTGCCGCCGTTACCTATGACAACGAACGGCAAACTGTTGTTTGTACTTGCTCAAGCAATCCTTCATGTGAACACAAGGTGACTATTCACGAAGTAATCGAAAAAGAAACAGACAGCACGTTAGGACGTTATCTTAATGATTGTCGCGAACCCTCTGCGCAAACCATCACCACTGAAACCATCAACCGCCTTCGAGGCACATTCGCCAGGGAGTACAACATTGCCAAAGGCGTTGTGCAAACACCAGAGCGACGCCAACCCCTCGGCTGGCAGGGAAGCATCCCTGGTTCATCAAATCGCATGCGTGTTGTCCAAGTTCCTCAAAGATCACTAGAAACTTTTGCTGTTTTTGAAAACGGTGAAGATACATGGAGGACTGTTGTTGGTATTGACAATCCAGAATGTAATGGAGGCGTTTGCCGCACAGGATGCGAACACGAAAAAGCCGTAGAAATAGCCATCCGCGTCTGGCGCCGGCAAGGCTTATTTCCGTCTGGGTTCTCAGGCAAATCCGCCGACACGGTGATTATGGATGACTTCACGATGGTAGAAAGGGCAGAGCCCGTTTCAAGGACTGGAACGATAACGGGCGGTTGGCTTACTGTCCCGACAGGAAGTGTTTATAGAAACATAGTGCCAACCGCACAAGAAGAAAGTTGGTTAGAGTCATTTTTGAAAGAAGTAGAAAATACCGCTACCAGTGGTTACACAATTGGCATCGACCCTGCGAAGATCGAAGAAGACATCAACAAAGCCAAAAAACTTCTCGAAAAGAAAGAGAAGCCCAAGCCAGAAAAGCCCGCCAAACCGCGCACTCGTTTTACAGATCTCGAACTATAAGGACACACCATGAACAAACTTTTCAAACTCATCACCGGCGAACTGCTCGCCCTCGCAAACCGCGAATTCCGCACAGGCTCATTCTATGCCCTCAAAGACCGCATCCTGGCAGCCCACGGCACACCCGCCGGTCACGATGCCCAGCACGTTGTCAAGAAGTGCTATCGTTGCGAGAATGGCAGGATTGAAACAGTCGTCATGCTATACGGCGAGCCCTGGCGCACCAAAAAAGAAACCTGTCGCCATTGCGGTGGCACGGGGATCCGTTATGAATTCTGGGTCTCCCTCGAGGTCTACAGACTCGGTCGGCACGAATTCCACAAACCCGTCTACCGCGTCCATGATCGCGAACTCTTTGAAGTCACTCTCAAAGAAAAAGGCATCATCCCGCGCATTCACTTTGAAGGACTGATCCGGCACGAGTCGCCGCGCTTCCGTCTTGGCTACGAGGCGGGTTGGTGGCTGGTACTCCTGTTTGCTCCTAAAGACATGCGCTCCTACTGGTTCGGCATGACGTGGATCACCGGCGCATTCCTGCCCCTGTTGCTGGTCAATAACCTGATCTTCTTCTGGAACAACTCCATCGCACCGCACCTGAAAGCGGCCCGCCGTCGGCTCTGCTGGCACGAATTCGACACCGACGTCTGGGCATTCACCGCCTATGACACCTGCAAGAAATGCGGCGCCGAACGCTGGCGGATCGACGGCGACGATAGTCCATACCCGTTTTAGAGTAGTAAAATTCAACCATGACCACGCTCAACCTTTATCCCCTCTATCACGCCCTCTGTGGTGAGATTGCGTTTTACACGACCAGGCTTCTTGTGCCAGGCATGGACAGTATTATTCCAAATGAAGTCTATTTCCAAAACGGAACCCAACCGATGGACGGCGACTACATCGTCTGCGGACATTGCCACAACAGCACAATGGACGGCTTTTACAGCATGCCATTCAACTACAAAGACGACCAGCCCGTGGAAGTCACCTTCGACCAGGTCGAGACATGAGCCGACGTAAAGTAAAGCGCAGCGCATCCCAGGGCGGCATCCTGTGGACCGTCGGCGGCTTGCTGCTGATCCTGGCGTGTCTGGTCGGCGTACTGCAAGCTATTCTCAAGTGGTAACACAGAGATCTATATTCACACTCACAAAGCCCCGCTCATCCGGGGCTTTAGTTTTTTGCATCTAACCCATTAAGTAGATAAGAAAATACTGACAAGGAGAACAGATGCAAAACACATCCAGCCAGATCTTAGACCGTTACATCCGCGCCCGCTATCAACTTATCTTCATTGTGTCTCACGAAGAGAGCCGGGTCATGGCTTCGATCATTCAAGTAGCAAACAAAATGAAGCTATCCGGCGATAGAAAAGCGCCTCGCATTGTTGTGGAATGGGCATTAACAAGCGGTTTTGTTGTCTTAACAAAAGGCGCAAATGTCAAAGGCTTAACGAAAGAACTACGAAACACAGAAGAAGTTCCAGAACTTCCAGAACTGGTTGAAAGCGCCAGGCAATATGAAGACCCAAACTCTGCGCTTGAATTTGTTGCCAACTTCGATAAAGAACAGGGACCAAAAGATAAACCACAACAACCCGTCCTGTTCGTCTTCAAAGACCTTCACCGCATCATGGCGCAAGATTTGAAAACCGTCCGCTACCTTCGAGACATTTTCACTAACTTTGAGACCCGCAAGCACAACGTCATTATCCTCTCGCCAGAACTCACCATCCCCGGCGACATTGAAAAGCAGGTTGCCGTCATTGACTGGGCGTTACCCGGAACCTCAGAACTCGAAAGTATCCTACGCCTGGCAGAACAAGAAATAGGTGTCGAACTCATTGACCCAAACCGAAACCGTGACATGATTGTACAAGCCATGCGCGGACTCACAAACGATGAAGCCGCAAGGTCTTTGCATTCCGGCATCATCGCCTCCGGCAAACTGGACGATAGCGTCGTGCAATTCATCCTCAATGAGAAAAAGCAGATCATTCGCAAGTCCGGCGTCCTGGAATACTTTGAAGCAAATGTCACCATGTCCGACGTCGGCGGCTTCGACGGTCTCAAGAGTTATGCCGCCATGAAGCGCAACGCCATGACCCAGAAAGCCCGCGAAGCTGGCGTCGATGCCCCCAAAGGTGTCCTGCTGGTTGGTCCTCCCGGAACCGGTAAGTCGCTCTCTGCAAAGGCTATCGCCGGCGGCGTCTATCCGCTCCTGCGGTTGGACATGGGCAAGCTGCTGGGCGGTGGGCGAGTGGGTGAAGCCGAGAATAACATCATGTCGGCTCTCAAAGTCGCCGAAGCCGTTGCACCTTGCGTTTTGTGGATGGATGAAGTCGAGAAGGCTCTCGCTGACAATGGCGGCGCATCCGACGGCGGCGTGGTCATGCGCGTGACCGCTTCCGTGCTGACGTGGATGCAAGAGACGACCGCTCCTGTTTACACCGTGGCGACCGCGAACAGCGCCAACTTGCGCCCCGAATTGTTATCCCGCTTCGACGATGTCATGTTCGTTGATCTGCCAGACGCAAAGAGCCGTGAAGAGATCCTCAAGGTGCATCTCGCAAAGCGTAACGTCAAGAATTTCAAGGATGTCAAAGACGTGGTCGCCGCGACTTGGGGCTTCTCCGGTCGCGAGATCGAGAAGGTCGTGAAGTTTGCCGTCGAACGTGCTTTCTTTGAAGAGAAGCCGGTCTCTGCTAAACACCTGCTCACCGCCGCCGAAGGCATCGTGCCGACCAGTGAGACGAAGAAGGACGAGATCGCCGCCCTCCGCAAATGGGCAGACGGCAAAGCCATCCCCGCCGGTCGTCCGCTCGAAGCTAAGCCCGCCGGTGTTCAGGCGTCGTCAAGTAAGTTGGAGTTGTAGTGAAACAAATTGGCGGTTGTTTGATCGCACTGCTCGAATTACTCGCCTTGTTTCTTGTCATCTCGTATCCGATTTTGTTGTTGTTCTTGTGGGCTGCCGACCATCGGTAATGCCAGCACACTAAGAGGACAGACTTCACCCTGTCCTCTTTTTTTATTTCCCTTTATACTCGCCACATCGTACAAACAAAGGGAGATACCATGAAGACCCACCTCAACAAACTAGCAATCCTGATTGTCCTGCTCACCGGCTGCGCGACGCCCGCCGCGCCTACCCAAGACATCGCCGCCATCCAAGCCACAGCCGAAGCAATGGCATGGCAAGCCATCACCCAGACCGCCCTCGCTGTCCCTACAGTGACTCTGACGCCAAGCATCACACCCACACCGACGAATACCCCAGAGCCGACCGCAACGCCCGCCCCGATCATTCTGCAAGGCACAGGTGACAGTGTAGTAGACGTTTCCAAAGGCGACGAACCTATGATTGCCAAAGTCATCCACAATGGCAGCAGCAACTTCGTCATCTGGAATGTAGACTCATCCGGCAACCAAATGGATCTACTCGTGAACACCATCGGCGCATACCAGGGAACCCTGCCAATCGACTTCCTCGACGACGAACAGACCGCCCGCTTCGAGGTCACCGCCGACGGTGCATGGCAGATCGAATTACTACCGCTCGACCTGGCACGACAATCGCCGATCCCCAGCATATTCCAGGGCGTCGGCGACGACGTCGTCGTACTGATCGGAGCGCTCAAGACCGACCTCCTGATCGTAGACGCTTCCAACGCATCAAGCAACTTTGCCGTCTTCCAATACAGCGACCGCAAAGAACTCCTAGTCAACGAGATTGCGCCCTACACCGGCACGGTCGCCATGAACCCCGAGACTGTCCTGCTCACCATCAAAGCCACCGGACCCTGGCAGCTCGAAGTCACAGCCCGATAATCTCACAACTGAATACAGAAGACACCCCAAGCCCTCGATCTCAGATCGGGGGCTTTAGTTTTTTGCATCTAACCCATTAAGTAGATAAGACAATACTAGCCAAACAAAAGGAGTTCTTATGCCCTGTTGGACAACCATCAAGACCACCCTCATCGTACTGGCGACCATCGAAGAAGCCGCGAAAGCCCTCGGCATCACGCTGGAAAAGCGCAACGCCAATTCATACACCCTTCGCAAGGGACGCGAACACGTCACCCTCGAGCGCGAAGCCGCCGACCAGCCCTTCAACGTCCGCGCCCTCTCCGGCTCCAATAGCTTTGACGCCGAAATCCTGCAACCGCTGACGGTCAAGTACACCGAAGAGTCCGTCAAGAAGTATTACCGCTCGCAGGGTTACACCGTCACAGCAGGGCAGAAGCCTGGCGAACTTATCTTCACCAAATACAGCTAGGAGCGCACTCATGGCAAAACGACAGATCAAAGTCACAATTGACCCCAAGACCGGCGAAATCACGGTCGACAATAGCGCCAACCCGAACGAACAGCAGATCATCCGCGAACTGGGCGACCTTGCCAAGATCCTGAACGGCGACAAAGCCGGCTTCAAGGTCGAGGAACACAAGCACACCCACGGCGGACATACCCACACCCACATTCATTCCAATGGAGGCACGTCATGACCCTCGCAACTCAACCCCGCTCAAAATCCCGCGTCACTTCCGGCATCGCCTTTTATATGACCATCGACGAAAAAGCCGAAGGCAGTCTCGAACTGGTCAAAGCTCTCCGCGCCGAGCCTAAGGTTATTAGCCTTGAACGCACCGGCAAAGGCTTTTATTTCATCGTCGGCACCGAGTCCAAGATCACCGAGATCTGCGATCGGCACCCCGGCTGTCTGATGAAGATGGAAACGGTGCTGTAATGGCTCGCAGACGTACTCGACTTTTAGTGGCTGAGCCTTGTGTGAAGTGCGGCGAAGAACTACCCGCTGGCATGACCGCCTATTACCTTTCAGGCAATGATGGGGAAGGGTATGAACACTACGGCAAATGTAAAGGCGTCCAGCGCGCCGAAGACAAAGCCGCAGCTTTGAAGTTGCTTGGGCTGGACGAAGATACTGTCACGTCGATCAACCGGATGGTGGAATATCTCTATCGCGATGAACGCCAGGACTTCGAGAGTCGCGGCGAAGATGAAGTGGACGGTCACATCTTTCTCGATGTCGAACGGGTCAAGAAGTTTGTGGATGGTCTTCCATGACCGACTCATCCATCCTCGTCACCTCTATATACGGCGCAAACACCAAGCGCCCATTCGTCATGATGCAATCCGAGGCGATTGACCGCCCGATCCAGTTATCACCCGCCGAAGCCCGCGACCTCGCCAGCAATCTACTCCAAGCCGCCGAGGCAGCCGAAGGGGATCAGTTGATCATCGAATTCGCCACCGACACACTCGGCATGGAAATGCCGGAAGCCGCGCAGCTCATTATTCACCTGCGAGAGCTGCGCGACAAGAACAGGAAGCCATGACCGACAAGCAACCCATTTTCACAGTCAGCCGCAGCGGTCCCCGTTGCTGGGAGATTATGCAAGGCGATAAGGTTTCTGCCCGTGTTTATTCCTGGTCACGCGACGACCAAGAAGCCAAGAAGGAACTCGAAGCACTAGCAGCCCGTTTTCTGGATATGTCCAGTCTTCTCAAACAGGTGCGTTTCACGATTGGACTTAATCTGATAGATCTTCGTCTCAAAGCCATGTATCACCTGATCCGCTTTGCCTGCTGGATCGGCGGCGTCGGCGGAGTAGATTTGCTGGACGGCGAGAAGAAGATGTCCGAGATAAACGTACAGGAAAAGTCATGACTGAACCCACCATCAAACACAGCGGGCTCATGTTCAAACCAGACATGGTCCTCGCCTACCTCGATGAACGCAAGAACCAGACCCGTCGTTGTACAAAGAGCTTGCAGATCGTCAACGAAACCCCCGACGCCTGGGACTTGATTTTCACACCGCATAAGCCTGGCACTCGCTTTGTATCCTTCGGTCACAAGACCGATCGCGCCAATATCAAACACATCAAACTGCCCTATGGCGGCATCGGTGACCAGTTGTACTTCAAAGAGACCTGGCGCGCCTGGGAAGCTCCGGACGGTGAAGACTACATCCTATATCGCGCCGACAATGAAATTATCAGCCCCGTCAAATTCGGCTGGGACACCACCAAGCGCGACGACTGGGATTATCTGGTCGGCAAGTTCGAGAAGTGGCAATCGTCAATGTTTATGCCCATGAAGGTCGCCCGCATCCGCAACGTCCCGATTGTAAAAGTCCGCGTCGAGCGCCTGCACGATCTCACGGAAGCCGACGCCCAGAACGAAGGCTGGAATATAAACACATTCGACCCGTTCAAAACATACATCCCAGAACACAACCATGCTACCAAGTGGTACACAGAACTCTGGGACTCCATCAACGGCAAAACCCTGCCCTGGTCGAAGAACCCGTGGGTCTGGGTCTATGAATTTCCGTTCTATCCAAAAGAAGGAAACTAACATGGCAAAACGCGATAATCGACCAACAAAAGCACAGCTTCCCGCCGGCTCATTCCGCACCAGGCTTGAAGACGGAACCCGTGTATGGGTTATCGAAGGCAGGAACTTCGATAGCATTAAGGAATACATCCAGTATCGGCGCGACCTAAATCTTATGGAAAAACTCGAAGTAAAATCGACGGTGAGCGACGAAGAGACCGTCGTTGTACAGCCATCGCAAGCCGACGCAACCGGTGATACCGACGATGGTTTCACAGGGAAAGCCATCGAGAGCAAGTCCACCACTGGCGATTAGAGCTGTCGGGGTGGAGAGATTTGAACTCCCGACCTCATAGACCCGAAACCGTGACCTTTCATTTAAGGAGTATTATTTTATCCACATAATTTTATAGAATTTTTGTGCTAAAATAGACTTAATCAGCCGCCCCCGGTACGGACGCTTTAGACGCAGCTTTCACGGGTTCGGAAATCAAACAGGACGCCGCGCTTTGCCGCCGGGCGTCCTGTTGTGTTTTAGAAATCCTCCCAGCCAGCCACTGGGAGGATTTGCATTAGCAGGTATCTCTACCTGAAAATACCAAGTTATTTTTCCCGCAAGTACGCCGGGAACTGTGCCACGATCCCATCTTCCTTATCCCATAAAAAGCCCTCCGCCGATCGAGGGGAGCCAATATAGCCCTTGTCAAAATGCCATGTATCCGTGGCAGACAGAGACCGCAGGATCCTGATCGTCACGCCGTCCATGTCTTCGGTTCGGTGCAGCAGGTCTTTTTTATGGTGCTTGTCGCCCAGGTGAAACTCACGGTGGATCGACTGCGACCATTTCTCCGGTACTTCCACCGGCATGATCGAAGGCAGTTTTGAAATTTTCTCCCAGTAGCCATGCGTAAAGCCGACCAGGTTCTTTCCAAAGTGCAGATACTTGCGCTTCTTCGAGCTGTTGTCCACGTTGATATGCTTGCTGTTGAAATACCGGGCGTCCAACACTTCGCCCAGGTAGAAGGCTCGCTGTTCGTCGTGGTTACCAGGCACAATGATGACTTCCACCGGCGCGACCTGCGTACACAGATAGATCATATCCTCAGCCAGTCGGCGCCCTTCGCGGAACGTCTTCTGCCAGCGGGTATCCTCTTGCTGCGGGGTCCCGTGGGTGGTGGTGTTTTCCTTGTTGTCCACGTTGAAAAAGTCATTACCCATCGGCAGAATGATCCGCTCAATCCCATGCGGCTGGGCAAATCCAAGCAGCCGCTTCAGGGTAGCCAAAACAATCGCACGTGCGATCTCGATGTTGTAATCCTGCCCGCTCTCTTCAGCGAGTGTCTCTTTCCCGAAATGAATGTCAGGGAAGTCCAGCTCGTACCATAAATGGTTCGGCAGCTTCCCGTATTTCACGCTCTTGATCTTTGGAGCCCGTTTGCGGGCATCCAGCAGCATGTCTTCCAAAGCCTGCCTGGCACGGATCTCTTGTGTCTTGCGCTTCAGCGTCACCTGAATATGGAACATCGGCACGACCAGCATTTTGCCTGTGTCGTTCACTTTGCCTTTTGTCACCTTGCCTTCAGTGACTTCCCACTCCACCTGGCGGTCTTTGCGATAGCCTTCCGAGGTCTTGATCTTATAGCGGTCTACTTCCCATTCGTTCATGTCAATCTGGAAGTGTTTGATCGCCATCGGCACGGTCGTGATCCGGCGGCTCGAGCACACGATATTGATATACTCGCGTCCGTAATCTGCCTCGGCGGTTTCCACGTCGGCTTCTTCTTTTTTCTTCTGCGCCCTGGCGTTCAAGATCTCAAGAACGCTGGTATTAAAGTCCTGGTCTTCCAGCCTCAGCCGATCATAATGAAAACGAACGGCTACATAGGTTCGTTTGAGTATCTTCGAGATCTGGCTAAGCGTCGCCTTTTCGGGGTCTCCGCGCTTTAAGCCATCTAACAATCTATCTTTTAGAATATCAACGTCATTATTTGTCCACGGTTTTCCTGGCATTAAAACCCCTCATACGGATTTTTCAACACGCGCCCATCCCGCATCACGAACGGATTCGGCACCAGCTCACCAGCTTCGAGCAAACGCCCGCGGTACTTCGGCAATCGGTTCACAAAGCCGGTCACGGTCGCGCGCGCATCAGGGATAAAGCCAAACGCCGGCACGCGCATCTTCTCCCCAAAGAAGTGCATCGGCTCCTGATACCAGGTCTCGTATCCGGTCACGTAGCCCTTTGCATCCTTGAGCTGCTTGCGAGCCGACAACGTCGGCGTGAAGAACAGCCAGGGATATAACTCCGGTGTAAATTTCACGTAATTCACCAGCGGGTTAATGGCTTCCACCAAATAATCTTTTGCCGTCTCGCCAATATAACGAAACACCGCGCCGCCGGTCATCATGGGCTGCACCTGCAAGAAGTCAGGCAGTCCGTTCTCATTAATACAGTCATGCCGCGTCCACGTGCCTGAGTTATTGCTCATCCACACGTTGTCACGGAAACAGCTCGCCCAGTCGGCTTTGGCTCTCGCCAATGTCGGGGCTTTGCTTTTGTTCATGTTGAAAAGCCACCATTGCAGATCGCACGGCATAGAGGCAGGCGTGTCATCAGTAAAGCGAGCTGTCGCAGGAACTGCATGTCCTGACGGGGCGTTATATCCAGAGCCTTGCGGTTTACCTGCTAAGATCTCGTTCCGGCTATTTCTATCCATCTTGGTGATTGGACGCATTACGCCGTTCACATCCCGCTCAGTCCAGATGGTGTCATAGTCGGACTTCACCACGCCGAACTTCATTCCAGCCGGTCGCGAGAGTTTTGGGAGCGGGTCGGCTCGATACCTTGCGCCGCTTTCAGTCGTGAAGATAAGAGACATCAGCAGCCTACAGCTTGACCATGTTATAGCGATAAACTTTCCCGCTTTCGGTCGTGACTTCCGCACTCACAAACGGATCGTCCGCGCTCGGCTCTTCCGTCGGGGGAGTGG
>JACCDT010725391.1_pt1 | contig 11623 bp, 3 predicted proteins | sample 7446291 | NCBI WGS metagenome assembly JACCDT01 (sample SAMN15323446, study PRJNA562643) | freshwater metagenome | isolation source: river surface water | place: USA:Blue River Watershed | collected 2017-08-17 | reverse complement strand
GATTCAAACACTTTAAATCTTGTTCCTTCTGATTCAAATTTATCAACTATTATAGGTAATTTAACTATTAGAAATGGCGCAACAGGTGCTTCAAATGTAAATTATTAAGTTTATACGACAACATAAACAAGTGGTCATTGGTTCGAAGAACCTGTAAATATGGCAGGTTCTTTTATGATATAAGAATAAAATCCAATAGTTGGAAGCAATAGAAATCAATTATCACCAACAAGTTATACTATTACTATTCCAGATGATAATTTTTCTGGAACACAAATTCTTCCAAAAATTGAATTTTTAAATACAGCAGATAGTCAAGGGACACCAATCAATACTAAATTTTAAATAATTGGACCAAATCCAAGTGAAACCGCAACATATGATAACAATACAACTCTTGGTGATGGAACTACAATATTTTAAATCGATGGAGGTTCTGGATATAATTCAAATTAACTTGTACTTTATGGAAATGGTGAAGTTAGGGCAGATAATTTTATCACTTTAAATTTATAAACACTTGAACCAAGCACAGACAATATGACTTTAAATGCTGCTTCATTTATTTTATAAGATAATGCTACTTCAATTTTAACTATTAATAGTACTTCTACTGATACAACTTTAACGGCAAATGATACAAACACATTTAAAATCATACCTTCCGATACAAATATAACAACAATATTGGGAAATTTATCTACATATAATGGTACAACAGCAACGTCAAATGCTGATTTTCAAGTATATTCAACTTCATAAACAAGTGGGCATTTCTTCGAATAAGATTTAGTTGTAAATGATCTTATTAGAGCATAAGCACTTAACGCAAACACAACAACAAGTAATAATGCTTCTTTAACACCCCTTGCGTTGACTATTGTAAATTCAGAAGACAATGCTGCTGCATCAAATCATCCTCGTATTTTATTAAAAAATACAGACACAACCAATGGATTAAATTAATTTTAAATTGTTGGACCAGATGCAGGTTCAACTACACTTGGTGGTGGAAAAACAGTATTATAGGTTGGTGGAACAAGTGGCGCAGCATTTGCATCTGATTAACTTGTACTTTATGGAAACGGTGAAGTATAAGCAAATAACTTTATTACTTCAAATATTTAAAGTTATACACCAGGAACAGATTCATTAAACTTTGATGCAGCAAGTTATGTATATGCGGATGGTGGAACAACTTATTTTACTATTGATACAACAAGTACAGCAACAACACTTACCGCAGGTGATTCAAACACTTTAAATCTTGTTCCTTCTGATTCAAACTTATCAACAATTGTAGGTAATTTAACTATTAGAAATGGCGCAACAGGTGCTTCAAATATAAATTATTAAGTTTATGATACTGCATAAACAAGTGGTCATTGGTTTTAAGATAATGTTAATATTGGAGGAACAGGTTTATTATATGTATCTTAACCAAACACAATCACTGGTAGGAATTCAAATACAATTAATGATACAAGTTATACTATTACTGTTCCCGATGATGATTTTTCTGGAACATAAATTCTTCCAAAAATTGAATTTTTAAATACAGCAGATAGTCAAGGAACCCCCCTTAATTCTAAATTTCAAATTCTTGGACCAAATCCAAGCGTAACTGAAACATATGATAATGGCACTTCACTTGGTGTCGGTACTACATTATTTTAAATCGATGGGGGTTCTGGATATAATTCAGATTAACTTGTACTTTATGGAAACGGTGAAGTTAGGGCAGATAACTTTATCACTTTAAATTTATAAACACTCGAACCAAGTACAGATAATATGACTTTAAATGCTGCTTCATTTATTTTATAAGATGACGCTACTTCAATTTTAACTATTGATAGTACTTCTACAATTACAACTTTAACAGCAAATGATAGTAATAAATTATCTTTAATTCCTTCCGATACATCTATTACTGTAAATGTAGGTAGTCTAACACTTTTAGATGGAAGTACCGGAAATTAATCAAATTTTTAAGTATTAACAACAAATGATACAAATAATCCAAATGGTTTAATGGTTGATGTTGGTTCTGGAAATCTTGCTACTTCCAATTTTAAAGTTGATTCTGTATCTGCTTTTACTGGCACAGAAATTGCGTTTTCAAATATTACAACATTTTCTTCAAATGTAATAGTTACTGGTGATGTAAATATTGGAGGAGATGTAAATATAATCGGTAATATTAACTCTTCAAATGTAACCAACTTAGATGTTGTTGATGTTGATATTCGTTTAGCAGTTCCTTCTCCATAAACCGCTAATGAAAAAACAATAGGTGATCCAACAACTTCTGGAATACATATATGGTCTATACCAACAGGCGCAACAGAAGGAGACGCAGAAGATGCAGCTGAACTATATAATAAACATCTTAAATTTGTAAAACAAGGAGGTTTTAATACAACTGGTTCAACTGTTGCATTAGATAATAGATCATATTGGGAAATTGCACCTGCACACCTTAGACTAAAACATGTTAAAGCAGATTTATCAGTAGTAACAATGGGAATGCGAGTAACAGACAATGATGAATTTTAAATATTTAAAGAAGAATCAGGTACAGTTACTGTCCTTGTAACATATTCAAGTAAAACAATAACAACACCAATTACTGATCCCAATTGATTAATAAAATCAAAAATATTATATACATAAATATTTATTTATAATAAAAATTAAAAAAATATTTTTTAGTTTATTCATTTTTTTGTTGTTTCCAAATTTTCTTCTTGAATTATTTTTTATTTTTTAAGTTTATTTTCTTAAATTTATAATAGTTCAATTTCTTTTTTTACTTCTTATATATTATATTATATATATTCAACTTATTTTTCCATTACACCAAACATACTATTTAAATAATTCCATTCTTATGTTAATTATTGTTTTTACTTATATTAACTATAAGTTTCTTTAATTTTACTATTAGTATTTTTAGCAATATTCATGATTCTTGATTATAACTTTTAAATTTATATTCTTTCGTTTAAATTTTCTAATTATATTATAATATCTTGTAATTTCATATTATATTAAATATTTAGTATTATGTAATATATATAAACTTTATGTATTAATAAAAAGAATACATATAAATCAATTTTTTGTGAAAGAATAAAAATCATTATCTTTTTAATGTTTTATTGAATTAATCTAATGTTTTATAACTATATATATTAATTAGTTCTTTTAATTAATATATATAATAGTTTAATGATTAAATAAAATGTGTTTTGAAATTTTATTTATTTTCTACATTATACATATTTACAGTCTATGACATAGTTTTTTAATATCTATCACCAACAGTTTTAATTAATAATCCTTTTTATGTTTTTGTATTTAGAGCGTTTTTTACTTTTGTATTCGTATCATTTGCCTATAAACCTGTCCCCTGTGCAAAAAGTTCATTAATATTTCTTCCAAGAGTAGTAAATTTATCACTATATAATATTAATGCAATATTGTTAAGTTTTTGTAAAAAGTTAGTTTCTGATTATTTTGTTTAAAACAATAAACTGTAAATATATACCATTATACTCATATAATATTAATTTTTATCAGATATGTTATTATCTTTTGCATTATTATTTAAAAACTAATTTAATTGTGCAAAACCTTCTTTATAAACATTTTCCCATCCAGTTGTTGAATCTTTTTTATTATTATCCGCAATCATTTACTTTAATTTAGTTCTATCTACTGCATTACCGTTAAGCATTTTAACAATAGCAGAAGTATAAATATATAAATCCATATTATAATAATTTGGTAAATTTGATTATATGTGATTAAAATTATTAACAATATTTTATTAATCATCTTATTTAATATTTTAACTTTTAAGAACATTTTTCAAATAATTTTTATAATAATTAGGTTAATTGGAATAATTTATTTCTACATATTCAGTATAAACCCTTTAAAATTATTATAATTTTAGATTTTATATTATATTTTAAGCAATTGTAAATATAATCGTAGCAATACTAAAATAAAATTAAAATAATTCTTATATTTATTATGTAGAATTAAATTATAAATCTATAAATTATCTATATCGTGTTCCCCGTTTAAGTTTTTTAATTTCTAAATTAGAAATTTATTTATCATTATAATCAATTAATGCTGCATCTTGTTATTATAAAAACTTAGAATTTGTTGCTTCATCATCAATCATCATTTAAATTTTTAATTTTTATTATAACATAAAATCTTATATAACATTATTTGCTAATAATTAACCAATAATCATAAAAGATGTAAAATTAAATAAATATTAAGAATAATTTGGAAATCTAATACATGATTTTCTGGATAATGCCATTTTTTGCGCGTCAATACCAACAATACTTTATATAAATTCCAATGTATCGAAAGCACCCAATTATTGATCATATGTTATCGCATTTGGATCAAGAACAGATAATAAGAAAATATTTGGTTTTTATTATGTTTTAAAATCTTTTTAAATTTAATTATAATCATTTTATTTTTATTAATCATAATTAATAATGTATTGTATTTTTTAAGATAATTATTGACCATTTTAAACACTATTGATATTATCACTTAAAATAAATTTAATTATATTAATAAATCCAAAAATGTTTTCTCTTTATTAATCTTATTAACCCATATTTAAATATTTTTATGGTTAATAATTCAAATCAATTTATGTTCGTTCATTGCTATTATAACCTTGTTTCAACAATTTCTTTAATTAATTAATACATTCATTGATATAAAATCCTTCCATAAAAACATTATAAATTCTATTTTGACTTATAAATCTCACAAACCTTTAACCATCTTCTGAATTTGTTGGTATTATTCCAATATATACTCTAAATAACTTAATCATTTTTAACACAGATGAATATAATTTAGATAATTCCATTATATGTCCAATAAATTCATTATTTTATTTAGATAATTGGTTGTTATTATTAATAATTAAAATTAGATCTTATAATACTCTTTATAAAATCAATATATCTTATTAATATTATTTTAATTTATTTTCATTATCTTCTATTTTAATTAAATCTTATTTACCCGATGAAAATTATTAATATAATTATTCTACAAGCAATATGCTTTCTTGTAATTATACAATTAAACTAATGAATAGATTGTATAATTTATCAGAATCATTTGTATAATTTGTAATATTTTATGGATTATTTACAATGTTTTTAAATATATTTTTTAAGTTTTATTAATATTCTATTGTTGTAATAGATAATATATTTTATATTTTTGATTTAACTTAACTATTATTTGTACTGAAAAATTATTTGTTATATACATCCAAAACACTTGTTTTAATAATATTTTTAATAATTTCTCTTTCCTGTTTTAACAATTATTAAATTTTATCATTTTCAGATTATTTAATTTCAATAAATGTTGAAGGACTAAGTTCTTTTTCATCATTTTAAAGTTTATACATTGAATCCAAATTACCATTAGTAATTTCTGGAAATTTAAATTTTTCTAAATGTTATTGTGTATTATTTAAAAATTATTAAATATTTTAACCTTCTTAATTTTCAATGAAAATATCATAAGAATTTTCAATACCCGCCATATCTACAAATATAGAATATCCCGGTTATTAATTAGAAGCTTAATTTTATTATTAGATTTTAAGTATAATAAATAATTGTGATCTTGAAGATTATGGATTATTGTTTGTTGCTTAAACTGTGTGTGATTAATATTATCGATGTCCGTCAATTAATTTATAAACTTTTCTAAAAGTATCAATATCTTAAATAAATTTATTTTAACCTAAATATTTTTAGATTATCATTTCATGATCAATTTATTTAGTCATTACTGTAAATTATGCTTCTTAATTTTTTACTTAATTCATATTGATTTTTTATTAATTTAAGTTTTAAATTACATTGTTATTATCTAAAATTTTTGGAATAACCATTCCATATAATTCAAATACACTAAATAATTATATTTACACATTTTATTTTAAAATATCTTTTACAAATTAAAACATAATAGAACTACAATTATTTCCTTAACATACTGGTTCTTTTTATAAAGTTTTAGTATTATTAATTAATGTATATGTTTTTCCAGAACCACTTGAACCGTAACCAAATAATATAGTTTTTTGTCCTTGAAGTGCTAATTCTAAATTTTCTTTAACCGACAATTCTTCTTAACCATCAATTATAGGTTTTGAGTTATATATTTATTCTGTTTTTACATTTTCTAAAATTTATAGACTATTTTACATATCGTAATATTTTGGTGTTTTTAGTATATATTTTTATTCATTTTCATAAGGTGAAGGGTGGCATTAATATACATTTTCATTATAGGTTGATACTGCGTTGATTCCATTTTTATTACTAATATCAACACTTTCTATAATATTTTTAATCAGTTTTGATGAATCAATTTATTTATATATAGTTTATTCTAAACCATTTTTGTTTTCTTTTATTTCGGTGACATAAAATAATCCTATGTATTATTTATATAGTTTTTCTATATCTTATGATTAAAGACTTTCAATTTGTTTTTTAATAACATTTGGATTAGATTAACTAAATTCCATAAGTTTTTATTTCATTTCATTAATATTTTTTGTATATTTTTTATAATTAATATTTACTAACACAGTTGGTAATCCTTTAATTGATTTATGAATATTATCAATATATTAATTAAAACCAATAACTGCTTTATTTAAAACTTCTAAACTTTTATTTAATTATTTAAAATCAATTTATTATTGTTAAAGTTATTTTGGATATTAAATATTTACAGAAACGGTGTTTTTTATATTTAATTAATTTTAAGGAGTATCACGAATTTTAGTTAATTTATTGCTTACATCATAGAAGTTTTTTATTACTTATTATGCATATTTATCAAAAGAATATACATATAATTAGTCTTTTTAAATGTTAAATTAATATTTTTAATTTAATACTTATGATTACATTGTTTTGAATGATTAAGTATTCACTTGTTAATAATATTCTTAAAAGGAATTTATTAAAGTATTTAAACCATTTACTTATAATAATTATTGAGTTTGAAGTTTTTTAGATAATATACCTAAAAATTTATGTTCAACAAATAAATATTCAAATGCTTTTTTAATTGGTTTAATAACTTACATAATAACTTCAAGTTTTTAATTTCCATCTAATTAATTAAAATTAACTTCGTCATCTAAATAACCCTTTTATAAATGTTCAGATTTATATTAATTATATTCGTTTTCATATTTTGACATTATTTATTATAAATTATTTGCTTTCAAAAATATAGAACTATAATCATCAATTATATTTCTATATTAATCATATGTTGCTTCATATTCTGAATTTTTAATAATTTATTTTAAACTTTTATAATCCTCTGTTAATATTTTAATATATTTATTTGAAGTAATATATACTTTATAAATATTATTAAAAAGATTTAATGTTTTGTATAAATATTTAATTTATTAAATAGTTAAATCAAGAGATTATCCAGATTATAAAAATTAAGAAAGATAAATTAGTGATGTATAAAACAATAATGATGAATCAATATTATTATTATTGATAGAATTTTAATGTAATTCTTTAAGTTTTTATAATAATTATATTTATTATTTTTTGTGTTAAATATTTTAAGGTTACATTTTTGTATTATTTTTATTAATGTAAAATTCTTCAAAATTCTTGATTGTATTATCAATTAGTTATTATAATTATGTTCCATTTTTATCATTTATTAACTATTTAATGTTTTTATATTCTTTATTATTTTCAATTATGTTTTTAAGCATTTGGGCAATTACACCTTATATGCTATTCATATCCATACCTTTTGGTTATTTTTCTAATTCTTCAATTTATGATTTAAGTTTTTATATCATTATATCTTTATCAAAAATTTCTTTCATTAATGCATTTTTTTAATTATCTTTTTCAATAAGTTAATCTGAAACTTATTTCAATTAATTTTATAATTATAGAATAGTATTTTAAACTTTTTATAATTATTATTATTTTTGATTCTATAATTATTGTTATTATTTTTGATTCTATAATTATTTACATTATTATAGTTCAGCAACTATATTTTAATATTATTTCATTAATTAATCATGTTTTTGAGTTAAATTGTCATGTGTTTATTGTAATTATTATAATTATTGTTAAACACTTGAAGATGCAGATTAAAGTGATTATTTATATGTTTCGATATTATTTAGATTATTTTATAATTATTATATTTATTAATATACTTATTTTAATTCAGTATTTTTTTCTAATTCTACTTTTTCTAAATTTTTAATTATATCTAAAAGTTTTTAAATATAATCATTATCTACCTTAGAAATATCTAAAAGTTTAGATATTATTTATTCTTAATCGAGTATGCTATTTGTGATAGTTTTTTATTAATTTTATAGTGTTTTTTTTAAAGAATTTTTTGTTAATTATAATTTTTTAGTTTTGCTATTGTGAATAGTTTTTAATCCTTAAATATTTTATTTCTTTTTTTAAATTATAGTATTATTTGATTTAGATATGTTGGTAGAAAGTGGAATAGAAATTTAATCTTATTACTACATATTTAAAACTATTTTATATATAAAATTTATATTATTATTTTTAATAAATAAAAATATAAAAATCTCAATCTTCAATGTTTAAATTATTATTTGAATTAATAGCAATTGTTAAAAGGCGTTTATAATCGCTTAACATTTATAAATAAAATCGTTAAATAAATAATTTAGTTTGATATTCAAATAATTATAATTATCCAACCTCAATAAAAACTAATTTAAATTATTTTTAATTAATATCATATTGAATCATTTTACTAATAATATTAAATAATTATCCAATATTATATTTAGCATTGTTAATTAAAGTATTTAATGAGTTTTTAAATGCCCAATTTCCTTATCCAACTAATGCTACTTTTCTATCATTTGTTCCACATAATTCAGTATTAATAATAAAATTGTTTTTAATCCATTTTACAGTAGTGTCAATATTCCCATATATACCAGATTTACTTGGTTATAAATAATCTTACATATCTTCATCTGTAAATTCTAATTATTAGTCTTTAATCTTTGGTAATTTTTCGTCAAAAAAACCTCTATATATGTTATTAATATCAGTGTCTCCCAATAACTCTTCTTTACCAATAATACCTTTAACTTTTGATAAATTTTCATTTTGGATAATATTCTTAATATGTTACATAAATTATTTTGATTCTTCTTTTGTATAAAGATTTTTAGTTATAAAATCTACACCACTTAATTGCGTCATATCAATTCCGTTCAAACCTTATTTTTAAGAACAATAATATACACCTAATTATTTTCCATCAAAAACCATATTGTTTAATATTACATTAATTAAACTATCTTCACTTTCATGTTCTAAATCAAAAATAAGTTTAATACTTACTAAAATATTTAAAATTTTTCTATAATAATTATAAACTTATTAACATAGTTGTTTTTTACTATATTCTTTTCCTTAAATTTTTGCTTTAAATTCGGGGTCAATCATATATATTTTTTAGTCTAAACCCTTTAAATCAACTTAAAAAGCTTTTTCTATTTCTGATTATAAAACCATTTAATATTTATAACAACTATTTGAGTTAATATTATAGTGTTTATTTTTATAAACATTTCCACTTGTAATCATATTATCAACAATTGTATTTAGTCTATATAATTGAGGGAATTATTTGAAAACATTATCTTCTTATATATATGTAGAAATAAAATTACCCATATTTATATTGGTTATTTTTGTTATTTATATTTTATTTATAAAATATTTAAAATAAAAAAATTGATTTTTTAATTAAAAATTTTTATATAAAACATAATACATATATAATTATTAAATATATAATTATTAAATATATAATTATTAAATATAAAAAATATTTAGTATTATAAAAGACCATATAATTACAAATGGAGAGAGAAGACATATCAAACCCAATGGTTTAACAAGAACTTAATTTAGAAACAAATAAAAAAGAATTATAACAATAACGTTTACAAAAGTATTGTTAAGAATATTTAGAAAAAGATAAAGAAGAACCTCTCTTAAATGAAGAAATTGATAAAATCAATACTTATTGTTTTTATCCAGTCCATCCCAAATATGAACCAATATATAAAGCATATAATGATCATATGAGTATGTTTTGGAGACCAAGTGAAATATAATTTTAAGAAGATGCAAGAGATTGGGGAAAAAAATTAAATGACCATGAAAGAAATTTCTTAAAATATGTATTAGCATTTTTTGCATAAAGTGATGGAATTGTAAGTGAAAATGTATCAACTAATTTTGGAAATGAAGTAATTATTCCATAAGCTCGTGCATTTTATTCATTTTAAAACTTTATTGAATATGTCCATAGTGAAATGTATTCATTAATGATTGATGTATTTGTTAAAAATGAAGAAGAAAAAAATTTCCTTTTCAATGCGGTTAAGACTATGCCAATTATTTAGAAAAAAGCTAATTGGATGATAAAATGGATGGATTAAAGTAAAGCACCATTTCCACTCCGTTTATTGGCATTTTCAATTGTTGAAGGAATTTTCTTTAGTGGAAGTTTCTGTGCCATTTTTTGGATTAGAACTAAAAAGATTTTACCAGGATTAAGAAAAAGTAATGATTTTATTTCTCGTGATGAAAGTGTTCATACATAATTTGCTGTATTATTATATACTTAATATGTAGTTAATAAAATACCGGAAGATATTGTTAAAGATATGTTTTAAGAAGCAATTGAATTAGAAATAGAATACATTAACGAAGCATTAAAAGTTGAATTATTGGGAATGAACAAAAGAGATATGGCAGAATACATTAAATATTGTGGCGATATTTTAATTTAATAAATGGGATATACAAAAATATATAATGCAAAATAACCATTTGAATTTATGAAAAGTATTGATATGGAAATTAAATAAAACTTTTTTGAAAACAGAGCAACAGAATATTAGATTGCAGGAATTGGAAACGAAGAAGACGATGATGGAGACTTTTGAAAAAAGTCTCAAATAATTTATATTTTTTTTATTCTTTTTTATTCTTTTTTATTATTTTTTTTATTTTTAATAATAAAATACTAATAAAAAATTCTAATTTTTGTAATTATGAATTAAACGACATATGGAACAGAAACTGCTGCTATTAATAATAGTATTTCTAAAATATTCAACAATGTTGGGACTACTTCTAATTTAAATTTAACAAAATCATCAAATCTATTACCAATGCCACCAATATAATAAGCAAAACTCGGGGAACCAAGTTATATTACTCAATTGCCTTCTGCTGGAAATGTAGTCGGTATGAATACTTTAAACATTACTAAAAATGTAAAAATATAATAACCAGTAACATAATAAGTTAAAAATATTGATTTATCAAGTCCAATGACTGTTAAAAAAGCTTTGAAAATGTCTTAATCTGATAAAAAGAAACTTGTTGATGTTATTTCTAAACTTATATAAAAAATTGGAAATTCATAAGAAGAACAAATTGCTCTATCATCCAATCTT
>JACCDT011052482.1_pt1 | contig 11637 bp, 7 predicted proteins | sample 7446291 | NCBI WGS metagenome assembly JACCDT01 (sample SAMN15323446, study PRJNA562643) | freshwater metagenome | isolation source: river surface water | place: USA:Blue River Watershed | collected 2017-08-17 | reverse complement strand
CTTCGCGGGGTGGATGTTTCCAGGTTGGGCTGGCATCCACCCCGCGAAGCTCTCGAAACATGATGCAGCCCAACCTGATCCGAGAAAGCCCAACCATGAGTAAATCTGACGACATCCCCGATCTTGACGACGCCATCGAACAGTTGGCGGAATTCTTCGGGTTCAACGCCCACTACGACTTCAAAGTCAAGGGTGAAACATTCCGCATCACCTATCGGCAGTTCCTGACTGCCGATGTTGAGCGGAAGTTGCAGCAGGTCGACAAAGACCTTGAGGACTGCGACCGCGCCGAAGTGATGCTGGCGAACGGCAAAAAGGTTGAGGGGTTGCGGTATCAAACCCCGCTGCGCCGCGGCGGCGAGCTGCTCGCCGATTCCAAAGATGCTTTGCGGCTCATCGCCATCTGGGGTGAGGAGAAGTACCGCAAGTTCGAGGCTGCGGGCGGGCCGCCGGAAATGCTGACCACAGTGTGGGCGAAGCAGGAATCCGAATACGAAAAGTGGCGCAAGACCGGATCCAAAAGCGCCGATAGCGATTGAGCTGTGGAAGCGTTACGCCTCCCAGATTGAGGACTACCTCGATAGTCGCGGCCACAATATAGCCGACTGGCATCAGGCCACCTGCGATGAGCATGGGCGGTTGAAGATGTCCAGCCGGAAACTGTTGGTGCTGCTGCATCATTCGCCGGATGAGTCCCCGTTTCGTACTGACGCGGAGCGTGGTGGTCGGCAGACCCGAGCGCAGCGTGTCGCTGAAGAACGGTTCAACGAGGCGCTACGGCTGAGGTCTGTGTATGAGGCGGTGTCGTCCCGAGGCGAGGTGCGGTGGGATCCGTCCGATTACTTCTGGCTCGACCCGATAGACCAGCGGGAGCGCGACCAGGCCAGGGCCGCCGAGCAGGCCGAAGCTGAACTGGCCCAAGAAGATTTCTACGCCGACCTCGGCTTAACATAGAAAAAGGGGGTGATCCGTTATGCCGATCAGACTTCCGGTTGAAGCTACAGCCGATGATCGTGCGTTTCAGCGGATCGCGTCTCGGTATGAGAAGTGGGGTGCCGAGACTGGGAAGAAGATCGGCGCGGAGTTCTCCAAGGGTATGGGTAATGCGTTGGAGGCGGATTCGAAGCAGGCCGACAAGTTCGATCGGGCGTATTCGAAGGTTGCGGACACGATGGGCAAGGTTCGTGTCGAGGAAGCCAAGCTGCAAGATCTGCGTAGTAAGGGCGCTTCGGATACTCGAATCATCGCCCAGGCTGAAGCTTTGGAACGCGCCCGACGGGCTGAGGCTCGGGCGACCCGCGAGGCTGCTGCCGCATTCCAGGAGTACGAGCAGGCTGCGGAATCGGCGGGCAGGAATGGCGGGCAGTCGTTCCTGGATGGGTTGCGGGATGGAATTCTCGGAGCGCGTGCGGCGGGTGGCGACGCGGGTGGCGGGTTCGCGGGTGCGTTCGCGAGCGCCAGTGCGCTGAAAGAACTTGGTAGTGGGGTTCTCAAGGCGGGTGGCTGGATTACCGCCGGGGTGGCGGCGGGCAAGCTGTTCGCCGGGGCGGTCGCTGACGGTATGGCGACGATTCAGATGCAGGACCTGTTCCAGGCTCGTATGGGTTTGGATGAGGCGTCGATGGCGCAGTATGCGCAAGCCGCAGGGAAGGCGTACGCGGGTAACTTCGGCCAGTCGGTTGAAGACAATCTCGAAACCGCCAAGGCCGCACTGCAATCCGGGCTGATTGATACCAATGCGACTGGCGGCGAGGTTCAGGCGGTCATTGAGCAGCTTCAAGGGCTCAACACTGTCACTGATGCCAGTGCGCAGGAGTTGTCGCTGTCGATGACGACCCTGATGCGAACAGGTCTGGCGGGCAGCGTATCTGAGGCGTCCGACATTATTGTCGCTGGTTTCCAGAATGGCCTGGATGTGTCGGGCGACTGGCTCGACACCATCAATGAATACTCCACTCAGTTCCGCAAGCTGGGCTTGACCGCACCTCAGGTGCTCACTCTGTTGAAGCAGGGTTTCGAGGGTGGCGCTCGGGACACCGACAAGGTTGCGGACTCTATGAAGGAGTTCAGTATCCGCGCCGTCGATGGGTCGAAGGCCACTCGCGAGGGGTTTGAGGCGCTCGGCTTCTCGGCGGACGACATGGCGGGCAGGGTTGCGGCAGGCGGGGATTCGGCGCAGGTCGCGTTCAGTGCCGTGCTGGAGGCCCTGCGAAAAGTTGATGACCCGATGCAGCAGCAGCTGATTTGGCAGCGCCTGTTCGGCACGCAGTGGGAAGACTTGGGTAAGGCTATCAACAAGCTGGACCTTGATCCGGCGAAGAGTGAGTTTGGCGACCTGCAAGGTGTCGCGGACCGGTCAACCAAGACTGCGTCCGACAACTTCGCCTCTGATTGGGAGTCGGCTGCCCGCACGGTCAAGCAGCGTTTGTCTGAGGTGAAGACAGACCTTGCGAACTGGGTCACCGACATCCCATGGATTCGGGATTTACCTGGGTTTGTTCGGGATGCGCTGGCGCCGTCTGGGTTTGGCCCGCCTGCTGGGGTGACTCCGCCATCGAATGACCCGACCAAGACTGGTAATGCGATTCTGTCGCCGGACTTTCGGGACACCCCAGACCCTGGGGCGAATGGTCCCGCACCGTCGGGAGGGCCTCTTGACCGTTCGGGGCCGATGGGCGCGTTCTATGACACGATTTTTGGTCCTGCTGGTGCACCGCCTGCGCCAGGTCAGGGTGGCCCGCAGCAGGGCACCCCGACCCCAATTCTGACGGATGCTGAGGCCTCGGAGGCGGCACCTGCCGCGAAGCCGAATATCCCGTTGTCGCAGTACAGCTTGGATGCGATTCCGTTCGGCCAGTTCCAGGGCGAGACGGGCATCAAGTTGCCAGGCCGCAAGATTGAGCAGCCCCACGCGGGTCCTGGCTATTACGAGGTGGACCCGCAGGCTCAGTTTGATGCTGAGACGCAGCAGATGTCGGCGCGTCAACGGTTGGAGGAAGCGCGGCGCCACGTGCTGGACACCGCTGCTGACAATGACCACACCGAGGCGCAGATGCAGGACGCCCGGAACAGTTTGTTGCAGGCGCAGCGGGCGTGGGTGAAGTCGCAGCAGGACGTGTTGGATGCGCAGCAGGGCACATGGAAGAACATGCAGAAGTCGTCGAAGGATTTCGCCGACGGTATGGATGACATCTCGGCTCAGTTGGATGAGGACTTCGGTATCTCCAAGGGCTTGCCGGGCATCGCGGAGAACGTCGTCAAGTTCCTCGGCTCGCTAGCGTTCGTCCCTGTTGTGGGTGCGATGAAAGGCGTTCAAGCGGGACTTGGTTTCCCTGACGGTTCTGCGGGTTCGGGTGTTGCGGGGATGATTGGCAGCGCGCTCGGGTTGGCGAAGCCGCAGGACCAGACGAGCGGGCAAGCCATCAAGAGCAGCAGCAGCTCGACACCCGTTACTGCGCCCTCGTTTGCGGCGCAGCCTGGCGAGTCGGCGCGGGACTTCGCGCACCGGGCGATGATGCCGTTCTGGCAGAGCCAAGGGCTTGAGGTCGGCGACCACGGCGCAGACCAGCACGGCGAGCATCAGAATGGCGCGCTCGACATCATGGTGCCCAGCATTGAGGCCGGAAACGCTGTCCTACAGCAGGTGTTGTCCGACCCGAACGTGTACGGCGCGATCTTCAACAACCAAACCTACGGCTATGGGAACGGCCCGACTCCGCAGGATTACAGCGCAGGCCACACGGGAGATCCGAACCAGGACCACACGAACCATGTGCACGCTTGGTACAAGCCTGGCGACCCGAACAACATCAACCCGAACGGTGCACCCGTCGGGATGGGTCCGAGCGCTGGCATCAATAGTTCTGGTGCGACACCGGTTTTCGTGGTCAACATGCCGGGTAGTGGCCTGGGTGGACCGACGGCTGGCGCTGGCGGGCCTGGGAAATCTGATGTACCTGCCAGTGGGGGCAGCTTATGGGATCAGGTGGCTCAGGCCGAGTCGGCAGGGAATTGGCAGGACAACAATTCCGGCGGTCACACAACGAGTTCTGGTGCGCCGCGCGGTGGCTTGCAAATCACGGATGGAACCTGGGCGGCGTATGGGGGTAATGAGTTCGCGCCGACCGCCAACCTGGCCACCAAGGAGCAGCAGCAGGCGATTGCTAATCGGATTGCGTTCGGCGGCCACGGCGGGACTGCGCCGCAGGGACTTGGGGCGTGGCAGTCGATCACTGACGGCAAGGTTCCTGGCGTAACGACCGCGACACCAGCGAGCGCATTCGGTGTGGGTGGCGGGCCTGCTATTGCTCCTGCGCCGGGGATTATCTCGGCTGCACCGCCGCTGCCGGGCGCGACTCCGAGCATGGGCCCGGCTGCGGGCTCGCCTGGTCAGGGCTATCCGTTGCCGTGGAATTTGGGTGTCGGGCCTGGCGCTGGTTCGCCTGGTGCTGGTTCGCCGGGTGGTTTAGGCACTTTCACTGGTGCGTCGTCGGTGCAGGGTGGCCGCGAGATGGGTGCTGGGACGCCAGCTTCGGGTGGTTTGGGTTTGGGTGGCGGGCTGATTGGTTTAGCTGGCTCTCTTGGTTCGTCTGCTGCTGGTGCTGCGGGTATGGCGACGATGGGGATGGATGGCGGCGCTGGCGGGGCTGTCGCTTCGGCGGCGATGCAGATCGGCATCCAGGAGGGTATGCGCGCTATCTCCTATGCCGGCCAGTTGGCGGGTATCGGTGTGGGCGGGTTGATGGAAACCTTCTCCCTCAACGATTCCGCGCTGGCTGATCCTGGCAAGTCGTGGCTCGGCCGGATCGCGATGGGTGTTGCTGGGGCCCGTCCCGCCCTGCCGAACACCGCCGGGGCATCAGGCGGCACCCAGAACGAAAACATGGCCGAAAGCGGTAAGGAACCGCCACCGCCGCCGGGTTCGATGGACCCCACGAAGCTGGAGGGCGGCGCCGCGGGCGGTCCAGGGTCGGAAGGCCAGTCCGGGGCAGGCGGAAACACCTACAACAACACCAACAACGTCACAGTGACGTCTCCAAGCGCATATCCGGCACACCAGGGCGCCACCATCGCCGAGGCTGTGTCTTCCTCGCAGATGAACCAGGCGGGCGGTTAGTGGCCGGTCCGGTGATCACCTATCCGGTGGGGCCGATGGTGAAACACGGCATCTACCACCTACTGAAGGGTGACCGGCCCGAAGTCAGCTTGCAGTCATTCAACGACACCATCTGCTTCTACCTGATGGGCGGCCGGGCGGAAGTCGACCGCACCAGACCGGAATCCGTTCAGCTCGTAGAACTTAAAGGATTGATCGCCCCGTGGGAAACCATCGACCAGCAAGGCGCAACCGAAGACGGCGTTACGTTCATCGACGCCCTCTACGGGCCGATGCGCGTGTCCGCGCGGGTGGTTGTGCGGGGCCGGGATGCCAAGACAACCAAGCGGGTCCAGCGTCACCTCTTCGAATCGTTGGATGTGAAACAGCAGTCTGAGCTGGGGTGGATTTCCCATGACCTCGGCTACTGGTGGGCGCCCGTCCGCTGGTGGGAAGCGCCGCCAAACAACTATTCAGGCAAGCAGAACCGTCAGGAGTGGACTCTGACCTTGCGCGCCGATTCGGCGTTCTGGCAGTCCTACCCCGACACCGACAGCTTCTCACTGTTGTACGAGGACATGGTCGACACGTTCCACTACAACACTGAGTTCTGGACTGAGCATGGCCTCACCGACGTGTGGCCGCTGTACTACTCGGGTACCGGTGGCGGCTACATCTACGCCGACGGGAACCGGGCGGTATGGAAAGACGAAGGCGGACTGTTCACCGACCGCCGAACCGTTGTGTGCGGGCCCTACAAGGACTTTGAGACGGTCACCGATAACCAAGTGGTGACAATGCGGCTCGGATCAGTCCCCGAGTGGTCGACCGCATCCGGCTCCAACGATGTGTGGGCGCGGATGGGCAAAGACGGCGACGGCGAATGGGACGGCTCCGGTATCCGACTGCGGGTCACGTTGGGTTCTGTCGAGGTTTCGGCGTGGGAAGACTTCGAACAGTTGTGGGAGCGGAAGAAAAAGATCTTCGGGATGGTCCCACACAAGGACATGGAATTCACCCTCGTTGCCGGGTATATCGGCGACCCACGCCTGTTCAAGGTGATGAAGGACGGCGGGGAAGTGTTCGCCTGCAAGGAAACTGAAGGCACGTCGCTTCTTGGTGCCGGTCAGCGTGGGGTTGGGTTCGGGATGATGGCCGGGGGTGCGGTGATTTCTCAGGCCACCCCGTCCACGGTGAGCAAAGTCAACGCGGGCGACAACACCGAAGTGCCCCGCTACGGATTCATCAACCGCCGCAACGCCGGCGACCAGGACGCCTACGACGAATACACCTTTTACGGGCCAGGGACTTTCGGCATCGGGAACGGGCCAGGTTCAACGGACATGGTGGAGATCGGCCCACTCGACGCGGGCCAGGTGATCCACATTCGCACCGACCCCCGCAAACGCGGAGTGTTCGACCTGTCCAACGTGTCGGCTAGTGCAACCCCGTATCTGTTTGGGGCGCAACCCTCCGACGAGCTGTACAAGAAAATTCGGGGCCGATTCTTTCAGAATCAGATCCCCCGCAAACAGCCCGGCGAGCGCGTGACGACACATCAGGTTGCGGTGTCGATGGGTGCTGGCTGCAACGCCGACTCGAAGATCGTGGCAAGCCTTACACCGTTGAGGCGTTACCCCGAGTGAGCGAGGTCGCCGAGCTCCAAGCAGTTCTGAAGTCCGGCGACACATACCAACAGGCCCAAGCAGCCCACCAGCTCGCCAACATCGCGGCCACCGAGCACACCGACATTGTGGTCACCCGCTACGACAAGTTCTGGGAACCGTGCGGCGAGATCGGCGCCTACCTCGAACTGACGGCGGCGATCTTCCGCAACCTGGCGCCGTCGGGTGAGATTGTGCTCAACGGCGGCGACGGCTACTCCGAGAGTGGTCCGTCCGCGCCGGACCCGCATATCCCGGCGTTGGAGAACTGCCGCAAAGAGCTGGTCGGGATCACCATCGAGGTCGGGGCGATCCGGTGGGCCGGGTTCGTCGACTACACCGACTACAACTTCCAAGGCGGCAAGAGGACACTCAACGCGAAACTCGTTGGCCTGTTTGACCTTCTGAACTATATTTTCGTTTGGCCTGACCCGTTCTGGCCTATCCAAGCGCAGCCGTTCTCCCACGCAATTTATATCGGCCCGATTGTTTCGGTGATCGAAACGATGTGCTCGGATCAGATCCGCCGCATCCAATCGGGATTGTGGGGGTTCCTCAATAACCCGTCGGCGATCCTGAACAAGCAGGCCCGCGAATGGTTCGCAAAACTGTTGCGGGACAACACCAGCATCTTCGAAGCGCTCAAAACACCCATCTATCTGAAGCGTCACCGCCTGCCTGAGGACACCTCAATGTTGGTGGCCCGCACCGTGCGGATGGAGTCACTGGCGCAGGTCATCGGCGACATGACCAAGGCGTATGGCGTGGATGTGCGAATGGATTTGTGGCTTCCCGGAGATCCGCAACCCGACGACACCGCCGAACTGACGCAACCAACCTACGTGTTGTCGGTCACTGACCGTTTGACCACTGAAGGCAAGTTCGGTGACATCCGCGACTCGATAGCGAAAACCGTTGTCGACCTCCAGGGTTCATTCTTCGGCGAGTTGTTGCCATTGGTGCAGAACGCGCCCGGTATGGATGGTGTGTTCATCTCTGAGGTGGCGGGCGTGAATTTCGAACCGCCACTTGCTGTTCTGGTTGATGGGCCGGACACGGCGATGATGGAGTTCAAGATTCATAACCATCACCCACGCGCGCACACACAGATCATTGGTGGGCGTTCACCCAAGTGGGTGAACGACCTGATCAACGCCACGCTTTCGTGGGCAATCGACTCGTTGATGATCGCGATCGGCATCACGGGTGTTCCGTCGAACCTGTTGGACGGGTTCCTCAACGATGCGTTTCTGGCGTTCCAGTTGATCGAAAACTACGGCCGCAGAACAGAAATGGGCCCGTACGCACGCCATGAACTGTTCACCGCCACAGCATCGGCCCCATACAACATCGAGTCCACGTTCTCAATGGTCAATCAGTTCTTTGACACCCGTGGTTGGCGTGCAGCGACCGCAAAGTTCCGAAACAACAAGCCGTTCGCGCTCGGGGAGCACTTCGTCCCCGGCGGGCTCATGTCCATTGCTTCACGCGGGGAAATGTACACCGACTATGTCGAGGCGGTGTTCATTCGTGACAGCCGTAAAGAGCGGGCTGAGATCACTGTTCAGATCGGTGATTTGAAAGCCATTGAGGCGCCACTGAATCGGACACAACGCCTGGTCACCGGGTTGATGGAGAGCTTGAACGTGATTTCGCTGAGTCCGTCGTAATGGAAGGCAGAGCCGAATAGATGCCCACGAATTACGAGGTCGTCACTGTTGACGATGAAGAGTTTTATCAGTGGAAGGCTGTTCTGCGGATTCCGAAGAACTGGTCGCCAGATTCGGGGGTGTTCATTGCGGTCGCCCCGCCGGGGGGGATTGCGAACATTCCCGCGGCTATCAAGGGCGACACGGGGTTCACGCCGACGATCCGCAATGTGAACCTGACTGAGTTGGCTAACGATGACCCGACTGAGGCGTCGGCGACGTGGACGGTGGTGACGCCGGGAACTGATGATGCTGCACCGGTTTTCGACCTTGATCTTGAGCTGCATGCGGGCGCGGCGGGGGATGACGGGACGCTCACCATCTTGGACGCCGAGGACTATGACGACACCGGGCAGACGGCCGGATATGTGTTGGCGCTCAACTCGTCTAACGATGGTGTGGTGTCGGTGGCCCGCAAGTTGGGTGGAATGTATTGGCCGACAGCGTTTACCAGTGTGTCTAATGGCACGGGCGGTAATACGGTGGGGTCGATTACGGTGGCGTCGCAGTTGTTTGATTGGCGGCCTCGGTGCCACGGGAACGTGTTGGTGCATTTCGATGGCGCCGATACACAGGTTGATTTGTTGGCGCGGGTTGGGAATGCGACGACGGGGGATATTGTTGCCCGCACGTTCGGCCCGCCGGGGTCGGTGGGTGATGCGTCGTTGACGTTCGCTGCGGCCCCACCGGCTGCTTCGTCGGCGACGTACGGGAAGGTGTCGTCGGGTGGTGCTGCGACGATCTATTTCCGGTTGGAGCAGCAGGGTTCGGGTTCGGACACTTTTGATGCGTCGAACACGAAGATGGTGTTTTCCGTTGAGGTTGCGCCGATTCCGTGAGTGTGAAGTTCCCGCCGTCTGATTCGCCGACGGCGCCGTTGACCAAGGCGCAGGTTAAGGCTGTTGGGTCGGCGATCCGTTATTCGATTTTGGCGGATGTGTTGTTGGCGTTGTCGGGTGTTCAGGTGTTTGGGGTGTCGGTGTTTTCGGGGTTGTCGGTGTGGGCGCAGGAATTGCAGGACAAGGCGCAGGAAGCGTACAACTCGGCGTTCAATGCGCAGTCGTCGGCGAATTATGCGAACGCGCAGCTAGCCATCCTGACGGGTATTGGGGATGCGTCTGCGGTGCCTGGTGGGGTGTCGATCTACGAGATTTTCAACGGCCCGTCCTCGTCCACGCTGGGCTCGGATTGGTCGCGCACGACTGCCGGTCCTGGTGCTGGTTCGTTCGGTCCGAACGGTTCTGGGGCTGCGGCGTGGAACAAGTCGGGCGGTTTAGCGTTCACCCTGTTCGACCGGCACAACACGCCGCTAGCCACCGACTATCAGGCTGCGAGCCTGGTGTTGAACACACCGCCGCAGCACCCGGACATTTTCGGCGGGCAGGCATACAACTTCCTACGGCTGCGCTCCAACACCGCCAACGACACATTCGTGTACGCGCGGATCGGCTACAACAGTCTGCGGATCGGCTGCTACGTCTCCGGTAGCGAAACAGTCTTCGACTCCATCTCTGTCACCACACGGGCGGGGGATGTGTGGCTGTTGATCGTCGGCACCGACAACGACGACTTCGAGATCCTGGTCAAACAGAACGGTGTCACGGTGTGGCAGGACACCGACACCGGCCCAGTGTCACAGATGGGCGGCTCCTACCTGCATGCGGGGATGGCCGAAACCTGTTCCGGCCGTCTGGTGTTCACCCAAACCGTTCCCGGCGAGGTCACGTCGTGGGCGGCCGCCGACCGACTCGACACCAGCTACTAGCAGAGGACTGAGATGGCGTTAGTTTCCAAACGAATTGATCCTGACGCCGACCGTGATTCCTGGCAACTCACTGATGTCACCGCAGCGCTGTTGGCGTTGGGGGAGATCATCGCGAAGGGCTATCGGGGTGGCCCGATCTTCGACGCCTCCAGTCAGGTGATCGGCATTGAGATCAACGGCGACAACACCCACGCCGAGGCCCGTATCGGGGACTGGCTTGTGGAAGACATCGGGATACGCGCGTTCACCGCCGACACGTATGCGGCGAACTACACCACGGAGGTTTAAGTGGCGATCAAGTTCACCGTCGACCACGACCACACCTATGAAGGTGACGACGGGGAGGAGCAGCTTGTCGGCTGGATTCACTTCACCGTCACTACAAAGGCGGGGGACTTTCGGTCTAGAGACGGCAGCGGTAGCCCGAAAACCGTTCGCATACCGAGACGTTCGGGATGGTTGGCTTCCGACGGGCATCTCTACGCTGATGCGACGAGCGGTGAGCCGATGCGTTTGGTGGCGAATGATCCGGAATTCAACTTGGATCATGTGACGTACCGGGTTGATTTCGAGTTGACTACCCTCCTCGGTGAGCCGGTAGATGTGCCTCACACATTCTTTCCTGCCCCATCGACGGACACTACGGTGCACCTCACGAGGTTTGTGAAAGATCCAGACCAGACGGTGATGGAAGTCCGATCCAAGTGTTACGTCGAAGACATCATTGACCTCAATGCTTCGACGCTGGTGACAGATTTCAACGGTGTCTCGGATTTCGATTTCCGTTTGGATGACACGCGGACGCCGACTGATGGGTCGGTGTCGGCGGCGAAGTTGCAGGCGGATTTGGCGTCGGTGTTGGGGTTGTTGTCGGGAGGTGATCCTGATCTTTTGCGGTTGGGGTTGGCGCCGGATGGGGAGTCGGCTGCTTCTCAGGTGGAGGTGTATACGGGGGATGATGATCCTCCTTCGCGTCGAGCGCGGTGGGATTCGAGTGGATCGTTTCGGCAGTTCGGCGCGATCTGGCAGGGCTTGGATGATTCGGAGGGCACCAACTATTTTCTGAATGGGGCGGCGGGGACGTTTCGGGGGTTCCAGTTTTTGTCGGCGGGGTTGCCGCGCTGGATTTTTGGGGTGTCGGTTGATGCCGAGTCTGGTGGGGATGCGGGGTCGAAGTTTCAGATCCGGTCACGTCACGATGACGGCACCGATAAGACGGTCGTCGTCTCGATTGACCGGGCCACCGATGTCGCCACGTTGGCGGGAGCGTTGGTGACGTTGGCGTCGTCCACCACGCGTGCGGGGTTGAATGTTCCGCCCGGCACCGCGCCGACAGCCCCGGTGAATGGGGATGTGTGGTCTACCACGTCGGGGGTGTTCGCCCGAATCGACGGGGCGACAGTG
>JACCDT011771219.1_pt1 | contig 11644 bp, 8 predicted proteins | sample 7446291 | NCBI WGS metagenome assembly JACCDT01 (sample SAMN15323446, study PRJNA562643) | freshwater metagenome | isolation source: river surface water | place: USA:Blue River Watershed | collected 2017-08-17 | reverse complement strand
TACATCTCCTGTAAGTGTTATTGTCTGATCTCCTGTATTGCTACCACTAATTATAGGTTTGTTTAGAATTTGAGCATCTCCACTTACAGCATTCCAATCTGCATTTACATTTACTTCTGCACCTGCTTCGATTCCAGATAATTTACTTTTTTCTGCACTAGTGTAATCATTTAAAGATAATCCTGCTAAAGTTCCGTTTCCTAGTCCTAAATCAGCATCTGTACCTGTACTACTTGCAATAGTAAGTCCTGTTGCAGTTTGATTTGTAACAGATAAATCTGTACTTCCTGTAACATTATCTAGTTGACCTTGTAACTTACCTATTGCTATAGTAATAGTATCATCATCGACTACATCAGAATTAGTAGGTGTGATATTTCCTACTGTATCTACGGCTGAATCAAATGATCTACCTCCAGCTATTCCAAAATCCCAAAAGTACTCTCCATATAGATAACCGAACCTGACTCTGTATATAATTGACCCTCCCCCGTCTAATGTTTTAGATGTTATTACATTTCCTGATTCATAAGAACGATTGGGAAGGTTCAATATTGTTGTTGCATTTACATCAATATAAAGAGTTCCCTCGACAACATTCCAATAATTACTAAAATCTAATGTAGCTGCTGTACCATTTAATCTAATAAAAAATGCTGGGAAATCCTTTGACTCACAGTTCAAGGTAAAACTACCCGTTACTAAATCTATTACTTCAAACTTTTTTTCTAAAGAATGTGCAATTACAGCAGGCTCTTCTATTACTGCGTCACCCACAGTAATAAACCCTAATAATACTTCTGTTAATGGGTCAATTACATAATGTGCTGGTGTGGTGCTAGGAGTCCCTTCATATATTGTAACTGCACCAGAATCATCCGCAACTATATCATAGTATTTAAAATCCCCACCCGTAGCACATAATGTAATTTCAGAAGAAAGAGTATCAGTTGCTTCTGTACTATTATTTTCAGATTTTGTATATTCAGAAGGAGAAATATACCAAGTTCCATTTGTTACTCTTATACGTTTATTAGTACCAACACCAACAAATGTTTCAACTGAAATATCACAAGCTGAAACAATTCCATTGATACGGTTTTGTTTAGAATTTAAAGCTGAAGTAAGTAATATATTATCATAAGGATCATCTGTTAAAGCAGAAAATGTAGAAACACCCCCACTTCCTCCACTAACACCTCCTACTACTAACCAATAACTTGTTTTATTTAATAGTAAGTAGGTATTAACAGTTTTTAAATCTATTTTATCTACTATACTAGTACCATCAAACTCTTTTATATCTAGTATACCTATACTATTTACATTTAGTGTAGATATATCATCACTATCTGCACTGGGTTTAAATATATATAATCCTTCAGTTCTATAAGAAGAAATGTCTAAAGTAGATATATAATTATTACCAGTATTAGTTACACCAGTTAATTCAAATACAGCTTTGCTACTAACACCTAATTCATTAGAAATAAATGTAATTAAAGTATCGAGACTTACTCTATAATCAGCATCATTTTGACTATCATAAAAAGGAAAAAATGTTTTAGTTCTTCCTAATCCTGATAGTAGTCTTTCTGTAAGTAATTTAAATTTAGTAAATCCCATTATAATTCAGCTATATAGTATATAGGGTCTAAGTCAAGTTCATCTTCTAATTGATAAACATTATCAGGTAATTGTATTAAAGTACTTATTTCAAGTAACTTCAACATTTGTTTTACATATTTAGGTTTTTTAAATATAGAACTAAAATGTGTATTTACACAAGATAGTTTATATAAAGTAAACAATAAAACATAATTAGCTATTGTAGGATTTTGTTTAAGTTGTTCTTTAAACAACAACATTAAATCTACTAAATATTTTGTTTGTTTACCAAAATCTAACTCTAATTCAGGTGTTAAGCCAATTTCTACTTTATTTATTATTACTAATGAATTAGCTAATAAATCAGCTTTTATATAATTCCACAATAAATTATAATCAATTTCCCATTGAGAAGATTGATATGGTTTAGGGTGTAGAAATAAGTTATTACAATCTATACTTGTACTACTTACACTGCAATCTTGATACCCAACAAAGAACTCTTCACCAGAAAATTCTTCTGGTGAAAATTCTCCAAATCTATATGTACAAGGTTGTGACATTAGTAAGTTATTTGAGCATTTAATACAACATAAGGTTGTAAGTTATTATGAGCATCTATATCTGCTGGAACATTTACTAAAGGAAAGATTTGTACGCCTGCTCCTGGATCTATACTATTAATAGTACTAGAAGATATTTCTGCTGCTGTTAATTTATGTACCTTTTCACCACCAGTTTCACCAATTGTGTCAAACTCTGTTTGAGTACTGTCTTTACCTATTAAAACATTACCATATATTTTAGGTAATGTTAATGTTCTATTTGCTGTCCAATCTGCATCACGATTTGTTCTACTAACATTTAAAGTGCAGATAGCATCAGGATATTTATCATATAAATGTTTCCATAATGTTTCATATTTATCATCATTTAGTGTTGCTCCACTACTTCCTTTACCAATAGTTCTAGTATCAATAATTAAGTTTCTAGAAACATCATCATCTGTAGTATGAGCAGTGTATGTAATTGTTCCTATTCTATTTGCTATTCCAGTATTGGTTACTGTATCAGTAATTAAAGTTACTAATTCACTTTGTAACCAAGTCCTAGCTAATAACCAAGCTACAAAATCAGCATGAAGTTTAGCTACAAAAGATTTATTTGAACCTGTTAATACAGGGATAATATCAACTGTATTTTGATTATTAATTAAAGTACCGCTACCTGCTACACCTGTAAAGTCATTTGTAGTTTTATCTACAGAAGGTAATTGTTCTACTGTTACATATTTAGTAGTTGTAGGCTCAGCACCACTAACACCTAAATTAGCAGAAGTTGCTCTATCTTCTTCTTTATGTACAAAAGCTTTAAGAAATTGATATTTCAAAGTTCTAAACCAAACACTTCTATTTAAAACAGAAGACATAGGGGATATTACAAACTTAGTTATATAACCATCTGTACTATTATTTTCAGATACAGCATCTCCACTAGCAAAAGTAGGTGTTTCTGTTGTACCGCTATAAAATCTATTTCTACTCCAAATTGCCATTTTCTTATATTTTATTTACCACAACCACAATCACTTGAACTTAATGTACCAGTATTAGTATTAAAACTAAATCCACAATCTGTACAAATAGTTTTTATTTGTTTTAAAGCATTAGAATAAGTAGTTACTTCTTGTAAATGGTCTTCTATATCCCAAGTTTCATCTATAGATTCTTGTTTTTTGATATTATTCCAATATGAGTAAATTATATCTTTATAAATTTGAAACATATCATTTTTCAATTTCAATGTTTCATATTCTTTTTGATTTGCTTTTTTATCTACACAATCAACACAATTACTAAATCCTAGTAAATTACTTCTTAAATATACTTCACAAGATTTAATATTACAATCATAGAATAATAGTTGAGTTTCTGTAGCAATAACTACTCCTGTACTATCTAATGTCTGAACATCTAATTGATAAAATCCATCATCTAGTTTAGGAATGTTAAACGTACTTAAAGGTGAAACTATTTGGTCTTTTAATATTACCTTTTGAGAAACTGAATCAACTATATCTAAAGAGTTAGATGTTTTAATGGTAAATTTAGCACTATTAATAGCACTAAGGTTTTGAATACTAGGGTTATTACAAGTACCTGTATTTATAATAGTTGAATTACAAATACTAATTATCCACTCTTTACTTACACTAGTACAAGCATTATTATAAGTAGCAACTAATTTATAAGTTCCTTTTGATGTTACAACAGATTGTGTTTTAAATGTTCCAGAATAAGCTATTAAAGCATTTGCATATAACTTAATTTGTGTATCACTAATTATACTTGCTATTCTACCAATTAATACACCTGCATTTGTATATATTTTATCTTGTACATTTAAACTAGTAAAGTTTGTACCACTTCCTGTAATAATATCAGAAGAAGTAAGAGTTACAATTGTTCCTACTTTAGATAAAATTGTAGGAAAATTAAATACAGAACCACTTGAACCAGTTGTAGGATTTATAAAATAGTTTTTATTAGATTTAATTCCACCATCAAAACTACTTGTAGCACCTTCTTCTAAAGTTAATGAAGAATTACTTTCTATAGATTTAACTTTTCCTATATAAATTCCTGTTGGAGTATATATTTTAGAACCTATTGTAAGTTCTGTTAAAAATTCTGGTTCTACAGGTAACGAAATAGTACTATATCCAGTAATTGTTGTAGAATCTTCTACACTTGATATTTGTCCTGATTTAGTTTCTATAATAACTATTTCTTCATAAACACCTTCATTATTAATATATAAATCATACTTTAAAGCATTAGCTATTCCTGTATTATGAGGAGTATTTCTATTAGGTGTAAGAGTTAAAGGTGTTACTTCTATTTCACTATCTTCTGAAACACAACATGCAAATGAACCATCAAACGTAGCAGTTGGTGTGTAAGGTACTGTAGAATAAAGTGTTTGATTTAAAGTTTGTGGAAAATTTGATAAAGTTAAATTTTCTATATTAAAGTGATTTGATATACTTTGATATATAATTGGAGAAGTTCCACCACAATTAGGAATGGCTCTAACAGTTCTTATTGCCCTTAAAGGAGTGTTATTAAACATTTCACACCCACAGTAACTTATTAGAGCAGGATTGTACCCAAAACTCCCAGCATTGGTTCTCCATATCCGATCTTCAATTTTAGCTGACCCCATACTCATCCAAACACCACTAAAATCTTGATATTGGTATTCTACGATTCCTCTATTTGCTCCCCCATAATTATCTATTGGGTTTACATAATCTGCTGCTGAATCTATATATACTAGTTCTACACAACCCGAACATGGTTTCGGAGCAACCAAAAACATAGCCTGATTTATTGTAATATCTAATTCTTGATTTTCAATATAATTGTTTGAATTATCAAAGAATAAAAAATTAGCAAAAGTATCTGATAATTGTACTAAATCATTGTTTGAATTACTTTGATTACTTAGTATATTACCTGTTAGTAGAATTCCATTTAAAGATTCATTAAAAACAGCTACTAAACCTGTAGAAGAAAGTACATCTCCATACAAACTATTGTTTGCAATATCCGTATTAATTTTATTAACAACAGTTGTGGAAACAGGAGTTATAAGAATTGAAATCCCTGTAGTAAACTTTTCTACTATAACTTTATTCTTATATAAATCTATTTGGACAGGATCTGTGTAACCAGTCTGAGTAGAATAATTAGCTCCCCAAATAGTTGGATTCCCTAATATATTTAAATTTGCAGAGAAAGTTAACATTGATAGTTATTTAATAATGTTGGTCTTACTATTCTATTATCTTCAACAAATATCTTTTTTTGAATATCTCTTAAAGTATTATCTTTTTTACTACTTTCTATTTCATGTGGTAAATGATATACTTTAAAATTTAGTTGTTGAAACTCTAAACCTTTAAGGTATAATCTTTTACCAACATCTTCATCTTCTAAACCCCAACCTGTGTATCTTTCATCAAACCCTCCTATTTCATAAAGAGTATCAAAATCACAAACCCACATTCCACCAAGTCCATTAATTATACCTGAATTAACAAAAGTATAAAAGGGTTCTAATGTTAATTGTTCTAAGTTAAAATACTCTTTTTTATCTAACTTAGTTAAATTATTACAATAGTATTTTGACTTATCAAAGTTAGTAAATTGTTCTAATATTTTAGGATAATCTTTTGTATCTACTACACAATCACTATCTATAAAACTTAATATATCTATTGAACGCTTAACATTTAAACATAACCATTTTAAAGCATGATTAAGTTTGTAAGATTTATTATATTCTTTCCCTATAGGGAGAAATATGCTATTTTCAAACTTCTTTTCTTCACTAAATTCAAATACATTTACTTGTACATTAAGTCCATTTAATAATAAATATTGTTGTAAATTTTTTATAGATTTATAACAAATCTTTAGATTATCTAATCTTTCTTCACTAGTGTACCAAAAAGGAATATTAATAATTATATTCATTATCTTCTTAAAGCTATAACTAATATTAATATACCAATTATTAAATATAAAAACCAAACATCAAATACATATCTTTGATACCAACTTCTACTTTGAGGTCTTGTTATAGTAGTATCTTTTACAGATGTTTTTATTTTAAAAACACCTAATGAATCTTGATATATTTCAACTGTTATACCTTTATCTTTAATAAAGATTGGTTTTTTAAGACAATGTATAATTTCAGGTAATATAGTATCTTTTAATACTTTTTGTAATTTTTTCTTTAATTTAACAGTATCTATTAAATTACCTATAACTTTTCCACTTTTATTATAACAAGTATCTTTATAAATAGTAGTATTTTTAAATACTGTTTCAATACTATTTTTTATTTTATTTTCTATTTTATTAGTATCTACTTTTGGAATATAAACATAGTTACCAACTTTAGTACTAGTATCTATCCATCCTTTTTCAATTCCTTTAGTTAATACTTTATTAAATCGTCTTTCTGTAAGACAACTTGATAAAAATATACTCAATATTATTATAAATAAGTTTTTCATTAGTCTGTATTATTATCTTCTGGTTTACCATTTCTAAAAGAAATTATTTGAGAAGCTGTTAATAATCCTAAACAAAAAGCAACAAATATTAACCAAATAATTAAAATATTATTTAATGATTCATTTGTACAATATTTAGCTGTTATAAATCCTGATATAAATACACCAAAAAATGCAGATAATTTTCTACCTGAAAATCCTTCATTTTTAGTATCAAAACTATTTATAAACCTTTCTATTTTTTCTACAAACCAATTCATATTATATCTTTTTCTTCTAATAATACATAAGAAAATACTGTAAATTTACTTTCTTTTAATTCTTTCATAAATTCTTTAAAAGAATCATAATTAGGAAATACTTGACATCCTGCACTCCATTTATCTATTTTAGGTGCTACCCAAGAAGTTTTTCCTGTAGAATGTATATTAATACCAAATAAACCTTTATCTTTAATATTAGTTTTTTCAGCTATATTATCTCTATCGGAATCTCTATAAACTTCTACTGGTGCAATTTGCACTAAAGCTTCATGAGCATTTAAACCTTTACCATGAGTACCTATTTTCCAACAATTTCTATATTGATTAGGAATTAATACTCCTGTACCTTTTACATTCATAGGATTATTTAACCAATATAATCCTGCTTCTGTAGTAGCCATCCAACCTTTAAAATATTTATTTTTTGATTCTTGACATAAAACAATATAATCATCAAATACATTAGGTAAATTTGTTGCTGTTCTAATACCTATAATCATAGGTTTATTAAATTCCCAAATATAACCTTTGCTAATTACAGATTGTTTTATTACATCAAAATTTAAAGGTTTCATATTTATTCTTTATTAATATAATCCTTAATAGAAATACCTGTATCTTTTAAAAGAATATCCATTCCTATACACATAGCTGTTTGTACATTTCTAACACCATGTAAATCATGAATCATTGTATCTTGCTTACTTTTAAATTCTTGTAATAATTTACTATGATTGTGCATAGTAGCTTTTACTCCATCCATTTCTTTTTCAAGTAAATTAACTTTTGTAAAAACAGTACTTATTTCACTAGATTGTTTAGTAACATCTTCACCTGTTTGTTTATTTTTTTGTATAAACATTCCTGCTATAATTGCAAATTGAACTACTTCTATTATAATTGTAAAGATAAATTCACTAGACATAATTACTTAATTTTCAATAAGTTAAATATACTTATATTCATTTTGTAATCAAAACAGAATTTTTAAAGATTATAGCTTATTTGATTTTATCCATTGTTTGTCTAGCTAAATAATCAAATTTATAATACTGATTAGTAACTGGAAAGAATTGTAAAGTTTCTTTTAAAACTTTACTTTCTCCTGCATACATTCCTGTTTTATAAGTACCTTCTCCTAAAACAGTATCATAATAAGCATCCATTAATTGTTTAAAATCATTTAAAATTACTGTAGAAGGTATTATTTTAGAATTTAAACTTTCTACTTCATTAGGGTTTATATAAAAAGCTAAATCTTGTTGTAATCTTAACATATTATTTAACATTAAATTAGTTAAAGTCCAATCTTTATCATCATCGTCATCATCACCAAAATGTTTTAACGCTAGTATTGCAGCAGATACAGTTAATAAAAATATTAATTCTGTAGCATTTTTTCTAATATTAGCTTTATCAACTTGTGATAAACTTTGTAATTCTTCATTATTTTTATCACTTATAAAAGCAAATCTTTTTAATAAAGCTATCCAAGCTGTACTATTATTCATTGTTTTATATCTACCTTTTACAACTAAACCTAAACGAGAATCAAAATGTTCATCTTGACCTCTATTAGCAATACCTTCTATTAACCAAGTTCTAAATTGTAAAGCAGCCATACCCCAAAAAGATTGTTTAGCTTTTATTGGTGTATCACTATCATAGTTACCATGTAGACTACTAACAAGAGTTTGAACTTTTATATTCAATTGTTCCATTTTTGTTATATCTCCTGTAGTCCAATTATGATATTCATCAAGAGTTACTAAATTTTTATCTATATTACCTTCTGAATCTAAAATATTAAATAGAGAAACTTCTTTACCATCAATACCTTGTAATTTAATACTATTGAGTACACTTACCATTGTTATACCTCTAGTAAAAGCTTCTGCATTTTTCTGTAAGAAAAACAATGTATTATTCATTGGGTTACTATCAATGTTTTCAATCATTGAATTTTTTATTAGATTGAATTTCTCTAATAGTTTATATATTTTCTTAACATCTTCTGTACCATTTCTGAAACGAAGCATTGTACTAAAAGCATTTCCCCAATCTTTTTCATTATATATTTCTTGTCCTGTAGCATAATTAAATGTTGTAACCATACCAAACATGACCTCGTTAATACCGCTAAATAGGTTAAATCCCATAGCTTTGGTTTGAACCCATTTTAAAACACTCCTACCAGTCTGTCCAAAGCTGAAATTACTTCCTAATCCTTCTTTAACTTCAATAAGTTTATTTAACTCTTTAATAGAAGCTAATTTTTCTTTTACTAAAGGAGTATTAATATCTTCTAATTGTAATTCTTGTTCTAAAACAATAAGTTTACTTTTTAATTCTTCAATACCTTTTTTAGAATTTAATTTGTTTTCTAAAGATATACCCAATAAATCAATTATATCATTTATTCTTGTATTTATTTCTTTATTTTTTCTATCTTCTTCTTTTGTATAAATCTTTCTTTCTACTTCACCCCCTACTTCATTACTAATTCCATAGTAGTTTTTATTATAATAATCAGCTACAGATTTTACATTTTTTAATTCATCTTTATTAACATTATGACCATATTGTTCTGTACCAATATGATTCATTGCTCTAACAATCATTTTATGAGAATCTTCAAAATCTAATTTATTTTGATATAATGCTATAGTTCCTGCTGTATAATTTAATATATCAAATATATTATCAGATTGTTTATCTCTATTAACTTCATATTTACTATCTTCTACATTATATTCTAATATAGATTTTTTACTTATACCTTGTAAACCTAAATTATAAGAATCTTTACCAGTATATTCATCTTTTGATTTTTGATTTTCTTGTTGTGTATGTTTAACAAAACTTTTTAACCAATCACCAGCCGAAGAAGTTAAACTACTTAACATACCATCTTTAGCATATTTTTGCATTAAATCTTTAGCTACAATAGGTAATGAATTTAATGAAAAACTTTCTTTTTCAAATAATTTATCAGGTGCTAAATTTCTTAAATCTCCTAATACATCATTTGTAAAGTTAAGATAATTTAATAAATCTACATTTTCAGGTTGTTCTAAAACATTATAATCTTCATTAAAATGTTGTTCTAAAGGTGTAGCTGTAAAATATCCCCAATGATAACTTTTAGGTAATAAACCATAACTTGTTAATTGTCTATCTCCTTGTAAAGTTTGCATTAATCTAATTGGTGAATGATATATTTCCCAATCATATAACTTCTTATCTCTTTGTTCAAAATTAGGAAAGTTAGCATTAAGATAATCTATATAACCTTCTCTATCAAAAACATATTTTGCATACTTAGTTTCTGCTTGTGATAATAAATTATTACCATGAACTATACCAAATCTTTTTATAATTTCATTTTTATAATTATCATCTTGTAATTTTGTATAATCTACAATAAAATGATTATCATTATATGAATCGAAATGTTCTTCTATTTGTTGATTTTCAGATTCAGTTCTATTTTTCTTATTTAATAATTCTGTTAATCCTTTTTTTGTTTTAGTACCTTTAAATATATTATAATAAGTAGTCCAATATTTTTTATTAAACTTAGTTAATACTTTACCATTCCATTTACCATTATCATCTTTATCTAACAAAGCAGAAAATCCTTTTTCTATAAATAAAGCATTTTGTTTTACTTTTTCAAATAAAGTAGTATTTTGTTTTACTATTTCAGTACGTTTATCATTTGCTCTATTATTAGCTAATCGTATAATTACTTCTTGCATTTCAAGAAGTTTAACACCAAAACTACCAGCACTTCTAAAATTGTTTTCTATATCACCAACATCTTTAGTTATTTTATATAAATCTTCTTTAGTAATAGAAGTACCAAATAACTTTTCATATTGGTTTAATAAAAAATCACATTCTATATTAAAAACTAAACTATCTAATCTTTTAGCTTCTGCATCTATCTGTTCAAAACTATTAAAAATATCTGTTTTATATTGAGTAACAATTCCATTTTCATCTAATTCATTAGTGAATTTAAAATCATCTTCTAAATATTTAGTTGTATCTTTATATAAAGCTATAAAGTTTTGTACTTCAATAATATCACTATCTGTTAAATTAGGTTTTGACATTAACTGTTTAACATAAGCTAGATTTTCAGTAGCTATTTCAACTATTGTTGTATAATGGTTATTATTAGTTAATTGTGTTAATTGATCTTTTAATACTTCTATTCTTTTAGTAAGACTTTCTTTTCTTTTAGTATTCTTTTCTTTATGTAAAGATTCTTCTAACTTATTTTTTCTATTTAATAAATCTTTTTGAAATTCATTTAATAGTTTTTTAGTATCTTTTAAAGATTCTATTTTTGGTTTTACAATATCTCTAACTATTGTTTTTGTAGTATGTTTTACATATTGTGATGTTGTTGTATTATCATCAATAAATAAATTTCTACCTTTAATATTTTCTATTATTTTAGCTTTATCTTTAGCTACTGCTCCTGATAATTTATATTTATCTTTTATATCTTGATTTTGAGTATTTATTAATGTGAAATCAAAACCTAGTAATTGTTTAATATGAGAATATCTATTATTACCTGCTGTAACAATAATAATTTTATTAGGATTTAATTTACCACTTTTTACTAAATTTAATAATTCTTTACCTAAAGAAGTTAATTTACTATTTA
>JACCDT011238666.1_pt1 | contig 11644 bp, 11 predicted proteins | sample 7446291 | NCBI WGS metagenome assembly JACCDT01 (sample SAMN15323446, study PRJNA562643) | freshwater metagenome | isolation source: river surface water | place: USA:Blue River Watershed | collected 2017-08-17 | reverse complement strand
GCGCTGTCTCTCGGGCCGTGGCAATGGTTCTGGGTGCTGTTTTACTCGTTCGCGACCTACGGCAATGCCGGCTGGATGCGCGAGCAGGTGTGCAAATACATGTGCCCCTACGCGCGTTTCCAGAGCGCGATGTTCGACAAGGACACGCTGATCGTGAGCTACGACGCGGCCCGTGGCGACCCGCGCGGCACCCGTGGCCGCAAGGACGACTACCAGGCCAGGGGCCTGGGCTCGTGCATCGACTGCAAGCTCTGCGTGCAGGTCTGCCCCACCGGCATCGACATCCGTGACGGGCTGCAGTACGAGTGCATCGGCTGCGCCGCCTGCGTCGACGTCTGTGACAGCGTCATGGACAAGATGAACTACCCGCGCGGGCTGATCCGCTTCACCACCCAGGACGCGCTCGCGCAGGGGCAGGGCGCCAGCCATATCTGGCGCCGGGTGCTGCGCCCGCGGGTGCTGGTCTACGCCGCCATCCTGGGCGCGATCACCCTGGCCCTGGGCATCAGCCTGGCCCTGCGCACCCCGCTCAAGGTCGACGTGGTGCGAGACCGCGCCGCGCTGGCCCGTCTGGCCGCGGGCGGGCGCATCGAGAACGTCTACCGCCTGCAGGTGATGAACGCCACCGAGCGGTCCCAGACCTACCGCATCAGCGCCGAGGGCCTGCCAGGCCTGGCTCTGGCCTCCGAGGCCGAGGTGCAGGTCGATCCCGCCCAGTCCCGCTGGGTCGCGGTGCGCCTGCAGGCGCCGCAGGATGCCGCCAGGCCGGGCTCGCACCCGATCCACTTCCACATCGCGACTGTCCAGGGCGACGCCGCGGTGGCCGAGAAATCCGTCTTCCTGATGCCCCGTTGAGGAGCCCGCCATGAACCACCCCTCCAGCGCCGCCCCCGCAGATGCCTTCGCCACCGCGGATGGCGCAAGTCCTGGCGCCCCCGCCAGCGCCCGGTCCGCGGCCTCCGCAGTCTCCGCCGGCAGCGGCCCCTGGTGGCGCCACGGTCATGTGTGGATGATCGTCGCCGGCCCAGTCCTGGTCGTCCTGGCCAGCATCGTCACGGTGCTCATCGCCGTGCGGCAACCCGACCCGGTCGTCGCCGTCGACTACTACCGGCGGGGCATCGAGATCAACAAGTCACTGGCGGCCGGCGAGCCGATCTCCAAGTCGGTGCTGCCGGCGATGCAGGGCCGCAACCATGCGGCGTCGCCGGCTCCGGGCGCTGCCCCCGAGGCCCTGCAGCCCGCGGACCGCTGAGGCACCTGCAGGCACAGGGCACCGACAACCACAAGAAGGAGACACGCCCATGGGAAAGACGCTGATGGTGGTGGCCTGGCCGGCATTCCTGGCCGCCTGCATCCTCGAGGCGCTGGTGTTCGCGGTGGTCGACCCGCTCGAACTGAGCTGGGGCCATGGCCCCCTGGGCTGGTCGAGGCAGGCGGTCTACACCGTGGCCTTCTTTGTCTTCTGGGGCGTGGTGGCCTTGGCGGCCATCCTGGCCTTGATCCTGGCCCGGACGGGCCAGCCCTCCACCGAGCGCCAGCAGGAACAGGGCGCCGCCTGAGGGCCACGGCACCGGTCCGGCGGTGCCAGGGGCGGCATCGACGCCCGCTCCATGAGGTCGGGCACCCGCGGGCCGCGTGGCTGGCGGTCATGCGCGTATGCTGTAATTTGCGTACGACCCGTCCCCCACCCCTGAAGTGCTCCAGCCAGACCTCACGCAAGCCGACGCCGCCAGCCGACTCTCGGCCCTGCTCGATGCGGCCATGGACGCCATCCTCAGCATCGACGAGGGCGGGCACATCGTCATGTACAACCGCGCCGCCGAGCAGACCTTCGGCTGGCGCGCTGACCAGGTCCTGGGCCAGCCCCTGGACATGTTGATTCCCCCGCGCTTCCGCGCCGCCCACGCGGGGCACATCCGCCACTTCGCCGCCACCGGCGTCACCTCGCGCCGCAAGGGCGGCGTGGAAGGCGGCAAGAGCGGCGGGGGAGAGGGCGTCGTCCTGTGGGGCCTGCGCGCCGACGGCTCCGAGTTCCCGATGGACGCGTCCATCTCGCAGATCGACACGCCCAGCGGCAAGCTGTTCTCCGTCATCCTGCGCGACGTCACCGAGCGGCTCAAGGCCCGCCGCGACCTGGCCCGCTTCGCCACCGAGGCCGCCGCCATCCGCGAGCAGGAGAAGACCCGCTTCGCCCGCGAGCTGCACGACGAGCTGGCGCAGTCGCTCACCGCACTCAAGATGGACGCCATCTGGGTGCGGCATCACCTGGGCGCCGACGCGCCCCTGGCCGGCAAGATCGACGGCATGCTGGCTCTGCTGGACGACTGCGTGGCCTCCACCCGCCGCATTGCCGCCGACCTGCGACCCCTGGTGCTCGACGACCTGGGCCTGGTGCCGGCCATCGAGTGGCTGGTGCAATCCTTCACCCAGCGGCATGGCGTGCCCTGCATGCTGGACATGGACGAGTCGCTTGAGCTGGGCGAGCCGCACGCCACCGCCGTCTTCCGCATCGTGCAGGAGTCGCTGGCCAACGTCGCCAAGCATGCCAATGCCAGCCGCGCCTGGGTGCGCGTGGTGCGCGAGCCGGCGCCGGGTGGTGACTTCATCCTCCTGCAGGTGCGTGACGATGGCGCCGGCTTCGACATGGATGCCACACGGAAGCCGCAGTCGCTGGGCCTCATCGGGCTGCGTGAGCGCACCCAGCTGCTAGAAGGCAGCCTGCGCATCGAATCCGAACCTGGTCGCGGCACACGGGTCGAGGCCCGCATCCCGGTGCCGTCATCCCCCGCCAGCGCCTGGCGCGCAGAGGGCGCCGCATGATCCGCATCGCGCTGGCCGACGACCACGCCATCGTCCGGGAGGGCCTCAAGCACATCCTGGCCCATGTGCCCGACTTCGAACTGGTGGGCGAGGCCTCCGACGGCCACGAGGTGCTGCGCCTGGTGCGCGAGGTGCCGCTTGACCTGCTGGTGCTGGACCTGTCCATGCCCGGTCGCAGCGGCATGGAACTGATCAAGCTCGTGCACGCGGACAAGCCACGCATCCGCATCCTGGTCCTGAGCATGCACCAGGAGGTGCAGTACGCGGTGCGCGCCATCAAGCTCGGCGCCAGCGGCTACCTCACCAAGGAAAGCGCGCCGGTCGAACTCGAGCAGGCCCTGCGCAAGATCGCCGCCGGCGGCGCCTATGTCAGCGCCGAGGTGGCCCAGGCCCTGGCCCTGGGCGCCATGCCCGACGCCGAGCGGCCGCCGCACCAGACCCTGTCCACCCGTGAGTTCGAGGTCTTCCAGCGGCTGGTGGCGGGCGAGTCGGTCACCGACATCGCGCAGCAGCTGCACCTGTCGGTCAAGACCGTGAGCACGCACAAGTCCAACCTCATGGGCAAGCTGGGCGTGGGCAATTCGAGCGAGCTGGTGCGCTACGCCATCCGGCACGGGCTGTCGGACGCGGCGCAGCCCTGAGGGCGCTGCATCCCTCGGACGATTCCTAGCTCCCATCCGGAGTTATCCGAGGCCGAGTTTCAGCCTGGGCCGATGGCCGCCGAGCCACGGCCCGGGCACAGTCCGGGGCATGGACTCCACCACCGCCCCGCGCGTCTTCCTCGCCGACGACTCCGGCGCGATCCGCCTGCGCGTGGCGGCCCTTCTCGACGCCCACCACCTGCCTGTCATCGGCCAGGCGGCCACGCCCCAGGATTGCATTGCGGGCATCCTGGCGAGTCGGCCCGAGGTGGTCGTCCTCGACATCCAGCTCGAAGGCGGCAGCGGCCTGCAGGTGCTGCAGGCCGTGCGCGCCGCTGCGCCCGGCATCGCCTTCGTCGTCTTCAGCAACAACGCCAACCCGGCCTACCGCAAGCGCTACCTGCGCGAGGGCGCCGCCGGCTTCCTGGACAAGAGCACCGACTTCGAGGCGCTGCCTGCGGCCATCCAGGCCGCTGTGCCGCGCCATGGTCTTGTCCACTGACCTGCCTGAACACCGATCCCCCGAACGCCCCGATGCTTCATCCCAGGACCCAGCCATGACCCTCGACTCCGTCCTCGCCCCTGTCCGTGTCGTGCCCCGCGCTGCACCGCGCACCGCCGCCCCGGCCCGCTCGGCGCCCGTGGTCCCGGTCCAGTCCGCCCTGGCCTCGCACTGTTCCAACTGCCACCTCAAGGACCTGTGCCTGCCCGGTGGCCTGGGCGAGCCCGACATCGAGCGCCTGGACGCCATGCACTTCGGCCGCCGCCGCCTCAAGGCCGGCGAGGCCCTGTTCCACGCGGGCGATCGCTTCCAGTTCATCTACGCGGTGCGCACCGGCACCTTCAAGTCCAGCCTCACCCTGGCGGACGGCCGCGAGCAGGTCTCCGGCTTCCACATGGCCGGCGAGCTGATGGGCCTCGACGGCGTCGCCCACGGCCGCCACGCCAGCGCCGCCACCGCGCTGGAGGACGCCGAGGTCTGCGCCATCCCCTACGCGCACCTCAACGAGATGGCCCGCGCCAGCAACGAGATGCAGATGGTCATGGCCCGCCTCATGAGCCGCGAGATCGTGCGCGAGCATAGTCTGATGATGCTCCTGGGCAGCATGAACGCCGAAGAGCGCCTGGCCGCCTTCCTGATCAACCTCTCGCAGCGGCACAAGGCCCGCGGCTACTCGGCCAGCGAGTTCCACCTGCGCATGTCGCGCGCCGAGATCGGCAGCTACCTCGGCATGAAGCTCGAGACGGTGAGCCGCACCTTCAGCGCCTTCCAGCAGCAGCGCCTGCTGGAGGTCGACAAGCGCCACATCCGCATCCTCGACCTCGACGGCCTGGCCCAGGCCTTCCAGTCGCGGGTGCACTGAAGGGGCGGCGAGTCCACCGCCTACACCGTTTTGTTTGACACGCGTCAAGCCGCCACCGGCCGCTGCCCCTGAAGATGAAGGCCTGCCACCCACTCGAGAGGTACACATCATGTTCAAGCGCATCCTCCTGGCCACCGACGGCTCCGCCGCCTCCGAGCACGCCGCCGGCTTGGCCCTTGGCCTGGCCCGCCAGAATGGCGCCGGCGTCGTCGCCCTGTTCGTGGTCGATCCCTATCCCTTCCTCGGCGTCGGCGAGGTCAACCCCATGGGCTTCGATGCCTACATGTCGGCGGCGCGCGAGCAGGCCGCCCAGGCCCATGCCCAGGTCCTCACGCTGGCCGGCGAGGGCGGTGCGCAGGTGCCGGTCACCACGCTGCTGATCGAGGACGCCGCCGTCCTCGAGGGCATCCTCGAGACGGTCAGGCAGCAGCAGTGCGACCTGGTCGTCGTCGGCTCGCATGGCCGCACCGGCCTGTCGCGCCTCATGCTGGGCAGCGTCGCCGCCAAGGTGGTGGCGCAGTGCCCGGTGCCGGTGCTGGTGACCCGCTGAGTCCCGCCCCCCACGCCTTCTCCGGACTACGCCATGGCCCATATCTCGCCCGAGCTGCTCCAACGCTTCGACGTCAACGGGCCGCGCTACACCTCCTACCCGACGGCCGACCGCTTCGTCGAAGCCTTCACCGCCGACGACTACGCCCAGGCCCTGCAGCAGCGGGCCAATCAGGCCACGGCCCTGCCGCTCTCGGTCTACGTGCACGTGCCCTTCTGCGAGTCGCTGTGCTACTACTGCGCCTGCAACAAGATCATCACCAGGCACCACTCGCGCGGCGCTGAATACCTCGACCTGCTCGCGCGCGAGATCGACCTGCAGGTGGCCCACCTCGGTCGTGGCCAGTCGGTGAGCCAGCTGCACCTGGGGGGCGGCACGCCCACCTTCCTCTCCGACGCCGAGCTCGATCGCCTCATGGCCATGCTGCGTGCCGCCTTCGAGTTGGTGCCCGGCGGCGAGTACTCGATCGAGGTCGACCCGCGCACCGTGGACCGCACCCGCCTTCAGCACCTGGCGCGCCTGGGCTTCAACCGCATCAGCTTCGGCGTGCAGGACTTCGACCCGCAGGTGCAGAAGGCGGTGCACCGCATCCAGCCGGCCGAGACCGTCTTCGACCTGCTGGCCGCGGCGCGCGAGATCGGCTTCGAGTCGGCCAACGTCGACCTCATTTACGGCCTGCCGCGCCAGACCTCCGAGTCCTTCGCCCGCACCGTGGCCCAGGTCTCGCAGCTGCGGCCCGACCGCATCGCGCTCTACGCGTACGCGCACCTGCCCGAGCGCTTCAAGCCCCAGCGCCGCATCGACCCCGCCGAGCTGCCCGACGCCGCCAGCAAGGTCGCCATGCTGGCCGGCGCCCTGGACGCCTTCGAGCGCGCGGGCTATGTCTACGTGGGCATGGACCACTTCGCGCTGCCCGATGACGCGCTGGCCGTGGCCAAGCGCCAGGGCCGCCTGCACCGCAACTTCCAGGGCTACAGCACGCAGCCCGATTGCGACCTGATCGCCCTGGGCGTGTCGGCCATCGGCCGCGTGGGCGCCACCTACAGCCAGAACGCCAAGACCCTGGACGAGTACCGCGACCTGCTCGAGCACGGGCAGCTGCCGGTGGTACGCGGCCTGGCCGTGACACGCGACGACCTCGCCCGGCGCGCGGTCATCATGGCGCTGATGTGCCAGGGGCAGTTGGAGTTCGAGGCCATCGAGCTGGCCTGGATGCTGGACTTCCGGCAGTACTTCTCGGGCGAGATGGCGCAGGTGCTCAAGCTGGCAGACCAGGGGCTGGTGACCGTCACCGACACCGGCATCCAGGTCACCGCAGAAGGCTGGTACTTCGTGCGCGCGGTGGCCATGGTCTTCGACCGCTACCTGCAGGCCGACAAGCACCGCAGCAAGTTCTCGCGGATTCTTTGAAGGGCTGCAGGCCCCCCCGGTTCACGAGCCCCACACCATGTCTGCCACCCTCCTGCTCACCGCGCTTGCCATGGGCCTGGCCGGCTCGCCGCATTGCGCTGCGATGTGCGGCGTGGCCTGCGCAGGCCTGACCGGGACCGGGCAGAGGCGAGAGACGGGTGCCGCTTCCGCCAGCGCGCCCGGGCCCGCGCTGACGTCCGTCGTCGCAGGAGCGACGACACGCAGCGCCCTGGCAGGCTCCGTCATCCTCCTGCGCGAGGTCGCCACCGACCGCCGCACCGTCGCCTTCCACGCCGGCCGCATCGTGGGCTACAGCGCCGCGGGCGCACTTGCCGCCCTGGCCACGCAGGGCCTGGCCTGGCTCACCACGCAAGGCGCGGGGCTCAGGCCGCTGTGGACCCTGTTCCATCTGCTGGTGCTGGCCTGGGGGCTTTCGTTGCTGGTGATGGCGCGTCAGCCCGATTGGGCGCAGCGCGCCGGGTTGCAGCTGTGGGCGCGGGTGGGGCCCTATGTGCGGCACAACGGCGGCCTGTTCCTGGCGGGCGTGCTGTGGGTCTTCATGCCCTGCGGCCTGCTGTGGTCGGCGCTGCTGGTCGCTTCGCTCACCGCCAGCCCCTGGGAAGGCGCACTGGCCATGCTGGTCTTCGCCAAGGCCAGCAGCATCGGGCTGCTGCTGATGCCCGGCCTGCTGGCCCGCCTGCGCAGCGCGCAGGGGCCCGGCAAGGACTGGGGCACGCGGCTGGCGGGCGCGGTGCTGTTGCTGGCCGCCCTGGCGGCGCTGGGCATGGACCTGGGCCGGCAGATCATCGACTACTGCTTGTGACCCTGGGCGCGGCGCGCGTCACCTCCTGCCCGATCTGCCCGTGGTTGGTCCCCAGCATCTGCCGTGCGAGCGCGGGCGGGGCCTGCGGGTCCTGCGTCAGCGCGAACGCGCCGATGAAATCGAGGATCCGCTGGTTGTCGCCGATCAGGTGGATGCGCGGCACGATGTCCTCGGCCGACAGGGGCGTCATGACGCCTGACCTCGCCAGGGCCGCCGCGCGCAGCGTGGGCGACACCTGGCTGCGAAGCTGTTCCAGGGCGTGGGTCCGCAGGGTCAAGGCGGTCGTCCACGCGGGCGACTGGGGATCGAGGGGCGGCATGGACCGGGCGTCCGTGGCCAGGTCCCACAGCATGTCGCCATGCCGCAGGCCGAGGTACCTGGCCATCATGGCGATCTGGTCCATCCGCTGCCGCATGGCGTTGCGCTGGCTGCCCCTCTCGCCCGGGACCTGTGGCAAGCGGAGGGGACCGAGCAGCGCCTGCCATTCGGCCAGCTTGGCTTCGACAGGCAGGAACTGGTACATCCTTCGCGCCGCCGTGGTCCGGAGTGCTGCGGCGAACTCCCAGGCTTCCTCGTCCGGCGCAAAGCGCGGCAGCGTGATCTGGTCCCGGAATCTGGCCAGGAAGTCTCCCGCATCCTCCCTTGAGGCCAGTTGCGCCAGCCAGATCACCTGTTCGCAGCGCACGGCCCTGACCTGGTCGGGTGTCGTCGCCAGCTCGCAGCCTGGCGTGCTGCTCTCGAGGGCCGTGAGCAGCATGGCGCGCTGCGAGGCGAGGGGCAGGTGCTGTGTCGCCAGCGTCCATGCGGTCCATTGAAAGAATGGGATGCCCGGCGCGGACGCGCCCGCGCGCGCCGCATGGACGAAGGGCGTGGGATCGAGCAGGCCGGCCAGGGCCCTGTCCTGATCCTCGCCCTGCAGGTGCGCGAAGGCCACCCGCACACGCAACTCCCGGATGGCGTTCCAGCTCTTGCGGCTGACGCCCCGCGGGGCGGTGGCCGCCAGGTGCGACTGCCGGGTGGCGTCCCGCCAGGATGCCCAGCGCTCGGCGCGGGTCATGCGCTCGTGGTGCGCCATGAGACGCAGGCGGCACAGATCCTGACTTTGCTCGAAGGCCCGTGGCTTGCAGTGGGGGCCGGGCAGGGCCGTGTGGCGGGTGGCATGCGCGAAGTCCGTGTCGCGTGCCTCGGGGGACATCAGGTCGATCAGCGTGGCCATCTGGATCAGGCGCACTGCGCGGGCCTGGTCGTGAGCGACCGGATCGTCCGCGCGCACAGGAAAGCTCCTGCTGTCCAGGGCCTGGCCGAAAGCCGAGGCACGCTGGGGCTCGGTGCAGGTGCGGTACCAGGCGCTCAGGGCGTTGCCGCGCAGGGCCCGCTCGGCGTTCCAGGTCTCCGACCCCCAGGGCGTTCGCGGAAAGGTGGCGGGATCGAGCGCGGCCTCGGCTTCGGCCTGCAGCGCATGCGCCTCCTCCGGGTCCAGCGTCGCTGGGGGTGCCACGGGTGCTGCAGGTGCTGCGGGGGTCGCAGTTGCCCCGGGTGCCCCAGGTCCCGCCATCGATAGCAAGGCGCTGGCCGCTGCGTGCGTGGCGGAATCGGCCGATGCCGCTCTGGCGGCCGGCGCATCGCCGGCATGCGGTGCAGCGAAAGCCTCCGCCCGGGTGGCGTGGTAGCTGCTGCCTCGGCGGGGATCGGGCGCGATCCGCACCGCCGCGAATGGCGGATGGTCGAACCCCTGGGCAGGCGCCGCAGCCTTGCTTTCGCCCAGGTGCATGTCCTGCGGAGGCGATGGCGTCCGCAAGCGTTCTCCGATGGCTTGCGCTTGGTAGGTCTGGAACAGCCGCATCAGCTCTGCGTCGGGCGCCGGATCCGGCGCGGCCGTGCCCGTGTCGGTGGCCGGAGCGTCCACACGATCCGGCCTGGCCACCGACCTCGGTGCCGGACGGTCGTAGGGCTTCCGATGATGGTCCGCATCGCCGAGGCGGACGATGCGCAGCTGGCCATGGCCGCTCCCCCGGGTGGCTTCGGGCGGGGGGGCGATTGCCTGTGTGGGTGCCTGGGTGTCTGCCTGTTTTCCGGGCGCAGACCGCGGAGGACTCGCGGTGGAGGAGGTCGTGTGGGTGAGGGTGGGGCGCATGGCGGGCTGGATTCCTGGGAGGGTGGATGAACCATGCCCCCGGCCCGCTGGCGGCCTCATGCGCACGTGCTGCCGATGGCACCTCGCCCGCCGCCGCGGTCCGGAGGCCGCGCGAGGGTGTCACAGGGTGCCGGCCGGTCGGCCTCGCGTGGCTGACGCGCGGCCCCTTCAGCCGGCGTCGTGCAGGCTCGGGTGCAGCCCCTGGTCCACGGGCAGCGTGCCAAGGCGTGCCGCGGCATGCCCCCTCGTCAGCGCCGCTTGGTAGGCCGGCAACGTGAGCGACGGCTCATCGCCCAGGCCCCGCACCAGGCACACCCCATCGGCGCCGCAGGCGGCCGCCTGTTCAACCTGCGCCGGCTCCAGGATGCCGCCGATGGCCACCACCGGCGCGCCAGCATGCCGGCACCACCAGGCCAGGTTGTCCAGGCCCTGCGGCACCCAGGGCATGTCCTTGGTGGTCGTGGCCCACACCGGGCCGCAGGCGATGTAGCGCAGGGGCAGGGCGCGGGCGCGGCACAGCTCCCATACGCTGTGCGAGCTCACGCCCAGGGCCAGGCCCTGCGCCACGCGTTCCATCAGGGCGGCGCGGCCGGTGTCGCCCAGGGCCAGCAGGTCCTCCTGCCCGAGGTGGATCGCGCACCCGCCAAATTCAGCGCCGAGGTCGGCGGCGAGTTGCGCGTGGTCGTTCACGAACAGCTCCGCGCCGGCAGCATGCGCCATCGCGATGCTGCGCGCCAGCTGGTCGCGCAGCGTCGCCTCCCAGGCGGCATCGGCATGTTCCGGGCGCTTGATGCGGACCTGCACCGTCTTCACGCCGGCAGCCAGCACCGCCTCCAGGCGCTCGGCGCTGTCGACGATGGCGTAGAGGCCGAGGGGCCGAGGGGCCGGGGCATCGGCCTTGGCAGTCACCGCCGGGAAGAAGGGCGCCTCGCCCCAGGACAGGCGCGGCAACGCTCCGCTGGCGCGGGCCAGGGCGAGCAGTGCGGCGTCGGCGTCGACGAAGCCGCGTGCGCGCTGTGCGGCGAATTCGGCTTGCAGCGAGGCCGGATCCAGCGACACGGGGGGCGTCGGCAGCACCCAGCCGCGCGCATGCGCAGTCTCCAGCCAGTGCAGCGGATAGTCCGGCGTGACCACGCCGGCGACGCAGATCGCATCGCCCGTGGCCTGGCGCCGGGCCGCGGCCCAGGCGGGGATGGCCTGCAGGGCCATGCCATCGGGGGCGATGAGGACCTGGAGGCGATGGCTGGAGGCGGGGAGCGGGGTCGAGGTGCTGAGTGACATGGGGCGGAAGGCGTTGCGCGTGACGTCGAACAAAGTGGGCTGGGAGGTGTGTGCCTGTGGCTTGGCGGTGGGTGGTATCGAGCGTGGAGCCCGCGAGCGCGGCGCTTCAGCGCATCACGAGTCCGCCATCGACCAGCAGCACCTGCCCGGTCATGAAGCCGCTCCAGGACGAGGCGAGAAACAGCACCGGGCCGGCGATGTCCTCGGGCCGTGCCAGCCGGCGCAGCGGCGTGGCGGCGGCGAGCTCGTCGCGGAAGCCGGCGCGCGTGCCTTCGCTGCCGCGCGTCGGGTGCACCAGGCCCGGGGCCACGCAGTTCACCCGCACGCCCTGCGGACCGAGCTCGGCTGCCAGGTTGCGGCTGAAGCCCACCATCGCCGACTTGGCTGTGGCGTAGTCGTGGTACGGCACCACCGGGTGCTCGACGAGGTTGGTGGCCAGGTTGACGATGGCCCCGGCCGCATGCCGGCGGAGGTGGGGCAGGGCGGCCTGCGTCATGTGCAGCGCGCCGCCGACGGCGCCCTCGAACTGCGCCTGGTAGTCGGCGAGGGTGAGGTCCTCGAGCGCGCGACGCTGCTCCGGGTCGAAGGCATAGGGCCGGAAGGCGTTGTTCACCAGCACGT
>JACCDT011282156.1_pt1 | contig 11645 bp, 8 predicted proteins | sample 7446291 | NCBI WGS metagenome assembly JACCDT01 (sample SAMN15323446, study PRJNA562643) | freshwater metagenome | isolation source: river surface water | place: USA:Blue River Watershed | collected 2017-08-17 | reverse complement strand
TGGTTCGAAGATGGGAAAGATTATTTATGAAAGTGATGTAGAAGGTATCGGTAAAGAGCTTGTTTTAAAAAATACAGGAGAGGGAAGAGTGTTTACTGAGAGCGAAGGTGCGGTCGTCTATATTCCAAGTGAAGACAGGAAAGACATTAACACATCAGTATTCATAAACAGTGAAGGGCACCCAACTTACGAAGCTAAGGACTTGGGTCTTATAGAAAGAAAGTTTACAGAATACGGCAAAGTCGACGTATCTTATTTTATTACCGACGCAGAACAGTCTCACCACTTTAAGGTTGTACTTGATGCAGCGTCGAAAATAAGCAGCGAGTGGAAAGAGCGAGCAGAAAAAAGTATTCATGTGCCACATGGCCGCATGCTTTTTAAAGGTCAAAAGATGTCATCTCGACTGGGGGGTGTGCCACTCGCGCTTGATGTTATCGCTACTGTTGAAGAAGAGGTGAGAGAAAAGAGTAGCGACAAGATTGAGCATTTGAGTGAAGAAGAAAAAGGTAAACTCGTACGAGATATCGCACTCTCGGCACTTCGTATCGCGGTGCTCCGTTCAAAGCCTGGGATCAACATTAACTTTGATCCAGAGACCTCGCTTTCTTTTGAAGGAGATTCAGGGCCGTACCTTATGTATACACATGCGCGAACATCATCCCTTCTAGATAAGGGGAGAGAGAAAGGCATAGAATCCTTGTTCGGCGACTTCGCGCCAACCACTCTTGAGCGACATATGATGCACTATGAAGAAGTTCTGGAAGATGTTATTAACACTCTTTCTCCACAGAAGCTTGTAAGTTACCTTTTCTCAACCGCACAGGCATTTAATAGTTATTACACAGAGGCGCAAATTCTCGTGGAAGGTGATGAAATTGGCAATGAACACCGTCTCGCGATTGTTGCCCGTGCGAAATATATTCTTAAGGACGGCCTTACTGTTCTCGGGTGTAACGCGCCTGAGAGGATGTAGGAACCAGAAAGTAAATCATTTTACTAGTGATTGCTTTACATTCGATATATATATATATATACTTTTTAATATATGAAAGGAACACCCGAACACGTAACACCAGAGATTCTCGAAGCATCAAAACCAGATGCAGCTGGAGAAGCTAAACCAAAATTAACACAAGAGGAACTTGACGCAAAATATCTGGTGGTGCAAGTCCCAGCGACAGAGAAAAATAATATTAACCTCCTTAAGGCAGTCACAAGTTTGCCAGAGCTATCCTCTGTATTAAGTGAAATGGATAGTTATAAAGATCCAGTCAACGGAGAGATTAATCTCGAAGGAGTAAGACAAAAGGTGAATGAAATGAATCTTAGTCTTGGTCAAGCATTTGGTCTTATGCGTGACAATGGTTCGTATGATGGAACGCCACGGAGAATCGTAGATGAAGTTTTTGCCAAGATAAGTAACCTACCCCCTAGTATTCAGTCGATTTACAGACAACTAGCAACGAATTACCTTGAAGAAGGAATAACTGCTTTAAAGAACTAAGCTTTACTTTTTTTACTATTCTTGTATTATGGATACTAAAGAGCGATGACCGGACTAATCACCCGCGAGCTTTGGGAAGAAATGATCAGATCTAAACCTTCGGTCGGTCACGTAGAACCCAGCACAATGAGTTGTTCGCGTCGTTAAGAAAAAGCTTTTTCTTAACGACGCGAACATGAACCAAGGTGGTACCACGACATGAAGAATGCTCGTCCTTGTGAATTATGAGAAATCGTAGTTCATGAGGGCGAGTTTTCTTTTTATCTATCAAGTTAAGTAACAATTATGAACGACAACCCAACCCCAAAAACAATTAATGAAAAAGAATTAGAGGTTCTCAAGTCTTGGCAGGACAACAAGATCTTTGAGAAGTCACTCGCTACCCCTGCAGGGGGTGCGCCGAAAGCAAGCTTCTCATTCTACGACGGGCCGCCATTTGCAACGGGTCTTCCACACATGGGGCATATTTTGGCTGGGACTATTAAGGATGCAATTCCTAGGTATCAGACCATGAAAGGGAATAGTGTTCGTCGTGTCTGGGGATGGGATTGTCACGGACTTCCTATTGAGAACTTGATAGAAAAGAAACTCGAACTCGCTTCAAAGAAAGATATTGAAGAGTACGGAATTGGAAAGTTTAACCAAGAGGCGGCAGCGTCAGTACTTCAATATGACGCAGAGTGGAAGAACATTGTGCCGAGGCTAGGAAGGTGGGTGGATATGGAGCATCCATACAAGACGATGGATTCAACCTACACTGAGAGTATCTGGTGGGCATGGAAAGAATTATTTAACAAAGGTCTCGCGTATGAGGGGAACAAGATGATGCATATCTGTCCCCGTTGTGAGACGCCGCTCGCTCAGTCAGAAGTTGGCCTTGAGTATCATGATGTAACAGATCTCTCTGTTACTGCAAAGTTCGAGCTTGTAGATGAACCTGGTACGTATGTCCTTGCGTGGACCACTACCCCATGGACTCTGCCAGGAAATACCGCACTTGCTCTTAATAAGAATATTGAATATGTAAAAGTAATAAATGTAGAAGGGGAAGTCGGTGCAACTTTTATTCTAGCTAAAAGTCGAGTCGAAGAAATGTTTAAAGGGAAGACCTTAACTATAGGTGAGGTGATTGACGTAAATAATTTGATTGGTAAATCGTACCTCCCACCTTTTACTTATTTCAAAGATGCGGCTTTAGATAATAAAGAAAATATCTGGAAAATATGGCATGCTGATTTTATTACAGATGACACAGGGACTGGTATAGCTCACGAGGCGCCCGCCTTTGGTGCAGAGGACATGGAGCTAGCGAAAGCTAACAAGATACCTGTCATCAAGCATGTGAAGATGGATGGGGTGTTCATCGATGCGGTGACCGACTTTGCTGGGATGAAAGTGAAGAAGAAGGACGACACTCAATCAGCAGATATCGAGATCATTAAGTGGCTGGCGCACAATGGGAAGCTTTTTGAAAAGCATAAGATTATTCACTCGTATCCGCTTTGCTGGAGATGTGCAACACCACTTCTTAACTACGCGACATCATCATGGTTTATCGACGTTCCAAAAATCAAAGACAAGCTCCTAGAAGAAAATCAGAAGATTGGCTGGACCCCATCACACATTAAAGATGGTCGCTTCGGTAAGTGGCTAGAAGGGGCTCGTGAGTGGGCAGTATCTCGCACACGTTATTGGGGTGCGCCGCTTCCTGTGTGGAAGAGTGCAAGTGGAGATATAAAAGTCATTGGCTCCCTTAAGGAATTAGCGTCTCTTCGAAAAGATAAACCGAAGAATATGTACTACGTTATGCGTCATGGACAGGCGTGGAGTAACGTGAATAATATCTTGGATAAGGGCACCAATCTAGATAATCATCTTACAGAAGAGGGGATGAGCCAGGCAACAGACGCAGCGCTTTCTGTTAAAGATAAAGGAATAGATATGATCATCGCGTCTCCAGTACTCAGGGGGAAAGAGACTGCAGAAATAGTGGGAGGAATTCTTGGGGTCAAGGTCGAGTTCGATGAGCGTCTACGAGAGTATGATATGGGAATCTATGATGGGAAGACAAGAGACGAGTACTTTGCGTCTCTTCCGGGATCATTCGTTGCGTATGACACTCGTGTAGAAGGAGGAGAGACTCATGAGGAGATGATGCATCGTTCGATGGCCGCTATCTATGATGTAGAGAAGAAATACGAAGGAAAAAATATTCTCATTGTCACACATGGTGGGCCTGCTCGTATGATTTTTGCAGGAGCTGCCCTTACTACAGAAGAAGAGCTTATACACGACGACGAACATGGAGGAGCAAAACTCTACCCAGGGAATGCAGAAGTAAGGAAGCTCGACCTATCTCTTGTCCCGCGTGATGAGACTGGCGCTATCAACCTACATCGTCCATATATTGACGATGTTGTATTAGAAATCGACGGGAAGGAATACAAGCGCGTGGTTGATGTGTTTGACTGTTGGTACGAATCAGGGTCCATGCCATTTGCACAACTTCACTATCCATTTGAGAACAAGGAGCTTTTTGATAAAAACTTTCCGGCGGACTTCATTGCAGAAGGAATGGACCAGACAAGAGGATGGTTCTACTCGCTCATCAATCTAAGTGTTGGCCTCTTTGGAAAGGCACCATATAAGCACGTTATTGTTAACGGTACAGTCTTGGCAGAGGGCGGTGAGAAAATGAGTAAGAGTAAAAAGAATTACACAGACCCACTAGAGCTTGTAGAAAAGTTCGGAGTGGATGCAGTGAGATATTTCCTCCTATCGTCTCCGGTGATTAAAGGTGAGAGTGTCGAATTTGCAGACAAGAGTGTCGAAGAGATATACAAAAAAGTGATTCAGCGTCTTGAGAATGTGCTTTCTCTCTACGAGATGAATATGGAAGGCAAAGTAGAGAAAATAGGCAAAGGTAAGAATGTCCTAGATAGATGGATACTTAGTCGTGTCCATGAAGTTGTGCGAGACGCTACACATGGCTATGATACATACGCACTTGATGAGGCAACTCGCGGAGTAGATCAGTTCGTGGACGATCTTTCTGTCTGGTATGTAAGACGCACAAGAGGCGCCCTTAAGGGAGACGAAGGCGAAGAGATAAAGAAAGAAACATACGGCGTCCTTACATATGTTCTTGATGTATTCGCAAAGGCTATAGCACCAGTTATGCCGTTTGTTGCTGAGCGTATCTATATGACAGTAGGGGGAGAGAAAGAATCAGTACATCTGGAGAGTTGGCCAACTGAGGGAGAGATAAAAGAAGAGGTGCTCACTATGATGAAGAAGACTCGCGAGCTCGTATCTCTTGGTCTCATGCAACGCACAAAAGAAAAGCTTAATGTTAAGCAGCCACTACTTTCTGTAACGTTTAAAGAAAGAGTAGATGATGAGTATATGAAGCTCGTAGTAGATGAACTCAATGTTAAGGAAGTGAAGTTAGATGAAGGACAGACAGAAGACGTTATACTCGACGCAACCATCACAGAAGAGTTACAGAAGGAGGGGGATCTGCGTAAGCTTATGCGCGCCATTCAAGATGCTCGCAAGGAGGCAGGCTTTATTCCAAGTGACGAGATTACTCTTACTGTTTCAAAGGAGCTTGATCTTGGTGACATCTCTTCACTACTTTCTGTTTGTAAAGTTAAAGAAATAAAAGTAGACCCATCTCTTACTGAGAGTGCTGTAGACCTCTCTTCTGGGATTTTGTATTTACTAGTAACTAAAAACTAGTAACTAAAAACTACCCCGTGGCTATCGAAAAGTACACAACAGAAGGACTCATTCTTGAATCATACGACCAAGGTGAACATGATCGCGCTTTTAAAGTCTTCACCAAGGACTACGGCATGATTATTTGTCATGCCAGAAGTGTGAGGAAGCTTGAGAGTAAATTACGTGCACACCTACTCCCTAGAACTTTCTCAGTTCTTACTTTGGTGAAGGGGAGAGAAGTGTGGAGGTTAACTGGAGCAGAGAAAAAGAATCAAATGACACCCTACGTAGAAGAGGTTGTTGAGCTCTTGAAGCGGTTCGTGCGAGGAGAATCAACACACAAGGCTCTCTACAGGAGAATGTCTGACCTCTCGGTGCTTCCTGTAGAGTATGACAAAGATAAAGTGCGACTCCTTATCTACTATGTCCTCCTTGTTGAGCTTGGGTATGCAGACGGTAGTGTCATCGGTGCTAAGGATATTAAAGAGTATGCGAAGTATTCAGTCGAAGATTTGTATACACATCTTCTTCTTCACTATAAAAGTGTAAGAGATCACACCCTTCTTGTGCTGAAAGAGGTGCAATTGTAGTATCATTCTCTGTTATACTTGATATACGTATGAATATTTCTAAAAAAGCAGAGGGAAGCGCCCTTGATTCTATAGAGCATGAGCTGTACGACCCCAAGGCAAAGGTGGGGACAACGGAGATACACCATGTACGTGGCGAGAGAGAGCTTAGTCTTCCTACTTCTTGGGGGAATGAAGATAGTCCGATAATAACAAAACTAGAGGATAGCGGTAAGCTCTCCTTTGGCACCAAAGTTCTCCTTTTCTCTCTCATACTTCTCTTTATATCGCTCTCTTTTACTGCATGGAGGGTCGTGTCGCTACGTAACGTGGTTTCTTCGAATAACATCGACATGACGGCTGACGTTACCCCGTTCATCGAAGGAGGGGAGTCGACACCTCTTGTGCTTACGGTTCGCAATCGTAACCTGTCGACACTAGAAGATGTTAGGGTTACTTTACTCTACAAACAAGGCTCTTCTTCACAAGATGAACAAGAAAAAATCCAAGAAAAGAGAGATATAGGAGATGTTCTATCCAATGAATATAAGAGGCAAGATTTTTCAGTTGTTCTCTATGGTGCTGAAGCTGAATCTAGGGATATTACTCTTAAGCTTGAGTATGGTGTACCCGGTTCTAATGCCATTTTTACAAAGATTGTAATAGTCCCTGTCGTTCTTAAGACTCCACCAATTTCTGTAAACGTTGAAGGGCCGAGTTCAATCTCAATAGGACAAAACGGAACATACAAGTTTGTTATTAAGAATAACTCTGCCACAACATCTCTGCCGAGTTTCCTTCAGGTGACGCTCCCCAACACTTTTACGTTAGTAGACTCAAGTGAGAACCCAATTGTTAGGACCACTTCATGGAGTGTTCCAAGCTTATCTTCCGGAGAAGCTATGACAATCACCATTACCGGCTCTTTAACTGGAAAAGAAGGTGAGATGGCGACCATCCAAGCAAAGGTAGGAAAGGAGGGAGACTCACCCAGGACACTTGGTATAGTCTATGCTTCCCAGATAAAGGATGTTCGTCTCAGGTCCTCCCCACTTTCTATTGGAATGAAACTTATATCAGACAAGGGTGGAGAGGACTCTCTAAGGTATAGCGATCTTACGCGCTTTGAAGTTGAATATAAAAACTCAGGCACTCAGATTCTAGAGGATGTCTCCATCGTTCTTCGTCTCGAGGGAGATGCTGTTGTGTATAGTGATATTAATCCTACATCTGGGTACTACGACTCAATAACAAAAACAATTACTTGGGATAAGGCTACATTTCCAGACCTTGCAGTGCTCGCACCTAATTCACAAGGTTATGTTCAGGTCTTTATGCCAACAGTCAGTCGCGGCAACAACACTCCTAAGCTAACTGTAAGACTTACAGCTAGTGGTTCGTCGGGCTCAGCCGATGATATTGTTTCTACGCTTAATAAGACATGGGCGGTGCAAGGGAGCGCTACGCTAGCTGCTTCTACAAAATACAAAAACTCTTCGCTGAGTAATACAGGTCCTATACCACCAAGAGCAAACATTGATACAACGTACAGCATTGCCCTTAATGTTTCTGCTCAAAATGCTCTCTCTTCTGCTAAAGTATCTTTCACGCTTCCTGTGTATGTGACCTGGAAGAATAGTTCGACCGATAGCACCAGGTTCTCATATGACTCTAAGACAAGAACAGTAACTTGGAATATTGGTGCAATGAAGGAAAATGAAATAGCAACAGGCGAGATCGGTCTTTCTGTGAAACCTTCGCAAAGTCATGTTAAGCAATCACCTCCAATTACTTCTGGTATTGTGCTGGAAGCTGATGAAGCAGACTCTCGTGCGAGAATAAAGACAACCCTTACTCCGCTTACAACTAGAATTTCAGGGGAAGAGTGGGATGTAAACCCGTCCCTTGTCGTTGAGTAACAGCCTTTAAACATCTCTACTTGCTTGTGTTACAATACGGCTATGAAAGATCAAATAAGTATATCTATATCAGCCGGTACAATAGTAAAAGTATTGGCACTTCTTCTTGTTGCAGGTCTCCTTTTCTATGTCAGTGAATTAGTTGTATCACTCCTGGTTGCTGTAGTACTAGCTTCTGCTGTTGAAATGCCAGTTAAGCGTTTGGCGAAATGGGGCCTACCAAGAGGTCTCTCAGTTATCTCCATTTTTCTCATTCTTGTTTTAGTAGTAATTGCTGTTATCTTTATTTTCATACCTCCTCTAGCTGATGACATTGCTCGCTTTATTAAAACACTCCCGGCTATTTTAGACTCAATAAGAATATTTGGTAAAGATATGGGCTTCCGTGACCTGTCACTCGGACTTCAGGAACTCTCAAGAGATATATCAAAAGGACAAGTGCTTACCGTTCTTAAGAATATGCTTTTTGGTTCTAGTGGTTTTTTTGCCACGACATCTGCCGTGATTGGTAGCGTTATCAATCTCGCCCTTACCTTTGTGCTCGCCTTTTATCTGGCTATGGAAGAACACGGTGTACAAAAATTTCTCAGACTTATCGTTCCTAAGAATCAAGAGGACTACATAACAGGTCTCTGGTCTCGCGCTCAGCACAAAATTGGTATGTGGATGCAAGGGCAGCTCTTGCTGTCTGTGTTTGTCGCACTCCTTGTTTATATTCCGTTACTTATCTTGGATGTACCCTACGCATCTATGCTAGCCATCCTCGCTTTTTTTGGAGAACTTGTACCTGTTGTTGGTTTAAGTATCGCGACTATTCCGGCGCTCTTTATTGCTTGGGTGCACGGTGGCACATCACTACTTGGAATTGTTGCTCTTATTTACATTATTATCGGACAGCTTGAGAATCACGTACTTTATCCTAAGGTAATGAATAAGATGGTTGGAGTACCGTCTGTGGTGGTTATTATCGCTCTTGTTATTGGTGCGAAACTCGCAGGCATCTGGGGAGTTCTCCTTGCTGTTCCTGTCGCCGCCATCTTAATGGAATTTGCTGACGATGTTCAGAAGAGAAAAGACTATGTCGGATAAGACTCTAGTTACTACAGCGATTGCATATGCAAATGGTGCGCCACACATCGGGCATGCTTTTGAGTTTGTGCTGTCAGACACAATCACGCGTTACCTTCGTCAAAAAAACGGGAGTGACAGCGTCTTTTTTATCACGGGGATGGACGAACATGGACAAAAGATAGAAGGAAAGGCAAAAGAGAAAGGGGTTACCACGCAAGAGTTTGTCAATGAGTACGCCACTCTATTCAGAGAGTTAGATAAAGACCTTGCAGTCTCATATGATTTTTTTGTAAGAACAAGTGACAAAGAGAAGCATTATGTTGGTGCGCAAGCACTTTGGAACAAGCTTGTTGAAAAAGGTGATCTAGAAAAGCGTGCATATAAAGCACTCTATTGTATTGGGTGTGAAGAGTTTAAGACAGAGAAAGATTTAAATGAAAAGGGAGAATGTCCTGCACACTTGAAAGTGCCTGAGACGATAGAAGAAGAGAATTATTTTTTTAAGCTTTCTCGTTATGGCGGAGAGATTAAGAAAAGAATTGAAAGCAGTGAGCTTCTAATACTCCCAGACACGAGAAGAAATGAGATTCTGTCTCTCTTAGACAGAGGGCTCGAAGATGTTTCGTTCTCTCGCCCAAAGAGTAAAGTGTCATGGGGAATACCTGTACCAGGGGATGATACCCAGGTGATGTATGTGTGGTGCGACGCGCTTTCAAACTATATCACCGCAATTGGCTATGGGACAGATACCTTTAACGAAACACTTTGGAATAACACTATACATGTAATAGGGAAGGATATTCTGCGTTTTCATGCAGCTATTTGGCCAGGGATGCTTCTCTCTGCGGGGCTCCCTCTTCCAAAGAAGATTCTCGTCCACGGGCATATCACTTCAGGTGGACAGAAGATGAGTAAGTCTTTAGGGAACGTGATTGATCCACGTGAGGTAATAGAACTGTTCCGTCCTGCCTGCGGAGATCTCGCAGGGGAAGCTCTTCGCTTTGTACTTCTTCATGAGATACCATCATTTGATGACGGGGATATTACAATTGACTCCATTAAGGCAATGTATACAGCACACCTGGCAAACGGTATTGGAAATCTGACAAATAGAATTCTGAAAATGGCCATAACTAACGAGATTGCTCTTGGGGACGGGCAAGGGGAGGTAATCCTTGATCATGTGTTTGAAAAATATAATGTTAATGCTGCCATAAACACGCTCATGCACTTTATCTCTGCGGTAGATAAGACGATAACTGAGAAAGAGCCTTTTAAACTTATAAAGACAGATAAAGAAGAGGCAAAGGAGATTATGGCGGCACTCCTTCGTGATCTTTATATTGCCGCAAAGGCACTTGAAATATTTATGCCACAAACTTCTGCAAAGATTCTTGAATGCATCCGAGAAAACAAAATGCCAGAGACTCCACTCTTTGGAAGACTTGCATAACAGTAATTACCCACCATGCACTACGCACTTTTTGATGCTCATGCACACTTACATGATGCAAAATATGATAACGATAGAGATGAGGTTATTTCTTCGATGAAATCTTATGGGGTAGGCGCAATTACCGTTGGCACAGATGAAAAAGAAAGTAAAAAGGCTGTAGAGTTAGCAGAAAAGCATGAACACATTTTTGCAAGTGTTGGGTTACATCCAGCGGATAATGTTACTGAAGAGTTTGACGCAGATTACTATAGGGTGCTTGCAAAGAGCGACAAGGTTGTAGCTATTGGGGAATGCGGACTAGACTATCACTATATCGAAACTTTTTTTGATCGAGACAAAATAGAGAAGGGGCTGTCTTGGAATAAAGACGTAGAAGCTGACAGACAAAAGAGAATTTTTGAAGAGCAGATAGAACTCGCAGTAGAGCTGAACCTCCCGCTCATGCTTCACGGTAGACCAAGCAAAGGGAGTATGGATGCATACGAAGATATGCTCTACATGCTTGAGAGTGCTAAGAAAAAACATGGCACCAAATTACGAGGGAACGCCCACTTTTTCGTCGGCAATATAGATATAGCTAAAAGGTTTATTGATATTGGGTTTACTATGAGCTTTTCTGGGGTTATCACTTTCACTAAAGACTACGATGACGTTGTGAGATTTTTACCTCCAACAATGATTATTGCTGAGACCGACAGTCCGTACGCCACGCCTGCGCCATTTAGAGGGGAGAGAAATGATTCACTTAAAGTACAAGAGATAGTTGCCAAGATGGCGGTTCTCAGAAATGAAGACATGGAAAGTATGAGAATTCAGACCATGGAAAATGTGAAAAGAATGTTTGAGATAGAATAATTTGATAAACTGATTTTATCGTTGTTCTTCGGAGGTTCAATATGAACACCTATAGCGCGGTTTCGATTGCAGTTCTCGTCTATTCCATGGCTATCTTTTTTCTCATGAGATTCATTCTGCGACATCTCGAGAGCAAGGAAAGTCTTTTGGAGGAGGGGGTGCACCCTATTTTTTCCATGAGGGCACGTGCAGTTATCTGGAGAGCGTCGGCTATTTCGCATTGCGTCGTCATCGGTGGTCTTGGTACGGGTCTCTTCTTAGACTCGTCGCTACTCAATGCCGGTCATGAGGAGTCGATGTCGATACTGTTCATCGTACCCATTGGCCTCCTGGTTTTTCTGGGGACGCTCTACCTTTCCAGCCGATACAGAGTGTTTTTCAAGTATCTTTCCTGAGTTTGTGTATGGGAACAATACGTTGCAAGTGATCTTATAAGCATGACGCTGTCATAGCGCTTTGCCGGGGAGGTCGTCCGCTCTAGGTGAGTGCCTTAGCCAGCGGTGAAACAGGTCCGAGACTCACAGTTTGCGGGCCTTTTCTTATGC
>JACCDT010842703.1_pt1 | contig 11646 bp, 12 predicted proteins | sample 7446291 | NCBI WGS metagenome assembly JACCDT01 (sample SAMN15323446, study PRJNA562643) | freshwater metagenome | isolation source: river surface water | place: USA:Blue River Watershed | collected 2017-08-17 | reverse complement strand
CAAGACGCCGCAGATCGCGGCGCGATTGTCTGCTTTTGCAAAGGAAAAGGACATGCCAACACCCGAGGACAACGCGCCGGCTGTTCCGTCTGAACCGACGCGGGTCGCTGCTACGTTCGCCGAACTCAAGGCGATCCGAGGCGCAACGAGCGACTTTATTTGTCAGCACCTAGAGCAAGGCTCTACGGTCGCTGAAGCAACTGAGGCCATGCACGCGTGGATGTATAGCCGTATCGAAGCACTCGAGAAAGAACTCGAGCAAGCCAAGGCCGTTCAGCCACAACCGCAGCAAACGCCACCCGCTGCACCTCCGGCGGAACCGAAGTCGATCGGCGTTCCTGCGATCGAATCCAAGTCTGTGGGACGCCAGGACGACGCACCCGCGCCGCTCGCCGAGTACGCCGCAGAACTCAAGAAGCTGATCGCCAGTGGCATGAAGTCCACGGACGCATCGCAGAAACTACGCCGCGAACGGCCCGAACTGTTCGCTGCATAACCGTGCTGCACGGACTCGCGCGGGGTCGGCTTTGACTCCTAGACCGGCTCCGCGCAAGCCGTCGGCAGGCTCAACAAATCAACCACGAATCCATAAGGTGCACAAATGCCCTCACTCAGTTACATCGAAGACAACCAAGCGACCTTTCCAGCGGCCGCAACGATGGGTGCCTACCTTCGCGTGAAGTACGGCGCGTCGGGCCTCACGCTCGCTGCTGCAACCGAACAGGCCATCGGCTATCTGACGAGTCGCGGCGCAGTGAACGGTTCCGCAGCAACGGTTCGCCTGCTCAGTGCTCCATCGTGGATCGGCATCGCCAACGAGGCCGTCTCGATTGGTGCCGCTCTCTACGCCGGCGCGTCCGGCAAGGTGACCGACACGAAGCCCGCAGATGGAAAGATCATCGGCGTCGCGGCCTCCGCTGCGGGTGCTGATGGTGATCCTATTTTAATCCTTCCGGTGGACGCTCGCGACCATACCTAGTCCGAGCGACACATCCGCGTCATAAGTTTGGCATCGCCCTTCGGCTCTGGTCCGTGCAGCACACAACGACCACCGAAAGGCAATCTCAATGGCAATCCCTTCGAGCAGCATCGTAACGCTGCAACCTCAGCTCGCCACCTTCTACGAGGCAAGTTTCGCGCAGCTCGCCGAGAATTACATCGGCACGCGCGTGATGCCAGTCACTTCGGTTCCCGCGCAGTTCGGACGCTTCGGCGTCATCGCACTGGAGGAACTGATCAAGATCGCTGAAGACCTGGAACGCACCCCAGGCGCTGGCTACAAGACCGACATCAGTCAGCTCACCGACATGGGCTACGCGACCAAAGAATACGGTAAACAGGAGGCCGTGGACGAGCGAGAAGCTGCGATCTACGGTGATCTGCTACCCGCTGCCGAGTTCGCCGCCATGCGTGCCGCTAATGCGGTCCTGCAGGCTCAGGAGATCCGCGTGGCAACGCTGTTGACCGACTCCGCCGTCTACACTGGCTCGCTCGCTCAGTCGCTGGGTAACGGTGCTTGGTCGTCTGCGAACTCGACTCCGCTCGTGGATGTCGAGAACGCCGTGCGAAAAGTCTACGCAAACAGCGGTCTGTGGCCGAACACGATCATCATGAATCGTGAAACGTTCCGCACGCTGCGACAACACGCGTCGATCATCTCCGCCATCACGTCAACGGGTGCTGGTGATCAAGCCCGCGCCGCCGACGTGACGACTCAGCAGCTCTCGCAGGTATTCGATCTGCCGAACGTCATCGTGGCCGGTGGTTCGAAGAACGGCAACGGGCCGGCCGCTGCTGCTTCGATCTCGCAGATCTGGCCCAAGAGTGTCTGGATCGGCCGCATCGCTGAAACGCAAGACATGCGAGAGGCCTGCGTCGGTCGTACGTTCCACTGGAGCGGCGACGGATCAAGCCCGATGGGAACCCTCGAGACGTACTACAACGAGGGAACGCGAACCTCGTACGTGCGAGTTCGTCACGAAGTGGACAACAAGCGAATCTATCCCGAAATGGGCTGCATGATCGCTTCGGTCATCGCGTAACCATAAGGAGTCCATGCGTTGTCGCTCTTTCGCCATATCTACGATCAGACCGTTGTGCCGACGCTGATGACTGCGTTCGCCGAGAATTCGGTGATCGCGTTCTATCGGATCGGCAACAGCGAAACCGAGATCCGTCTGATCGATCGTGGCGAACGGATCGAGATCGAAATGGACTCCGAGGGAGACGAAATCAAGCGACGTCGCAAGCAAGTGGTGATCTGCACAGATCCAGATTCACCATGGGGCGGCGTTGCTGATCCGCAGCTAACGGGTCAGATCGAGATCGGCGGAGTCGCCTGGAATATCTCACCGTCGGCCGGACAGGCAGCGGAGAGCGTCACAGGATCGTTCGCCGTGCTCAATCTGGTCCGTTCGGCTGGCGTGTCGAAGAGTTACCAAGGGTCGCGGAAGGATTAGCGTAGATGGCTCCCAGCGTCGCAGGCACGAACTTTCTCACCAAGGCGGAAGATCTGCTGATCTCCACGCTGGCGGGACTAGCAAAGGTGCAGGCGTTCCTCGGGGTCGATACGGTCGCGGAAGCCAAGTCGCGGATCTACGCCCACGAGATCCCGAGAACAATGGACGACGCCGACAACTGGAACGCTGCCGAGTGGGCTGCGATCTTTCCGTGTGTGATCCTATCACCCGGAGAGGACGAGGAGTTCACGTTGACGCACACCGCCAACGGATCGCCATCGTGGGAGGTGATCGCATCGCAGATCAGCTTTTCGTTGCGGTTCGAGCGACAGCGACCAGCGGCCGTGGATGAACAGGAGGAAGTGCGGGCACTTAGGAACGCGATCGGCGACATCCTCGAGGACATCATCGCGCACAACGGCAATGACGGAACGTTCTGCTTTTCGTCCATCAAGCCAGTCGGCGCATGCTACCGAGGAAGCTACGGGCGCGAGTCCGATATGGGCGTAGTGCAGGGCTGGAAGATCGACGTTGCTTCGAGCGTCCAGGAAGGTGGAGCGTGAAGTACGTCGCAATGATTTCTCTGCATGGATTCGCTGGGATGAAGAAAAGCGAACTCAATGCAGCTATGAAGGCTGGTTATCAGAAACAAGGCGAGTACTGGCATAAGAACTTTCGCAAGCGTCACTTTTCGAACATGGCGTACAGCGAGTACGGATACCAAAAGCGATCGACAGCTTACAACACAAGAAAGCAGCGAGCGTTCGGGCACAACCTGCCGCTGGTGTTCACTGGAGAAAGCCGCGACCTTTCGCAATCGAGAAACATCAGGGCGACGAAGAACTACTGCCTCGTGACGATGCCAGTTCGGGCGTTTAACTTCAAGCGAACACCGCAATCGCCAGACCTTCAGAAAGAGTTCCGCACAGTCTCGCAGAGCGAACAGAAGATACTCGACGACCGAATGGAAAAGCACCTTATCAAGAGCCTAAGCCGGTCGAAATCAGGACCAACGACAAAAGACAATAGCTAACCGAAAGGGCTCACTATATGCCATGGTCGAGAGACTTCCGAGCAGGAACGATTCAAAAGAACGCAGTCGGTGATTCTTCTGCGATCACCATTCGCGGTCTGTCGAACGTGCAGATCCGCGCGAACTCCGAGGTTCGCAAAGAGCAGGCCAGCGGGTCTCTCTACGCCGACACGGCTTCGCTCGATGCCGTCAAGCCAGTGGCAAGCTTCACGACGTTCGACATCAACGGAGCGCTGACGGCTTTCGGGCTAACGGGACTCTGCTTTACGTCGGACGTGTCGCATCCTGGGATCACGATCTTTGCCCAGAAACAAGACTGCGCCGCCATCGCGTCGGGATCGGTCCACGATTCTTACCAGATCCGCCAGGGAGTCATCGTCCCGCGCACGCTCTCCGTGGAGCATCGAGGAAATGCGTCGATCTCATACGACGTTTACGCGAGCTACGACGGAACGAATCTACCAGTGGTCCGCAATTCAACCGTTGCCCTTCCAACTGCTGCGTCAGCCTCGATCGGTCGCTGGACGATGGGCGAGGCGAAGATCGCCAACGTCGCGCTGGAGGGCAAGCGATCCATTCAGATCGACTTCAACGCATCCGTTGCTCAGGAAGGTGCAGACAGCGAGCAGTACGACCGCGTGATGTCGATCGGGTCCGTGATGCCGAGGATCACCATCAACGGCGTCGATACGTCGTGGCTCACCACCCACGCGACACTCAATGGCAAGCAGCTCACCACGAACAACTACTTCGCACTGGTGAAGCGTGACGCACTGCTGACTGCAACCGTACACGCAAAGATCAATTTCCAAGGCTTGTTGTCGTGGGATACGATTTTCGACGGAATGATCGCAGCGCCATCACAGACATCGATGGCGATCGACTGCATCTTCGACGGAACCAACGCACCACTTTACGCGAACGTCGCCGCCGCACTGGCCTAGTACCTACCAAACCACGGAGAGCCGACCGTGTTCCTTTACTTCATTCCTGGGCGTCCAACGGGCCCCCAGGTGCCGCAGAGTCTGTTCGATTGTCAGTTTGATGGACGAGACCCAACGCAGCGCCCAGTGACGGGACGCGGGCCGGATGGTGGCTCTGGCTGCATCCTCTGCGATCAGTCAATGGCCGACATCGCTGGGTACTATCCCGAGCGACAAGAGTGGCAGCAGATCAACGATCAGTTGTGGATGGGGTGGGAACGGGACCGCAAGCCGAATCCCGAGGGACTCCGGCGAGCCAAACAGATCAGAGGGGAGGTGATCAACATCTCCGGCCAGGACTGGGTGGTGCCAGTTGCTCGCCGGTTTGCGATCGACAATGGCCTGCCCGGATATGTCAGCCAGCTACCGAGAAGGATGGTGTACCAAAAAGGCGAGTGGCAGTTCGGAGAGATCAGCGATCAATACACTCGCCTATGGGAAATCGGACAGGTCTACTGGGACTGTATTTTCGATGCGACTGACGGGAAGAAGTCAATCGCATTGCCTGACGCGGCAGAGATGGCCGTCGAAGTGTTGAGCTTTAACTATCGCGTGTGGCACCACGAGATCAGCGCAATGGCGGTACTGGATGGCGATACGATCCGGGCGATCCTCGATACCGTCGTCGACAAGGCGACGTTCGATGATTGGGTTGAAAAAAAAAGCAACGAACCGCAGCAGGTAGCACCCGATGGCTCGAGTTCACCGCATGGCGTAGCGGATTACTAAACGGATACGCTCCAACGTTCGCCGACTTGCGGGCACTGGAAGAATACCAGGAAACCAACTGATGTCTGTCTCGGTGCGATTCTCCGGCGACGTGGAAGACCTGCTGACGAAGCAGGACAAGGTTAAGGAATCCGCCGCCAAGGTGCGAGAGGAATACAAGGCATGGATGCGTCAGATCAAAGAACTGGACGACGCACACAAGAGATTCAATAAGGAGTCGATGACCGATCAAGATCGGTACAACCACAAGATCGACGAACTGAAGAAGCTCTGGTCCAATGGTCGGATCAGTGCAGACCAGTATCACGATGCGGTTCAGCGCGCTCAATCGAAGCTCCACGCATCCACGCAGACCGGAACGAAGCTGTTCACTGAGTTCGCCACGACGGCAGCGACGAGTATAACATCTGCTCTAACGGCCACGTCTTTACTTCAAACCGCCATTGATGGCGTAAACGCATCGCACGAACGGGCGCTTGCAATCGCTGCGAGAGGCATGGAGACGAATGATCAGATCAAGTCTTTCATGGCGCAGCAGCCGGAGGGAATGAGGCAGCAGCGTTTCCAGGAGGTCATCGCAGCGGCCGGCGGAATGCTTCCACCTGGAGAAGCCGCTAACGTAGCTCAGGGCCTATACTCGTCGTCGCGTGCAGGAACAGAAGTAGAGAAGTTCGCGCAAACTATCGCGACCATCCGAGAAATGAATACCGCGTTTGCACGCGGACTATCTGGAACGCTAAGCGGTGAAGTGGCGACGCAGGCAATGAACCTGAAGATGGACCCTGCTGGTCTTATCCGCGCCGTAGTGGCTGCTGGCGATACAAGCTCTAGAGACGCCAAGGACATCGCTCCCACTGCCGCATCTTGGAGACTGTTTCAAGATCGCATGATGGGCGTTGCGGTTTCATCGACGCTCGCAGAGGCAGATCCTGGAACCGCCAAGAATGCCGCGGAGTCAGTCGCTAAGACGCTGACTGCCGCAGGTGAGCAGTTCAAGGATCTGCGAGATTGGTTTGAGTCGAACGGCTTAAAGGCCGACGCCAGTCAGTCGTTGCGACTCTCGATGATGCGAAAGCGAGGGATCGACACGCCAGAGGAATTGATCAACATCGGAGTGCGAGAGGACGTGGCTGTCCGATCATTAACTACGGTGCTCCAGCAGTTCGGCCACATGCGGGAGATCTTGCAAGGCGCTAGGGGAGCTTACGCAGATCCCGCGTTCCTGCAAGACAATGTCGCTGGGTTACGGGCTGAAGTCCCATCCATTGCAAACGCCGATGAGATTCGTCGGATGGAGTCGGAGCAGCTTGCGACGGACGCGCTAAACATTAAATCGCAGCGAGAGAAGATGATTCAGCAGAGGCTGTACAAAGAACTACAAAAGTCTGGACTCGAGGACGCAACGCTAGTTGGACCACTCTTTGAGGCAGACGGAAGCTTTCGCGGAGGGAGAACGAACTACCTCTGGAATCAGATCCTCGAGAAGGTCGCCACTGCTGGCTTTGGGAGCTATCAGGTGGAGCGGCAAGCAATAGAGCTTCGCGTTACACAAGAAGTCGACAGGAGGCTTGCAGAGATGCAGCGTGGCAAGCCGACCGTACAGAAGCAGGAGCACTAAACGATGGCCCTGCCAGTCAATTCAATTGGTTCGTTCACGCTACGGAATTGGATCAACGGATCGCCTCCACCAATTACACAGAAACGTACCGAGATCCTCAACTATCCGGGTGTCGACTATGTAGCTGTGAGGCTCCTCGAGACCAGGGCGAACCCATTCATCCTGGAGTCTACACGCGACTGTGCAAACATGACAGAAGCGCACGCGCTGGCGATCGACTACTCCGAGACGATTACGGATGGACCGCATCGGCTCGTCTGGAATGACATCGACTATGACGACCACGGCGTGCGAGTCCTTGTGCTGTCCGTCGAGCCTCGGATGATCAAAAAGAAGTCGTGCATCAGTGGGGCTTTGACTGCTGGGAATACGGTTGATCTCGTGGCGCGCTGGGAACTGATCTTCACGGAGTACCCGTAGATGCCAGCTTATGCACAGATCCGCCGTAAGGTACGGCCGAGAGTCTACACTACGCCGTCCATTGCCACATCGTGGACCTATCAGCCGTACTTGATTCCGACGTTCTGCAACTGGCAGCTAGGGGCCATCGGGTCGGCTGAGTTACGTTTCGAGTATGGCCGGATTAAGCAGCCTGACGGATCAAGCTTTGAGGACGTCGCACCACTCGACATCAAAGACCACTGGGTGATGATCCAGTGGGGGCCAGAGGCAACGACCGGAACAGTGCTCTCGCGACTCGATGGAACGACCGTCAAGCGACTGGACAATACGATCATCGGAAGCGGTTCAGCAACGCAGTCATGGGTGGGGCTTATCTCTGGAATCCAGGATGGGCAGCTTGCCGGCGCAAAATCAGCAGGATCGCAGATCGTTATTGCGTACTCTCCAGAGATCCTTCTCCAGCGTCTCATCGTGACCAATAGCAAGGTGCTTAACGGGTCCGCAAAGCAGACGGTTGGCGTCGGCCTTTCCTTCAACTCAGCCGCATCGGACATCAGAGGAACGACCTACGCGATACCAAATCGAGACAAGTCGCAGAACCTGTTCGCCCAGTACGCCGACAACCTTGGTGCGAGAGGATGGTTCGCTGACGAAATCCTCCAATACCTTATCGATGAGGTCGTCAAGGAGTCGTTTGAGTTTGGTAGCTTCGGAGTGCCCTCCTGGGCCACTGACACGCTTGGGCTAGATTATGTGCCAATTGATGTGCAGACGCACGGGCGCAACGTCTGGGACGTCATTAACGACGTTATAGACCGTCGTCGCGGGTTGGTGTGGTGGGTCGAGACAACGATGACTCCAACGAATCCGCCAGTGCCTGCCGGGTTCCGCCTGCGGATCGCTACGGTCCTGGGAGAGGATCAGGCAATCGGGACCGGCGAACAGATCCCAGCCAACCCGAAGCAGGTCACGATCGATCTGCGCGACGCTCCTTATCTTGAGGACTTCTCGCTGACGGAAGATTCACTGAATGTCTACAACCAGGTGATCGTTGAGGGCGCTCCGCAGACTGTTACATTCTCCATCAAGCTAGAGAAGTGCCTGCCAGACTGGACAAGCGAAGAACTCGACAAGTACCGGACAGGCGCGGCCGACATTGAGGACTATTACAACAAAGCCTTGAGTGACAAGCGGACGCGAAACGATCAGATCCGCCAAGGTGATGCGCTGAAGCACGTCTTTACACGGTTCCAGCTCACTCCATCAACGCTGCGCGGCGAAGGGATGGGAGAAACGAAAGTCCTCGAGGATGACGGAGCGAATCCTGGGAACGACATATACCCGCAATTCTTTGGAGTCTTTCCAGACTGCTCCCAGCCATTCATGCAGTACGAGGGATGGAATAAGCCGCCAAGTCCGCACGACCAAAGCCAAATGAACCAATGGGGGCCGATCCTTCGCTTGGAGAATCAGACGCGATTACTTCCGCGTGTTGACTACACGCAGCCAGATCCAGCTCCAGAGCTTGATAACTCAGCACCCGAGTTCATGCGACCGCAGGCGTTTTGGTACGAGTTCCTGCAAAATCGCTGGTACAGAATGGATCGCCTCGGGGCATTCGGTTCGATGGATGAAACCAAGGGAGACGGAGGCCTCTCCTACTCGGTCGGGCTCAGGATGCATGAACACCAGTGCGGGTTTGAGTTGCTTCCGTCGGATGGTTTCTCCCACCGATTCCAGGTCGAGTATGAATTCAACGGAGAAGATGGGAACGAAGTCAGTCACTTGGCAAAGGGAACCGTCGAGCCAAAGGATGTCATGTTGACGCTATGCGCGTCGGCTGGCATCCCGTTGCGTGTCGTTTACCCGGAGCAACTTGGCCCGTTCACATTCGACCAGAGGAACCTACTGGTTCTCAGGCTTGGCGATCGTGCTCGACTCGATTGGGTGCTCGGTGGAACAGCCTTCGACGTCGCAGACGATCAATCAGAACTGAAGCTCGCAAAGCACAATATCCTTCGCGACGACCGGAGGACGATGTACTATATCGCGCGAACTGCGTGGAATTGGTACTCAACGAAACGCCGAGCGCTCCAGTATCGACAGAAGCAGATCATCGATTACTCGTCCTATCCCATCGGAACGCTAGTCAGGAATGTCGTGCTGCGTGGAGACGAGACAATCGGCTTTCAGCTCGCTAGGCTCGACGGTACGTTTGTCAGCCGTCTAGATGGTCTGTTGATCGGGTGGGGAGAACGCGAGCCAATCAACACCGTCATCTCAAGCGTCTACATCGACTGGACAAACGGGACGACTAGCATCAAAACGCAGTTCGCGGAGCTAGATTTTCAGGGGCTCGTCTGATGAATAACGGTAATCACGGCGAGCGCATCGCTAGGCTCGAGGCAGAGATTCGACGGCTGGCTCTCGATGTCGGCAAGTATCAGGCGCGAGAAGCAGTGGCATCTGGCCGAGTCATGACTCGCCTGGCGAAGGTGTCGAATACTCCATCGGCTGGCGACAGCGTTTTCGAAATCATCTTCAGAGATGGAGAATTCACCGAGACCGCAGGCGATCAGACAGTTGACTGGACAGATCGACAGGAAACATCAGAAGCCGTGTGCGCTGGGATCTTCGACGACGAACTACCGGACCACAACGAGATGATCAGCGTCTTTCGCTGGTCGAATCGCTGGTGGACCGCCTACCGCAAGTCATCCAGCCTAATCCTCGTCACCGCCGACGCCGACATCGAGCACAACGCGACCGGCACCTGTTCGGTCGTAGGCGACACGACGGACTATCAGGTGTTCAACGGCCGCGACAAGCTGTGGCAGGGAGCGGAGACGCTGATCGGATGGAACAAGACATCGGCACGCTGGCAGGTCGTGCAGGCGTGGAGCGCGACATTTATTCGAGGAACCGTCACAGGATCGACGATCGCCGCCGGCGCAACGGGATCGCTTGGTTCCGTGGTGGCGGAGAATGGACACTTCGCGCCGACCACTGTCTCGAATGTGCTTAATCCAAACGCATCAGGATCTACGCTGGTGGCAACTGTCGGCAAGCGAGCCTGGGCGAAGCTCGTCTGGACCGGAACGGCGTCGCAGTGGCAGATCTACGGCGTGGACTGCGGGTGATAAATGTTCTGGTGCTGCTGCAACGCTCCGGTTGAATCGTGCGGGATCGGCACGCCGTCGTATACGCTCCAGGGCGTAATGAATGTATCGACGACGTCGCACCCAAACGCAGCGGTAAGCGGATGGACATCGCGAGGTCGCCTCACTGGTACAGCATCGCTGGCGAATTCCCTCTCGGTGATAGAGATCGTTTACCAGTGGAAGGATTCCGCAAACTACGACTACATCCGATGTCAGCGAGGCGCTTCATCATCCGACTGGACGCTAACGCTTATCACGCGGCGCGGTGGCGTCGAGTCATCGATTCGCTTTGGAGCGATATCGGCGTCAACGGTTGGGGCCACGTGGTGCCTGCAATGGTACAACGGTACTGTCGGTTTTTCTGTTGGCGATGCAGCAGGAGTGATCTGGCTCGGCTATCTCGAGTGGACTGGTACGCCGACGCTCACCAACGGCGGAAAGGTCGGCTATAGAACTGCATCCAGCGGAACGATGACCATCGCCGGATGGTGGAGGCATCCGTCAGAAGGTCCACTGAATGGCGATGATTGCGAGCCGTGCGTCGGAGGCGGAGCGTGCGAGGGTTGTTGCATTAGCCTAGCTGACACATGGTCGGTAGATCTGTCAGCGTTCAGTCTTCCAAATGCAAACTTCACCGGATGCACGGACGTCGATGGAGTCTATGTGCTCGATCCAGTTGTCGGGTCTCCGTGTCAGTTTCAGTCGCTGCGTCGGCTAACTCGGTATGAATACTCGGAACCGCAATTGGGAGCCACCAACTGCTATTCGAGAGACCTTAATGGTATTAGCTGCTTCGATCCATCGATTCGCGTGCACCTGATGATTTACAAGCTATCAGGCGCGTGCACGATAGATTTAAGGATTAGCCTGACGTGGGCCGCAGTCGGGGTGCCGTGCGATATCTGCCAGTTCAGTACGATCGCACTCTATCGCCTTCAGTCGGCGACAATCGACGACCTATGCAATGGGCCGGTCACGCTAGATTACGTAAGCAAAGATCCAAGCGTCTGCGGTGGAACACCACCGGCCACCGTCACAGTCACTGGGACATGATGAACGCGTGCCAGTTCGAGCCATCGGGAATCGACGACGGCCAGCACGTCTACACGTGCCGCGTCTGCCAGCGATCCATCAAGATCGCGTCTCCATCGGCGAAGATACATCGAAACTGCATCGGCCAAGTGCCGCACGAACCAGACGAGCCGGTGCTGTATTGTGCTTTCTGGCCTCGTGAGCAGACGACGCTCTACGGAGTAACTAT
>JACCDT011402653.1_pt1 | contig 11648 bp, 10 predicted proteins | sample 7446291 | NCBI WGS metagenome assembly JACCDT01 (sample SAMN15323446, study PRJNA562643) | freshwater metagenome | isolation source: river surface water | place: USA:Blue River Watershed | collected 2017-08-17 | reverse complement strand
TCACCACCGCCTGCAGCTGCAGCTTCGTGACGTGCAGGGCCATGCCCACGAGGCCGCCCGCAATCACCAGCTGCGACAGCAACAGCCAGCTGCGACGGCGCCCCAGCGCGCGTGTGAGCCCGGGCAGGGGCAGGCGGTCGACCAGCGGCGCCCACGCCCACTTGAAGCCATAGGCCAGACCCACCCAGGACAGGTAGCCGATGGTGGTGCGGTCGATGCCCGCCTCGCGCAGGCGAAAGCCCAGCGTACCCAAAACCAGCAGCAGCGGCAGGCCCGCCGAGAACCCCAGAAACAGCATACGCAGCGTGGCGGGCTCGAGGTAGACGCGCAAGGCTGCCAACCAGCCCGCCAGGCCGCGGGCGGCAGCGGGTTCAGCCGGGTGCTTCGCGGGGTCGCCGGGAGCGGGCGCCGCGTTCGGGGTCTCTGGGTGGGCCATGGGTGAGCGTCATTATCATGGTGCCTATGAATCCCCACGCTCGTCACTGCGTGCACGCACGACTTCTTGAAGCGGCTCGGCGGAGGCGCAGATGTGCCTAGCCTGCTACGGCGCTCCCGAGGCGGCCGAGTCACTCCATCCGGCGCCTCATCGCTGGGTGCCGCGTCGTGCCTTCCTGCTGGCGGCTGGCACGGCGGCCGCTGCACCGGCCCTGGCCCAGGTGCAGGTGGACGAGGCCTCGCGACTTCGCAACCTGGTGCCCGCGGCCGAACTGGAGGCGGCGGCCGGACAGCAGTACAGCCAGATGATCGCGCAGGCCCGCCAGCAGGCCGCGCTGGCGCCCGACCACCATCCGCAGTTGAAGCGCCTGCGCGAGATCGCGCAGGACCTGGTGCCCTTCGCGTCGCGCTGGAACGACCGTTCGAGCAACTGGCGCTGGGAGATCAACCTGATTGGCAGCAAGCAGATCAACGCCTTCTGCATGCCGGGGGGGAAGATCGCCTTCTACACCGGCATCCTGAACCAGCTGGAGTTGACCGACGACGAGGCGGCGATGGTGATGGGGCACGAGATGGCGCATGCCTTGCGTGAGCATGCGCGCGCGCGTATCGCCAAGACCCAGGGCACGAGCATCGGCCTGTCGGTGCTGTCGCAGGTGCTGGGGCTGGGGCAGCTTGGAAGCATCGCTGCAGACGTGGGTACGCAGCTGCTGTCGCTGCGTTTCAGCCGCGAAGACGAGATCGACGCCGACCTGGTGGGCCTGGAGCTGGCCGCGCGTGGCGCCTACCGTCCGCAGTCGGCGATCAGCCTGTGGGAGAAGATGGGTCGCGCCTCGGGCGGCAGCGGCGGGCCGGGCTTTCTCTCGACCCACCCGCGCGGGCCCGAGCGTATCGCGCGCCTGCAGGAGAACGTGCCGCGCGTGCAGGGGCTGTACGAGCGGGCGGCGGCGCGGCGCTGAGGCGGGCAACTCGTCTCAGGTCCCGCCGACGTACGGGTTCGTGCGCCGCTCGCGCCCGAAGGTGCTCTCGGGCCCATGCCCCGGAATGAACACCGTGTCGTCCCCCATCGGCCACAGGCGCTGGGTGATGCTGGCGATCAAGGTGTCGTGATCGCCTTGCGGGAAGTCGGTGCGGCCGATGCTGCCCGCAAAGAGCACGTCACCGACGAAGGCGCGTTTCAGTTCCGGTGAATGAAACATCACGTGCCCCGGCGTGTGCCCAGGGCAGTGGCGCACGTCCAGCGTGTGCCCGCCCAGGGTGACGGTGTCGCCGTCATGCAGCCAGCGTGTGGGGGTGAAGGGTTCGGCCGGCGCAAAGCCGAACATCGCGCTCTGCTGGGGCAGGCCGTCGATCCAGAACTGGTCGCCCGGGTGCGGGCCGATGATGGGAAGGCCCAGGCGCCGCGCCAGCTCGCCGGTGCCGCCCGCATGGTCGATGTGGGCGTGTGTGAGCCAGATCTGTTCGAGCTTCAGGCCCAGTCGCTGCACCTCCTGCAGCAGGCGATCGAGTTCGCCGCCGGGGTCGATCACGGCGGCCTGCCGGGTCTGCTCGTCCCAGATCAGGGAGCAGTTCTGGGCAAAGGGGGTCACGGGAACGGTCAGGTAATTCAGCATGGGTGGGTGACTGCGGGCGCCGGGCGGCGCGGGTAATCCCTGATTCTCCCGGGGCCGCCGCCCTCTAAACTTTGTATACAGAATACAAAGACAGCGGGTGCCGTGGCGTCCTCCTGTCTTCACTTCCGAGGACCCCCCATGAACACCCGAGACAAGAGCGCCCCGGCGGACCTGCCGGCGGTCGAAAAGAAGCTGATTCCTTATGGCGGCTACTACACCAACCGCGAACCGGGCCACGACCCCGAGCTCACCGAGGTGGGGCCCGGCACGCCGACGGGCGAGTACATGCGCCGCTTCTGGCACCCGGTGTGCATGTCCATGGAGCTGACCGACACCCCGCGCTTCCTGAAGATCCTGGGCGAGGAGCTGGTGGCCTTCCGCGACGGCTCGGGCCGGGTGGGGCTGCTGCACGCGCACTGCGTGCACCGCGGCGCTTCGCTGGAATACGGAAAGATCCTGGAGCGCGGGATTTCCTGCTGCTACCACGGCATGGTGTTCGACGTCGACGGCACCTGCCTGCGCGTGCCCTTCCCGGCGGGCGAGGAGGAAGAGGGCGAGCGTTACCGCTGCTCGATCCGCCAGGGCGCTTACAAGGCCTTCGAGCGCCACGGCCTGGTGTTCGCCTACATGGGCCCGCCCGAAGAGGAACCGCCCTTCCCCGAGTGGGAGGGCAACTTCACGGTGGCCGAGACGGACGAACTCGTGCCCTATAGCAACTTCCAGCATTGCAACTGGCTGCAGGTGCAGGACAACGCCGCCGACAACTACCACACGATGGCCCTGCACGCGAAGCGCCAGGTGACCGGCGAGCACTACCAGGGCACCACCTTCGACGAAGTGGGCGCGGCCTCGATGGAGGTGCCGCCGGACATGGTTTTCGTCCCGATCCAGGGCGGCCGGGGCCTGGCCTGCTCGGGTGCGCGCCGCTCCGACGACGGCCACATGTACATCCGGGTGCAGCACCAGGTGCTGCCGAACCTGAGCCTGCACGCCTACACCTCGGAAGACGGCCACAAGAAGAAGCTGTTCGGCCGCTTCCACATGATCCGGTGGACCGTGCCGGTGGACGACCAGAACAGCAAGATGCTGGGGTGGCGCGTGATGGGCCCCGGCATCGACACGCGCGGCATCGGCGACAAGTCCCTGGTCGGCTACGAGACCATCGACTTCCTGGAGGGCCAGGTGGCCATGCGCCGGCCCGAGCGATTCGGCAAGTACAAGCTGGAGGACATGCCGCCGATTCCTTCGGACCACCGCGCACGCGCCCACTACAAGGACGCCCAGTACGCGCCGGGCGACTACGAAGCCATCATCAGCCAGCGCCCGATCGCCATCCACGCGCTGGAGAACCCGACCAAGTTCGACGCGGGCCTGTACATGTTCCGCAAGCTGCTGCGCGATGCCGTGCGCGGCGCGAACCCGCAGGCCGGGCCCGAGCAGTTCGCGCAGTGGCTGCGCGAATGCGAGGGCAGCCCCAACAGCTACTGCTCGGGCAACGTGTTCGAGCTGCCGGTGGGCCGCACCACCGAGGAAGAAGTGACGCTGCGCCGCCTGCTGGCCAGGCAGGTGGTGGCGATCCTGACCGAGTCCGAGAAGCTCAAGGGCGAGGCGCGCACCGCCTTCGTGAAGACGAAGCTGGAGGCGCTTCAGCAGGACGTCCTGGTCAAGAGGAACGCATGACTGCCCCCACGCTCGGCGCTGCACTCTCATGAACGCTCCGCTGCCCCTGAACGTCGCCCACGAGGACGGCGTGATGCAACTGCAGGTGCGCGCGATCCGTCTGCAGGCGCAGGGCGTCTGCTCGTACGAACTGGCCGACCCCGATGGCGAGCCGCTGCCCGCCTTCGAGGCCGGGGCGCATGCCGACGTGCACCTGCCTGGCGGCATCGTGCGTTCGTATTCGCTGGCGGGCGATCCGCAGGATCGCTCGCACTGGCTGTTCGGTGTGCTCAAGGAGCCGCAGGGCCAGGGCGGCTCGCGCGCCCTGCATGAGAAGGTGCGCGTGGGCGACGTGCTGCGTATCGGCCCGGTGCGCAACGCCTTCCCGCTGGCTGCCGCGGCACGCCACACGATCCTGCTCGGGGGTGGCATCGGCATCACGCCGCTGAAAGCCATGGCCCATGTCCTGGCGGCGCGGGGTGAGTCCTTCGAACTGCACTACTGCGCGCGCAGTCCTGCCCACGCGGCCTTCGTGAACGACCTGCGCGCCATCGTGCCGCCGGGGCGGCTGCACCTGCATTTCGATGGCGGGGATCCGGCACGCGGCCTGGACCTGCAGGCCCTGCTGAAGGATCACGCCGAAGGCACGCACGTGTACTACTGCGGCCCGGGCGGCTTCATGCAGGCCTGCGAGGCGGCCTGCGCGCACTGGCCGCAGGGCCACGTGCACTGCGAGCACTTCAAGGCGCCGCAGGCTGCGGCCTCGGACAACCCGGACGACGGTTTCGAGGTGCGGCTGGTGCGCAGCGGCGCGACGATCCAGGTCGGCCCCGACCAGACCATCGTGCGTGCCATCGAACTGAGCGGACGCCGGGTGCCGACCTCTTGCCTCTCGGGGCTGTGCGGCGCCTGCAAGGTCGACTACGTCGACGGCGAAGTCGACCACCGCGATTACATCCTGGACGAATCCGAGCGCGCGCGATGCCTCACGGTGTGCGTGTCCCGGGCCAGAAGCAAGACCCTGTCCCTCGACCTTTGAACGATCTAGAGGAAATCACCATGCTGGATAGAGTGAAGACACCCGCGCCGATTCAACACAAGAAGTCGATCTACGACCCGGTCCAGGAAGGACTGATCTACCCGAAGATTCCCGCCTTCGACAGCTTCGAGGCGCAGCGGCGGCACCTGAAGCAGCGCCTGGTGGCCGCGTGCCGCGCCTTCGCGCTGGAGGGCCTGGACTACGGCTTTGCCGGCCACCTGACCATCCGCGACCCCGAGCGGCCCGAGCTCTATTGGACCAACCCCATGTGCGTGCACTTCGCGCAGGTGAAGGTGTCCAACCTGATCCTGGTGGATCACAAGGGCATGGTGGTGGAGGGTGACTATGCGGTGAACCGTGCCGGCTTCGTGCTGCATGCCGCCGTCCACGAGGCGCACCCGGACATCCTGGCGATGTGCCATGCGCACACGGTGTACGGGACGGCGTTCGCGTCGCTGGGCCGCCCGCTGGATCCGATCTCGCAGGACGCCGCCGCGTTCTTCGAGGACCACATCGTGATCAAGGACGAGGCCGGCCAGGTGGCGGTCGAGGAAAAGGCCGGCCTGGCCGTGTGCGACTGGTTCAAAGGCGTCAAGGCGGCCATCCACCAGAACCACGGCCTGTTCACGGCCAGCCGCCATAGCATCGAAGCGGCGGCGTTCTGGTTCATTGCGCTGGAACGCTGCTGCCGCCAGCAGCTGATGGTGGAGGCCACCGGCCACAAGCCGGTGATGGTGCCGCCGGACCGCTCGCGCTACAGCCGCGAACACGTCGGGTCGGAGTACATCGGCTGGCTGCATTTCCAGCCGATCTACGACCACCTCGTGGCGACGCAGCCCGACATGTTCGCCTGAGGCTGGCGGGACGCGGGAGACCTGCATGGGCCTGTCCAAGATTCCCGGGCGCACCGACTATGTCGAGGCGGTCTACAAGTCGCTGATCGATGCGATCAGCGCCGGCACGCTGGCGCCCGGCGAGCGGATCACGCAGGAAGACCTGGCCGAGCAGCTGAACGTGTCGCGCTCGCCGGTGCTCCAGGCCCTGCGGCTGCTGAAAAAGGAAGGACTGCTGGAGGAGGCTCCGGGCCGGGGGCTGGTGGTCGCACGCCTGGACCTCGCCCGCATCGGCCACCTCTATCAGGTGCGCGGTGCGCTGGAGGCGCTGGCCGCACGCCTGGCGGCGGGGCGCAATGTGAAGCTGCCGCAGTCCCTGATCGAGGCCGGGCGCCGGGCCGCGGCAGGCTCGGACATCAACGCGATGATCGAGGCCGACATGGCTTTCCATCGCGCGATCTACGAGGCCTCGGGCAACCCCTGCATCCTGGACACGCAGACGCTGAACTGGGTGCACCTGCGCCGGGTCATGGGCGCCGTGCTGCAACGCTCGGCCGGGCGCGCTGGCATCTGGGACGAGCACGCTGCCATCCTGAACGCGATCAACGAAGGCAACGCCGAGTTGGCGGCCACGCTGTCACAGCAGCACGCGGACAGGGCAGGCGCGGCGCTGGTGACGGAGCTGCAAAAAAACGCCTCCTCCCCGCAACGCCTGGCGGCCTGACGCTGCCGGCGGATCCCTCAGGTGCGCCTGGGGTCGTCCTGCGTGCGAGCCGATTCACCCTGTTCGTCATCCTCGACCAGGCGCTCCCACACCGCTTCCAGCTCGTACCCCAGCGACCTCGCCAGCCCGTCCAGCCCGGGAAAGAGGGTGGCGTGGGTGATGTTCATGCGATAGAGGGACGGCAGCGCCTGCGCGCGCAGTCCGGGCGCGAGCAGGAGCTGCTGCAGGAGTGCATCGCTGCCGCCATAGCCTTGCAGGATCTCGTCCAGCGGCATCTGCAGCTGCCCGGGCACCACGAACAGGCCTGACTGGGCCGCCAGGCGTGCGTCCATGCGCGCCGGTTCGCCGCACCACAGCAGGGGCCGGTCATTGGCGGCGAAGTAGCGCGCCCAGTGGCCCGGCAGGCGCGGGTCGATACGCTGGCGCGTGAGCGTAGGGTCGAAGTGTGGCGTACGGCCCCACAGCGCGGGCGTGTCCAGCGCATAGACGCAGGCCTCGCCCTGCGCGTTTTCCAGCGCGAAGAAGGCCGCGACGAAGGGTGACTTGGTGAAATCGAGCAGGCGCGTGGCCGCACCGTGGTGCTGCATGAGGGCCAGGCAGCGAAGCTCGTCGTCGAGCGCGCCGGGATCCGGCAGGTGGACATGGGCCTTGCGGCGGAAGATGCGCATGGCACGCGCCTCGCGCAGCGGCCACAGGCGGGTGTCGGGGCAGTGGGCGCGCAGGCGCCGCGTGAGCGAGCTCACCAGGGGCCCCTGCGGTGACGCCTGCCCGCGAAAGGCCCAGCCTTCGAGCGACTCGGCGTGTGTCACGAAATGCGGCCAGTGCGTGAATCGCAGAACTTTCATCGGTTCTTCAGGTCAGTCAATGCGCGGCACCCGGGCATCGCTCCGCTGGCGCGATGCCCCCTCCTGCTGGAGTCCGCCGGCGTCCAGGAATTCCCGGGACGCCGCGAGAACGGACACACGTGATGCGCGTTCCTGGTACGTGCCTCTTGCATCCCCTTACGCCTGCGGCTGGAACCTGTCCGGCCTGCGGCAGTCGAGCACTGACCCCTTGATGCCCCCGAGTCATTCCAACCACCGCCTGCCCACCGTGCGGGCCTTCCTGCTGTGGCTGGTGCTGGCGTGCCTGCTGCCTGGCGTGCTGGGTGCCAGCGCGCTCCTGGCCTACCAGTACCGCCAGACCCGCGAGCAGATTGAGCAGACCACCGTGCTGACCGCGCGCGCGCTGATGCAGGCTGCCGACAACCACCTGCGCATGGCCCAGGCCGTGGCGCAGACGCTGGCGCATTCGCAGACGCTGCGCGAGGGCAACCTGGCGGGCTTTCATGCCCGCGCGCGCGAGGCCATGCGCGAGGCGGGCCTGGGCGCGAACGTGGTGCTGCGGGATGTGGCGGGCCGCCAGATCCTCAATACCGCCGTCGATTACGGCATGCCGCTGTCTCCGCCGCCCGCGCCGCAGCAGGTGCAGCCCGTGTTCGAGACCGGGCGGCCGGTGGTGTCGAACCTGTTCTTCGGGCCGGTGATGGGGCGTGCCCTGTTGTCGGTGGACGTGCCCGTGGTGCTGGACGGGCGGATCCGCTATGCGCTGGGCGTGGGCATCCTGCCGCAGCAGTTCGACAACGTGCTGCGCAAGCAGAACCTGCCTGCTGACTGGGTCACCAGCATCGTGGACCGCGGCGGCACCATCGTGGCGCGCACCCATGCGCCCGAGCGCTTCGTGGGTCAGCTCAGTTCCACCGACCTGCTGCAGCAGTTGCGACTGCGCACGGAGGGCGGCGGCACGGGCACCACGCTGGAGGGCACGCGGGTGAACGTGTTCTTCAGCCGCTCGCCCTTCACCGGCTGGAGCGTGGCCATCGGGATCCCGCAGCAGGCGACCGAGGCGGTGTTCGTGCAGACCGCCTCGCGCATGGCGGCGGGTATCGCCCTGCTCTTCGCCCTGGGCACGCTGGTGGCCTGGCGCATCGGCGGACGCATCTCGGGTGCGTTCCAGTCACTGACCGAGGCCGCCGCGCAGCTGGGGGCCGGCCGCAGCGTCACGCCGCCGCCCGCCACCATCCAGGAGGCCGACGAGGTGGCGCAGGTGCTGCATCGCACCTCGGTGCTGCTGCAGGAACGCACCGACACGCTGCTCGAGGCCGACCGGCGCAAGGACGAATTCATCGCCCTCCTGGCCCACGAGCTGCGCAACCCGCTGGCGCCGGTGCGCACCGCGGTGGAGATCGTGCGGCGCATCGACGACCTGCAGCCCGCGCAGCGCCGGGCCTGTGACGTGATCGGGCGGCAGGTGGCGCACATGGCGCGCCTGATCGACGACCTGCTGGATGTCTCTCGCATCGCGCGCGGCAAGATGGCCCTGCAGCGGCAACGCTGCGACCTGGCCGACATCGTGCGACAGACCGCAGGCGACTACCGGGACAGCCTGCAGGCGCAGGGCCTGGCGCTCGTGGTGGATGCGGGCGGCCCGCCGCTGTGGGTGGACGGCGATCCGGTGCGCCTGGCGCAGATGGTGTCGAATCTTCTGAGCAACTCGCAGCGCTTCACCGAACCCGGCGGGCAGGTCACGGTAACCCTGCGCGTGGACGCAGACGGGGACAGGCGCCGCGCCTGCGTGTCGGTGCAGGACACCGGCATCGGCATCGCGCCGCAGGTGCTGGCCCGCCTGTTCGACCCCTTCAGCCAGGCACACCAGGACCTGGCCCGCAGCAAGGGGGGCCTGGGCCTGGGCCTGGCGTTGACGCGCGGCCTGGCGCAGTTGCATGGCGGCATGGTCGAGGCGCACAGCGAGGGCCTGGGACGGGGCGCGCGTTTCACGCTGGAGATCCCGCTGCTGCCGGCGCAGCCCCAGGTGCCGCTGCCTGCCGGCGTGGATGCGCCGGCGCAGTCGGCGCAGGGCGCGCTGCGCATCCTGGTGATCGAGGACAACGTGGACGCTGCGCAGTCCCTGGCCGACCTGCTCACGCTGATGGGGCACGCGGTGCGCGTGGCGTATGACGGCGAGAGCGGCGTGCAGGCGGCGCAGGCGCAGCCGCCGCAGGTCGTGATCTCGGACATCGGACTGCCCGGGGCGATGGACGGGTACGCGGTGGCGGCCGCCCTGCGGGGCCTGCCGCAGCTGGCGGGCGTGCGGCTGATCGCGCTCTCGGGCTACGCCGACACGCGCACCCGGGACCGTGCCCGCGACGCGGGATTTGACGCCCACCTGGCCAAGCCCGCGGACCTGGACCGGCTCGAGGCGGCGCTGCGTGCGCCCTGAGCGAGCCGGAGAAGGGGCCTCCTTACAATCCTCGGGATGACTTTCCTCGAGATGCTGAACGACGCCCAGCGGCGCAACGGCTCCATGCTGTGCGTGGGCCTGGACCCGGAGCCTTCGCGCTTTCCGGCCTCGCTCCAGGGCGATGCCAGCCGCATCTACGACTTCTGCGCCCGTATCGCGGACGCCACCGCCGACCTGGCGATCGCCTTCAAGCCGCAGATCGCCTACTTCGCCGCGCACCGCGCCGAGGCGCAGCTCGAGAAGCTGATGGAGCACCTGCGGCGCAACATCCCGCACGTGCCGGTGATCCTGGACGCCAAGCGCGGCGACATCGGATCGACCGCGGAGCAGTACGCGCGCGAGGCCTTCGAGCGGTATGGCGCCGACGCAGTGACGCTCTCGCCCTTCATGGGCTTCGACTCGGTGCAGCCTTACCTGAAGCACGAGGGCAAGGGCGCCTTCCTGCTTTGCCGTACGTCCAATCCGGGCGGCGACGACCTGCAGAACCAGCGCCTGTCCTCGGTGCCTGGCGAGCCGCTGCTGTACGAGCACGTGGCGCGTCTGGCGCAGGGGCCGTGGAACCTGAATGGCCAGCTGGGGCTGGTGGTGGGCGCCACCTACCCTGCCGAGATCGAGCGCGTGCGGCAGGTGGCACCGCAGGTGCCGTTGCTGATTCCCGGCGTGGGCGCGCAGGGCGGCGACGCGGTGGCCACGGTGAAGGCGGGCTGGCGCGCCGATGCGCCGATCGCGGTGAATTCCTCGCGGGCCATCCTGTATGCGTCTTCCGGCGAGGATTTCGCTGAAGCCGCGCGGCGCGAGGCGATGAAGACGCGCGACGTGTTGCAGGCGGCACGGGGTTGAGGCTGCGCGCCCTCTTCATCGTCCTGGCTGCCGCCGCCGCGCCCGCCTGGGCTGCGCGCCCCATGGTCACCGACGATGCGCGCATCGTCGACGCCAAGGCCTGCCAGGTAGAAAGCTGGGTGCGTACTGAGCGGCACGGCGCGAACCAGTTCTGGGCGGTGCCGGCCTGCACGCCGGTCGAGAACTTCGAGATCACCGTGGGCGCCAGCGTGGAGCGTTCGTCCGGCCAGGAGCGCGTGGCCGATTCGCTGCTGCAGTTCAAGTCCATGCTGCGGCCGCTGCGCACCAACGACTGGGGGCTGGCCCTGAGCCTGGTGCGCTCGGTGGAGCGCGGCGTTGAGCCGGGTGCCCGCGACGCGACGAGCCACGCCCTGAACCTGCCCCTCAGTGTGTCCCTGCGTGACGACGCGCTGGTGCTGCACCTGAATGCGGGCCTGCGCCATGACCGGCTGGGGCGGCGCCACTACGCCACCTGGGGTTTCGGGTCGGAGCTGGCGTTGCGCGAGCGGCTGCAGCTGATCGCCGAGACCTATGGCGAGAGCGGCCAGCGGCCCTTCGTGCATGGCGGATTGCGCTATTGGCTCGTACCCGACCGGGTGCAGGTCGACACCACCGTCGGCAGTCGTGTGCAACCAGGCCACGGCGAGCGCTGGTTCACGATCGGGGTGCGGCTGCTGTCCCCGGCGTTCCTGCCCTGAGGCGCGGGCGCGTTCAGCCCGCGAGGTAGCGGCGCAGGTAGCGCCCGGTGTGGCTTTGCGGATTGGCTGCGAGGTCTTCGGGCGTACCCACTCCCACCACCGCGCCTCCGCCTGAGCCGCCCTCGGGGCCCATGTCGACCAGCCAGTCGGCGGTCTTGATCACGTCCAGGTTGTGCTCGATCACCACGATGGTGTTGCCCGCGTCACGCAGCTGGTGCAGCACCTTCAGCAGCAGCTCGATGTCGGCGAAGTGGAGGCCGGTGGTGGGTTCGTCCAGGATGTAGAGGGTGCGCCCGGTGTCGCGCTTGGAGAGTTCGAGCGCCAGCTTGACCCGCTGGGCCTCGCCGCCCGAGAGCGTGGTGGCGGCCTGCGCGAGCTGGATGTACGAGAGGCCAACATCCAGCAGCGCCTGCAGCTTGCGCGCCACGGTGGGCACCGCGCTGAAGAACTCCAGCGCCTGCTCCACCGTCATTTCCAGCACTTCGGTAATGTTCTTGCCCTTGTACTGCACTTCCAGCGTTTCGCGGT
>JACCDT010554524.1_pt1 | contig 11650 bp, 9 predicted proteins | sample 7446291 | NCBI WGS metagenome assembly JACCDT01 (sample SAMN15323446, study PRJNA562643) | freshwater metagenome | isolation source: river surface water | place: USA:Blue River Watershed | collected 2017-08-17 | reverse complement strand
CTGCGACCGATTACGCCCTCTTATTAATTGCTCGGTACCGCGAAGAGTTGCATCATCATGAATCAAGATATGACGCTATGAAAATTGCTTTACGTGGCGTGGTTGAACCTATTCTTGCCTCTGGATCTACCGTTATTGCAGGTTTACTTGTTTTGCTATTAAGCCAGCTTTCTGGAAATAGAGGCTTGGGTCCCGTGGGAGCTATAGGTATTGCATCTGCAATGATTACAGTTCTTACTTTTCTTCCTGCACTTTTAGTTGTTTTTGGACGTTGGATATTCTGGCCGAAAATTCCACGCTTTGATGATGTTGATGAACAACTGAGTGGAACTTGGGCAAAAATTGGCGGGTTGGTTGAGAGAAATCCAAAACGTATTTGGATTTCAACCGCATTATTGCTGACTATTTTTGCTGGATTCTCATTCACACTAAAAGCAGATGGATTAGCGAATACGGAAGCCTTTACTTCGCGCACTGATTCAGTGATTGGTTTAGAAAAATTAGGAGAGCACTTCCCAAGCGGGGAGGGTTCTCCAGTTGAAATCTTGGTTAAAGAAAGTGATGTTGCTTCGGCAACTCAAGCTTTATTAACTGTTTCTAACGTGGCTTTTGTTGAGCCAATTGTCGCCGGCCAGAAAATTCCTGGTCAGCCAGTACCGCCAATTAAAGTAGTAGAGGGCAGAGTTCTGTTAAATGCCACTTTAAAGGTAGCCCCTGATTCAGTTGAAGCAAGAAATACAATTCCATTGATTAGGCAGGCAGTTAAAGAGGTTGACCAAGAGATCTTGGTTGGTGGAGGCACAGCGGTTCAGTACGACACTGATGTTGCTTCTCGCCATGATAATAAATTAATTATTCCAATTGTTCTGGTCATCATCGGAATTATCTTAGGTTTATTGCTTCGCAGTATTTTGGCGGCAGGAATACTTCTTCTGACTGTAGTTCTCTCATTCATGGCCACTCTAGGAGTTTGCCAATTAGTCTTTGAGCATGTTTTTAACTTCAAGGGAGCCGATGCATCATTCCCGTTGTTTGCCTTTATTTTCTTGGTTGCTTTAGGCATTGATTACAACATTTTCTTGATGACTCGTGTTCGTGAAGAATCGATGAAGATCGGAACTAGAAAAGGTGTGATCAAGGGCTTAACAGTTACAGGTGGCGTAATTACCTCAGCTGGAATTGTTTTGGCTGCAACCTTTGCAGTTCTTGGTGTATTGCCGCTTGTGTTTCTGGCTCAATTAGGCTTCGCAGTTGCATTTGGAGTGCTGCTAGACACAATTATCGTTAGATCCTTGTTGGTACCGGCATTAGTTCATGTCATTGGACCAAAGATTTGGTGGCCATCAAAGCTTCAATATGAGAATAAGAAGTAGAGTTTTCTCATGGCACCTCGCGTTGGAATCGCAGGCTACGGACTAGCTGGCCGATATTTTCACGCCCCACTTCTTGTTGGAGCAGGCTTTGAAGTAGCAACGATTCTTACTACTAATAATCAGCGCATTGCAGATGCCCAGACAGATTTTCCATCTGCAAAAATTGTCGAAAATCTAGGTGATCTAATTGCATCAAAGATAGATCTACTAGTGGTCGCTTCAGCAAATGATGCCCATGCCAGCCAAGCAATCGCATCCTTAAAAGCTGGAATCCCAGTTGTAGTAGACAAGCCAATGGGAAGAACATTAAAAGAAACCCAGGAGATTGTTGATGTATCTATTCAAACTGGTGTTCCCGTAACAACCTATTTCAATCGACTGTGGGACTCAGATGCACTAACAGTCAAGAAGATAATTAATGAGGGAGTTTTAGGAGATATTTTTAGATTGGAATCTAGGTTTGAAGTTTTTCGCCCTGAATTGAAGGGTAATTCCTGGCGAGAAGACCAAACTGCTGCTCAAGGTGGCGGTAATTTGTTAGACCTACAGCCTCATTTAGTTTCAACAGCATTGGATTGGTTTGGACCAGCAGAGTTAATAAGTGCATCGGTTCGCTCCATCAGAGGTGCATCAGATGATGACATTGTTTTGGTTTTGAAACATAAGAATGGTGTGGACTCATACCTATCCGCTAGCGCAATTATGGGCTCTCCTGGACCAAGAATTAGAGTGGTTGGAAATAAAGCAACCTTGGTTATTAAGGATTTAGACCCTCAAGAGAATTTGTTAAAGAGTGGTGCTTATCCAAAAGATGGAAAGTGGCAAGTAGGAACTACAAGTGCAGCGTTCATCCACAAAGGTGATCAGGTAGTTGAATACAAGGGAATTGATGGAAATTACACCGAATTTTATTCGCTGGTAAAAAACGCATTATCTGGTGGTAAGTGGCCGATTAGCACAGATCAAGCACTAGCGGTTGCAAAAATTATTGATCAGGCCAGAGAAATCTCATTTAGATAAGAATGAGTTTTGACTGCATTGTTGTTGGGGCAGGGTTGGCCGGCCTTACAGCTGCTAGGAAGTTGCAAGCGTTAAATCACTCAGTTCTACTCATTGAAGCAAGTGATGGTGTTGGCGGCCGAGTAAGAAGTGATCAAATTGATGGTTTTATCTGTGACCGGGGATTTCAGGTAATTAATCCTTCTTATGAGCAGGTTGCAAAAACAAATTCAATTTCCACTTTAGATTTTAGATATATTGCTGGACAAATTAGATTAGTCGATCAGAATTTAAAGGTCGGATTCGCACCTGCCACACTTTCTAGCAAAATTGGTTCTCTAGGAGAGAAGTTAAATTTTGTTAATTTTGTGATAAATCCTGTGATTAGTAACAGCAAGGATTTCGGTGAATATGCCAGTAAATTCCCTAAGCTGTATGAGAAAGTTTTACAACCTTTTTTATTAGGTGTTTTTCTTACTGATCCTAAAATTATTGCAGCAGATGTTGCGCAAGAGATTTTACGCAGTTTTGTTAAATCTCTTCCCGGCGTCCCAGCTGCAGGTGTGGGGGAGTTTTCAAAGGCATTGGCAAAACCTTTGCTTAACCTAAGGTTAAATGAACCAGTCCAATCTGTGGCTGCCGGGCAAGTGATAACCAAGAGGGCTAAATACAGCGCGAAGTATGTAATAGTTGCAACTGATCCAACTACTGCAGCTCAGATTGTTAATGGCGTTAAGGTGCCAAAAATGTTGGCAAGTACTACCGCCTATTTTGCGACCTCGGAATTACCAAATCAGAGTAAGTACTTAGCAATTTCAAATAGATCCAAATTGGTTAATTCCATTGTAATTAGTCAGGTGTCTAGGAAATATGCACCAAAGGATAAGCACCTAATCAGCGCAACCTCATTACAGCCCATAACGGAAAGTGTTTTCAGAAAAGAGTTGGCAGATATGTGGCAGGTAAATACAAAAACTTGGGATTATGTGGCCAAATACGAGATTAAACAATCATTGCCTGAGCATTTACCTGGGCAGAAAAAAACTAGGAATTTACAGATTGGTGATGGGATCTTTATCGCAGGTGATCACATGTCAGTACCATCCCAACAGGGTGCAATGAGCAGTGGGTATTTAGCTGCGAAAGCTATTCATCAACTAAAGCGGTAAGAGCAGCCAAAACATGCGGATAATCAAACTCAAAATTATTATCCATTAAAACTTTTGGAATAACTTTCTTCGAACCTAGAACCTCAGTTGAAAATCCACCAAGCACGGCGCGAAGGGCAAATGCCGGAGCTGGAAATATTGCTGGCCGCTTTAGTGTTCTGGCAAGGGCGGCGGTGAATTCTTGATTTGTGACTGGATTTGGTGAGGTTAAGTTCACTGCGCCCTCAAGCTTAGAGTTCATTAAGAAAACCATGGCTCTAATCTGATCATGCAAAGTGATCCAAGACCACCATTGTTTTCCAGAACCTAACTTTCCACCTAATCCAAACTTAAATAATGGCAACATTCTTCCAAGTGCTCCACCAGTTGGATCTAGTACTAATCCAGTTCTCAACTTAATAGTTCTAACACTTGGTGCAAGATTGGCTACAGATTCCCATTCTCTGCAAACAATTGATAGAAAATCTTCGCCACCTCGGTCTACTTCAGTAACTGATCTATTGCCTGTTTCACCGTAGTAACCAATCGCACTTGCTGAGATAAAGACCTCTGGTTGTAATTGTTCGCAAGCATTAGCAATTGTGGTAGTTCCTAACAATCTTGAGTTTAGAATTTCAGAACGGTATGAGGCTGACCAGCGCTTATCGCCAACACCAGCTCCGGCAAGATGAAAAACAGCATCTACGCCCTCTAATAAATCTAAATTAATTTCACCTCTTTGTGGGTCCCAGCTGACCTCATCAGACAATCGTGCTGGCCTTCTAACTAGCTTTATAACTTGATGGCCATCACTTTTTAATTGAGCACAAAGAGCGCTTCCAATCAATCCGGAGGCGCCAGTAACTGCAATCTTCTTATTACGTGGCAAATTACAACCCTAAATCAGATTCGAATCGACCTTCTTCTAATCTTTCCTTTAAAGTTACTAAGAATCTTGCCGCATCCGCACCATCAACAACTCGGTGATCGTATGAAAGAGCTAGATAAACCATGGACCTGATCGCAATAGTTTCGCCACCATCTGCACCTTTTACAACCATTGGGCGCTTAACAACTGCACCTAAGCCAAGAATTGCAACCTGAGGTTGATTAATAATTGGTGTGTCAAACAACGCGCCACGTGATCCAGTGTTGGTGATGGTGAATGTCCCGCCGCCTAATTCATCTGGTGTAATTTTATTTTCACGAGTTCTTGCTGCTACATCTGAAATCTTTCGAGCAATTCCACCCATATTTAAGTCACCAGCATCTTTAACAACTGGAACCAACAATCCACGATCAGTATCAACTGCGACACCTAAATGTTCGGCGCCATGATAAGTAATTTGATCACCCTCAACAGATGAATTCAGAACAGGATGTTGCTTTAGCGCTTCGCAAACTGCGACGGCAAAAAATGGTAAGAAAGTTAACTTAACACCTTCACGGGATTCAAATGAAGCCTTAGCTGCATTTCTTAAACGATCAATCTTTGTTACATCTACCTCTACAACTGTAGTTAACTGGGCTGAAATCTTAAGAGATTCAACCATTCGATCAGCAATAACTTTTCTTAATCGCGACATACTCACAGTTGTTCCACGAAGTGGTGAGACTGCAATTGGACCACGTGGGGCAGCAGCTGTTGATGCCATTACTACAGCAGTTGGAGTTGCAGCAGCACGAGGTGTTGCTGCCAAAATATCCTCTTTACGAATACGTCCACCGACACCGGTGCCTTTAATTGTTGAAAGATTCACACCAGCTTCTGCGGCTAATTTTCTAACGATTGGTGTTACATATGCATCATCGGCTCTTACGGCTGCAGCTGATGAAGATGCCATCGGAGATGGAGCAGTAACTGCCGGTGCGGCTTGTACTGGAGCAGGTGTTGGAGCAACTGGGGCAGGTGTAGAAATTACAGGAGCAGCTTGCATAGGAGCAGGTGTTGGTTTAGCTGCAGCTGCGCCACCTGAACCACCAATTGAGGCAAGTCTTGCACCGACAGCCACAGTTGAATCAACAGGAACATCAATACTTAAAACTGTCCCTGAAACAGGAGATGGAATTTCGGTATCTACTTTGTCAGTTGAAACTTCAAGTAATGCTTCATCGGCTGCAACAGTATCGCCCACCTTTTTCAACCATCTAGTAACTGTTCCTTCGGTAACTGATTCACCTAAAGCAGGCATTGAAACGATGGTTGCGCCTTGGTTATTTGCCGCAGGTGTTGAAACTGGAGCTGGTGTTGAAACTGGAGCTGGTGTTGAAACTGGAGCTGGTGTTGAAACTGGAGCTGGTGTTGAAACTGGGGCAGGAGTTGTTGCCTTTGCGGGTGATCCTGATTCTGAAATAACTGCAAGCTCTGCACCAACTGCAACAGTTGAATCAACTTGAACAACAATTTTTTGTAATACTCCAGCAACTGGAGATGGAATTTCTGTATCAACTTTGTCGGTGGAAACTTCTAGAAGTGGTTCATCAACGGCAATCTGATCGCCCTCTTTTTTAAGCCAACGCGTAACTGTTCCCTCTGTTACTGATTCGCCAAGTGCAGGCATGGTTACTGAAAATGTCATTTGCTTCCAACCTTTCTATTAACCATAGCCAAATTACCCGTGAGCATGAAGCGGCTTACCAGCCAGGGCTAAGTGTGCCTCACCCATGGCCTCTGACAAGGTTGGATGGGCATGGATGTGTTGCGCAACATCGGCAGCATCAGCCTCCCAGTTGAATATTAATTGCGCCTCAGCCAATAATTCACCAACTCTTGAGCCAACCATGTGAATACCAAGAATTGGACCATTTTTCTTGGCAACCAATTTAACTGACCCGGCAGTTTTCAAAATATTTGCTTTGCCATTTCCAGCCAAATCATAATTTAGTTCAACTACATCATTTCCAGCAGCTTTAGCTGCAGCAGTTGTTAGTCCAACTGATGCCACCTCAGGTTCAGAGTATGTAACTCGCGGAACGCCATCATAATTAATCGCACGTGGATTTAATCCAGCAATCTCTTCGGCCACCATGATTCCTTCAGCAAAACCAACATGGGCAAGTTGTAAGGTAGGAATTAGATCACCCACCGCCCAAACTCCTGGCACATTGGTACGGCACTTGTTATCGACCAATACATAACCACGATCCATCTTTATGCCAGCCTCTTCATAACCAAGACCGGCTGAAACTGGACCGCGACCGACTGCTACCAACAAAATATCGGCAGAGAACTCTTTGCCATCTTCCAAAGTAATCTTCACACCTTTTTTGCCTGACTCTGCTGATTTGAATTTAACCCCAAGCTCAAAATTAATTCCCCGTTTACGGAAAGCTCGTTCTAACTGCTTGCTAGAAGACTCATCCTCTAATGCAACAAGGTGATTAAGTCCCTCAATTATTGTTACCTCAGCACCGAAAGATTTCCAAACAGATGCGAACTCACAGCCAATTACTCCGCCGCCTAAGACAATTACAGATTTAGGAACATAATCAAGTTTGATTGCCTGCTCGCTGGTAATGATTTGCTTTCCATCGATCTCAAGGCCAGGCAAGGTTTTAGGATATGAACCGGTTGCAAGAATTACATTTTTTCCTGTGTATTTAGTTCCATTGACCTCAACTGTGTTATTTGAAACCAATTTACCGGAGCCTTGTACATATGTAACATTTCTAGATTTAACTAAACCCTCTAATCCTTTATGAAGTTTGGCAATCACTCCATCTTTATAAGTGTTAACAGCTGGCATATCCATAGAATGAAAATCAGCCTTTACACCAAACTCACTAGCATGGCGGGTGTTATCTGCAATCTCACCAGCATGTAACAAAGCCTTGGTTGGGATACATCCTTTATGTAGGCAGGTTCCGCCTAATTTATCTTTCTCAATCAATACAACCTTTTGGCCCAGTTGAGATGCACGAAGTGCTGCGGCATATCCACCACTGCCGCCACCGAGAATTACTAGATCAAAATCGGCCATGAGGTAATCCTGCCACGAATTGACCCTGCTGATAAACCAGCCAGTTTGCCGACATTATGATTGTGATGAAGCCAACTCAGCTAATTGCACAAGTGAGCGCAGACCGATACCGGTGCCACCAACTGGCGTATAGCCATGTGCATTTTTTTCATTGTAAGCAGGCCCTGCAATATCCAAGTGAAGCCATGGAGTTTGCGGGTCAATAAACTCTTTCAAGAATAAACCAGCCACCAACATTCCACCCATTCGATCGCCAATGTTTGCAAGATCGGCAACCGGGGAGTCAAGTGATGCTCTAAGTTCTACTGGAAGTGGCATTGGCCAAAATGATTCACCAGCAATCTCAGCTGCTAATAAAAACTGACTACTAAACTCTTCATTGTTGGTCATTACTGCAGAGGTTCTAGTGCCAAGTGCTACCACTTGTGCTCCGGTCAATGTTGCAACATCAATAATTCCGTCCAACCCTCCAGATTTTTTACCAAGCTCTGCTGCTTTAACTAAAGCATCTGCTAATACCAATCTTCCTTCAGCATCTGGGTTTAAAACTTCAACAGTTTTTCCACCATAAATAGTAATAACATCACTTGGTCTTGTGGCATTGTCACTAACCATGTTTTCAGCAAGTGGTGCCCAGCCATCTACGGCAATAGGCAGTTTTAATTGTGCGATCGCAAAAACGGCGCCGATAACTGCGGCTGCCCCAGACATATCTGATTTCATGGCTTCCATGCCATTGGCAGGTTTTAACGCTAGCCCACCAGTATCAAATGTGATTCCCTTGCCAACAAATGCATAACGCTTTTTAGCTTTTGCGGGGGAGTATGTGACACGCAAAAGTCTTGGCGGATTTGCTGATCCTTGACCGACAGCAATGATCCCACCAAAGCCTGATTTTTTAAGTGCACTATCTGTGATGATCTCAGCTTTGACGCCGTACTTTGAGGATAGTTTTTTAAGCCGTTGCGAAAATGAATCTGGGGTTAAATGACTTGGCGGAGTGTTGATCAAATCACGCACCAAAAAAGTTTGCTCAGCGATAATTTCAGCACGTTTTGCTGCCGCTTTTGCTTGAGCGGTCTCGGTAAATTTAGAGTAAACACTGACAGACCCAAGAGGTGCCTTTTGTTCTGCCTTTGTGTTGCCCAAGAACTCAGTAAATGTATATGCACCAAGTGCTGCACCCTCTGCAATTGCAGATAGCTCAACTACTGATTTATGTGGCAAAGCAAAGGTAGCCATCTTGTGGCCATGCAGCTCTCTGGCGGCAGCTCCTGCTGCACGACGCAAAGTTTCAGCATTTAAATTTGATGAGCCATCTCCTAAGCCGGTGAAAATTACTAACTTGGTATTTTTGCCCGGCAATTTAATAACCTCATCGGCTTTTGCGGTGGCACCGATTGCAGTTAAGGTTGCAAGTAAGGAGACGCTTTCTAGTTGTGCTCCATTAGATTCAATCTGAAGTTTGTTATTTACTTTGGTAAGTCCAACCACCAAGATATCGCTATCTACTTTGGTAGTTAATTTAACCTTGACCATATCGCTCCTGTTTGCCAGAGGGGAAAGTTTGAACTTCAAATACCTGCCAATCCTAAGGGATTGTAGAAAAAGGTGATAATTCGGTATTTGAGTGTAGATTTGCGCTATGAATAACTCACCTCTTTCAGATCGTCATCTTCAGCTAAATGCCAAGATGGCCGATTTCGGTGGTTGGTTAATGCCAATTGAGTATCCACAATCTGGCGTAATTGCTGAGTACACATCGGTCCGCGAACGAGTTGGTTTATTTGATGTTTCACACCTTGGGAAAATATCAATTAAGGGTGAGGGTGCTCTTGCGTTTTTGAATCAAATGGTCACAAATGATTTAACCCGTATCGAAGCAGGCCAGGCACAGTACAACCTGCTTTGCAATGAAAATGGTGGAGTGGTTGATGATTTAATTGTTTACAAATACTCGGATTCAGATCTTTTCTTGATTCCCAATGCGGCAAACACCACAGCAGTTTTTCAGATGTTAAAAGCAAGTGCGCCATCAACATTAAGGTTAGTAAATCAGCACAAGGATTATGCAGTTTTAGCATTACAGGGCCCAGACAGTGTTAAAGCCTTGGGTTTATTAGGGATCGAATCTGATCTTGATTACATGGCTTTTAAATCTGCCAAAATCGAATCCGCTGATGTGATTTTGTGCCGAACTGGTTATACCGGTGAGCTTGGGTTTGAGATTATTCCAACTTGGTCTGATGCTGAAAAAGTGTGGGATAAATTAGTTCAAATTGTGAATCAATTAAATGGAGCGATTTGTGGATTGGGAGCTCGGGATATTTTGCGAACAGAGATGGGCTACCCACTGCATGGTCATGAGCTCTCACTTGATATTTCACCAGTTCAAGCCAGTGCTGGTTGGGCAGTTGGATGGAGTAAACCAAAATTTAGTGGCAGAGATGTTCTAGTTAAGCAAAAAGAGGGCGGAACTAAGTTAAAACTTAAGGCAATTTTGGCAAATGATCGAGCGATTCCTCGCAAAGATATGAAAGTTAAAGACTTAGCAGGTAATGAAATCGGAGTTGTTACCAGCGGAACCTTTTCGCCAATCCTTAAAAAAGGAATTGGCTTGGCTTTGATCGATTCAAATGTCAAAAAAGATGATCAACTATTAATTGATATCCGGGGAGCTGACGCACCTTTTACAGTGGTTTCACTTCCATTTGTGCCATCTAAAGTTAGATAAAGCCAAGCCAGTTCTTTAAAACTTTTTTAGCAAGCAGCCCAAAGACGCCATGCGTACTCTGCGATTACTGTGCCGGTGTAAAGAACTCCAAGGTGGGCAAAAAGTCCAATAACTTTTGCTACCAAAGATTTACCCGCAGTGGTTTTTTCCACGCGAACAATTACTGGTGCATTATTGCTAGATAACATTTGGACTCCTACTCCGGAAACTTAACATTACCATTATCGGCAAATACAAAGGCAACTGAATCACCGTGATTTAGTTTTAGATCAGCGACCCCGACCTCAGCCCATGCCCATTTGGTATTTAAATCAGCTGGGTTAGGAATGGCTTGTTTACGTTTTTCAAGAACGGCCCAATAGGCAAACTCAGCCGGCATCTCCTTGCAGCTTTCAATGTAATCCTCATGGCCTTTAATACCAATTGGTTCATCTGCTTTAGGTAGATTATTTAATCGACAAACTACCGCAGTACCGTACTTGTCTGTGCCCTGGATTTTAAAATTTGAATTTTCCATTAACTCAAGAGCGGTTATTTCACCCTCGGTGGCTAGACATTTTTCATAAGGTTTAGCATCTGCATCAAGAACGCCGTAGTCAATGACTACATTTACGCATTTATCTGTTGTTTGCGCGGAGTAAAAAACTATTCCACCAATTATGACAGCTGCTGCAATGATTCCGGGGAAAAATTTCTTTCCCTCATTTAACATTTTCTCAAACATTTGTTGCCTCTCTAAGTGAGAGTTTCACGTAAGCGAAAAAACTCATCTAGATGAGAATTCCCGCCCCGCAATCCTCGACGGGTGGTAAATAACTAAGTTGTGTTGGGTAATCCGACTTAAGATTTTTAATCTCTTACGGTTGCGGGACAGCGTCGGATTTACACCGACTTCCCCCAGGCACACTTTTAAATCATTTCAATATTAAGTTGAGAGGCTGAGTTTGCAGGCAAAGTAACCCTGAATCAACTCACCACGCGGATTGCCATCACCTAAGCAGCGGATTATGGTTGCGTTATGGAATATAGGCGGCTTGGCAGTACGGGAATGTATGTATCAGAGATTACCTATGGAAATTGGATCACCCACGGCTCACAAGTTGAGGAGCTGTCGGCAATAAAGTGTGTTAAAGCTGCGTTGGATTTAGGCATTACAACTTTAGATACTGCAGATGTCTACGCAGGCACAAGGGCTGAGTCAGTTATGGGCAAAGCTTTAAAGGGTGTTAAGCGAGAATCCTATGAATTATTTACAAAGGTGTATTGGCCAACTGGCACTGGAAAGAATGATCGAGGCTTATCTCGTAAACATATTATGGAGTCCTGCAATGCCTCCCTTAAGCGTTTAAAAACAGATTATGTTGACCTTTATCAAGCACACCGTTTTGATTATGAGACACCACTAGAGGAAACCTT
>JACCDT010593312.1_pt1 | contig 11653 bp, 20 predicted proteins | sample 7446291 | NCBI WGS metagenome assembly JACCDT01 (sample SAMN15323446, study PRJNA562643) | freshwater metagenome | isolation source: river surface water | place: USA:Blue River Watershed | collected 2017-08-17 | reverse complement strand
CAGGTCGTACTGCGGGCCACGGAGCTGGTCCGGCTTGTCGGCGCTGAAAGTGAGCGCCTCGGCGCCGTTCGGCCAGCGGAGGAGGCGCTTGCTCGGGTAGTGCTTCGGTCGGTACTCGGGCGGGCCAACGTTGAGCACGCCGCTTGGGCCGTGGGTCATCACGTCTCGGACGTCGGCGCTCGTCCTGCCGATGAAGCCGATGCGCTTGTAGCTATGCTCCATCACCAGTTCGTTGACGTTCTCGGCGCCAAAGCGGCTCTTGCCCCAGCCGCGGCCAGCCATCACCAACACGGTGCGCCAAGGGCCCGTAGGCAGAGCTTGGTCGGGACGCCGGAGGAAGTGCCAGTCCGTGAGCAGGTGCCGAAGCTGCTCTGGCTCGAGGCCATCCAGCACCCGCGCCCGCGTCTCCGGGTCGGCGAGCGCGAGCTCTTCAGCGAGGGACCGCATCACCCTTCAGCGCCGCGGCAACCTTCGCCAAGAGCTCGTCCATCTCCTCGCGCGGCGGGCGCTGCGTCACGACGGCGTCGACCTCGACCTTGGAGCTTGGGCCGAAGTCCTTGGGCTCGGTCCGCTCGAGAAGGAAGCGGATGCTGGCGCCGTCGAGCTCGCCATGCCTGTTCGGCAGGTGCAGCATCTCAACCCACCGCTTCACCTTGGCCGCCCGACCACGAGCCACAGCACGAGCAAGGTCAGCGAAGATGGTCGGCTCCCCATCCTCCAGGTCCTTTTGCCCGCGGTCTAGCTGCTTCCGGAAGGTGTTGTAGCTGAGCCCGAGCTGAGCCACCGCGTGCTTCTGCGGCAGGCCTTTGACGATCATGGCCTCGATCGCGTCGATCTGCTCCGGCGTGATGTTGGGCGCTCGGCTCATTCGGTGACCTCCCCGCGCGCGAAGTGGTGCATTGCTGCGCACATACCAGCCAGTATGTTGGCACCACCGCCGCTAACGTGTCTATCGCCACGTCTATTCTGCGGTTGCCCATGAAGGCTGGCGCCTCATTCAGGCATGGCGTAGCCGAGTTCAACAGCTTTGCCCCGGCAGGACGAGCAGAAGCGCATGGGCACGTGGCTCGGCTTGCCCCAGGCCGCGATCGGCATGGTCGTGTCCCAGCCCAGCGCCTTGCCGCACAAGGCCGTCGGCGCTCTGCCGCCGTACTTTGGGCCCTCCGGCCCGACCACGCGGAGGTGATAGCTCCACATGCTCGTCGCCGTTTCGCTGATGATGAGATCTCCGACGGCAGGGATCATGGCGACACCTTCCGCACCTCGATACCGAGCCGCTCAGCCTCGCGGACGCACGACGCGGTGCCTAACCCACCGGGGAAGGCCAGGAGCATCACGCGCTCTCCTGGTTCGGATAGCTCGGCGGCGAACTTCAGCATCCGCCTGTTGCGTGCTGGCCCAGCGGATCGGCCATCAGCCCATCGGGCTGGCATCCGCACTTCGTCGATGTCGTTGAGGCAGGCCCACTGCCCGGCCATATGGTCTGCACCATCGCAAGCGCCGTGGACGAGGAACCGGATCCCATCCTTTTCGGAGATGGCGTCCAGCTCCGCAGACAGCAGATGGAATGCGCGGTAGTCGCGCCCGCCTGTGACGACGACGATCACCGCCACTCCCCGCACCTGCGCCAGCCGCCGGGCTCCGAGACGTAGTGGTACTGGCCTATCGCGACAGAGATCGCGGACGCCGGCTCCCCACATCCCGAGCACCGGAGCTCATGCGTCACGAACCCCGACACCTCGAGGTGCCCAAGCGCATACGGACCAGCGCGGGGGGCCGGCTCGGTCGGCGTCTCCTCCCACTCCTCGCGGTCCGGCAGGTAGACGGTGCGCCCGCTGACCTTCACCTCACGTGCCACTGGACCACTCCCCTCCGAGCGTTCGGAACTCGAATAGCTCAACGCGCTCAACAGCTAGATCATGTGCGGCCGTCATGCCACGCGACCAGCCGAGGTCGGTGTAGAACACGATCGAATCCGCATCAGCCCACCACGCGAACCCGGCCTCGATCCCCAGGCGCCGCTGCTCCGGGTCGTGGTCGTCCAGCACGCCGGGCTGGGTGTACAGACCGTGGCTCGCGAACGGGGCCTCACCGCGCAGCAGGCTGTCGCGCAGACACGCCCGGAGATAGCGCAGGTTCCGCTCGACGTTGCCATGATACGGACTCTCAATAATTACGCGCCTCATTCCTTGGTCCATCCTCTCGCGCGCCAGCCACCGCTTGACCTTCCTTCGCCAGACTTCATCCTTCTGGACGGGGCTGGTTCGACCCGGCATTTCATGCCACATACGCGCAAGATCATCACCATACGCAAAGAACTCATCCCCTACCTGCAGCTTCTCACCCTCGTTCAGCAGGATGTAACGCGGCTTAGGCTTGCGCGTGCGTGCAAGCTCATACATGCAAGCTCCGTCTACAGGCGGCACCCAAGCCCCAGCGTGAAAAACATCTACCGGGTCTTTGCCGCTGAAAGTTGAGCCTGCAAAATAGTCGTACTTCTCGAAGTCTAGCATGTCCTTGGTGAGCTTCATCCGTCGCTCCCGGGCTCATCGGTCGGAGGCACGAAGTCATCCTCAGCTTGCGGCTCGGGCTCAGCCTCTTGCTTGATCGCCGCCTTCATCGCCGCAACGCCACGCACAGGCGCAATCGGCGGGCTCTCGTCTTCGTCCATCGGCACGTCCGCCGCGAGCGCCTTCAGCAGCTTCTCATCGCGCGTGCTTAGCTTGGAGTTGATGAGCCGCCGCGTGACCGTCTTCTCGGCCATCTGCTGAAACCACGAGTCCCACGCCGGAGACTTTCCGCGGTTCGCGGCGCGCGCCCGGTTGATGTAGTTCCGGTCGACCACCGTCTCGGTCTCATCTCCGTTCGGCAGCGTGGCCCATGCGTAGGCACCCACGATCTCCCCGCGCGGCAAGAGGACCTTGTGTTTGATGCGGTCGGCGGGATCTTTCGCCCGCGGGTTGTACTCGAATGGCTCGCCCTCGCAGACGACCTCGGCCGAGATCTTGGTGGCTGCCCCGCTCTCGATGGCGAGACGCCGGAGGCCCTTCACCATCGGCTGAAACTGGCACTCGGCGCCGTAGGGCACGAGCGCCGCCTCGCTGAACGGCCCGCCCGGGATGAGCCCGGTCATCGCGCAGTCGAGCGCCGCCTGATGCACCGAGGCCGGATGGCACTCGAGCAGCTTCGGCGTCTTTCGGCACGCCTGAAGAAGAGCCGCCTTGAAGAAGGCGAAGGTCATGCTTCCCTGGAGCATCGTCTCCACTTCGGCCTGTCGCCTCTCGATGATGGCCACCAGCTCGTCGGGGCCGCGTTTCGCGATCTGTCGTCCCTGTTGCACCATGGTGTCTCCTTTGTTGTATCAGGCTACCCGGAGGGTTTGCTTCCTTGTTACTTATCCAACCGAATCGTGAGCGAGCGCCCGCCCGCCCGCGTCTTGGTGTAGAGACTCGACGCCTCATCCAGCACGCCCGAGCTCGGCGCCACGTGCTCAGCGACCTTGCGCCAGTCGACGCTGACCGAGGTGTTCCTGTTGCCGTAGTGAACCACGCCGTTGTCTAGCTTGATGCCGCGAGCTGAGCCGATGCTGAGCGCGAGTTTGTCCCGCAGATCCTCCGCCTCAGCCTCAAGCGCACACGCACGCTGCGCCATCGCCTGCTCATCGTCGGTCGCGTCGCGGTACGGTTCGAGGTCATCGCCATGGACCGCCTCGACGTACTCACGCACCAGGCGCGACCCGTTCGACGGCGGCGGCTTCCTCGGGAGCACGTGCTCTTTCCAGAAGCGCTCGCAGCACGACGCGATCTCCTTGCCGAACTCCGGGTCGTAGGTCACGTGATAGTCCTTGAAGGTCTCCGAGGACATCGAGAATACTACGATGCGGCCCCGCTCAAAGCTCGGGAAAAGAGGACTCCTCATGAAGTCGAGCGCCTCGAGGTAGGTCATCATCTGGAGCGTCTCGTACGCCTCGGCCTGGTCCGTGCCGCTCACGCCGTGCCTATCGACGAAGGCCCCCAGCTTCTTCACGTCCACCAGCTCGGGCTGACCGCCGCGCGTCCACCACCCGTCCGGCGTGATGCGCTGCCACTCCCTCCCAGGCACGTCGATGCTCTGGTCGCTCCACGCGCGCTGCTCGGCGCCGTACTCATCAGCCGCCCAGTCGAAGAGCACGCGCTCGAGGCGCTTGCCGGTCAGCATCGACCGCGTCTGCTGGCTCTTCATCTCGAGGCCGTGGCGCTTGGCGTCGATGGTGGCCCAGACGTCAAAGGCGGACTGATACGACGGCGCCGAGCCGAAGGCCTTGGGGTGGTAGAGCTGCATGATGGGAAGGACTGAGCTCCCGCCGATGCGCCCCAGGTTCAGCCGCGGGGTGATGTCGATGACCGCGCTCATTGCTCCGCCTTCCCGAGGCCTCGCGCCTCCGTGACTCCGTCCGATAGGTCTCCGACGTGCTGTGTGCAGGCGTAGACGACCGACGCCCCGTCGTTCGGCATCGGGCACACCTCGAGGCTCCACTCAGCCTCGGCCTCGCAGTCGACGTGATCGCAGGTCATGGCGTCACCCGCTTGAACGTCAGCGCCCCCATGGGCGCGGAGAACAAGATCGGTCGTTCCTTCATTGAGTCAGTCCTCCGATGTCCTCTGGACGAAGGATCGACTTGAACGCGTCTCGGTCGGTCTTCTCGCTCATCGGTCCGCCCCTTCGGCCCAGAGCGGCCGCATCGCCTCGAGGTCGACCAGCGGCTCAGCCAGAACCGACCGAGCGAAGTCGCGCACGGGGTCACGCTCCACCAGGGGCGCCGCGGGCGGGGGGACGAGGCTCTCCCGCGGCGCCCCCAGGTAGAGGCCCGACCCCTCCCCGGCGGGCACCCGGGTGCGACCGCTCGGAGCCGTAGACTCAGCCGGCTCGAACGGATGAGGGAATTCGCTATGCCTTTGTCGCGCGCTAGGATGGGCCGCCATTCGCCCAACGCCGGGCGGCAGGCCGCTGGGGCCATCCGGGGGCTCCGGCCCGTCCTCGGCGTAGCCAGGGCAGCCAGACAGGTACGCCAGCCGCTCGGCTACTCGGGCCTGGACCATAGCCAGCACGCGGACGCACTGCGTCATCTCGGGCACCAGTTCGAATCCAGCGTCCACGGCGGTCAGGTCGATCAGCGCGGACCCGACCGCATCGGCAGCGTCAGCCAAGGCGGACTCGGCCGCCTCGAAGCCCAGCTTGATGGCGGCCATCTCCGCCATCTCCGCCGCCTCGTCGTCGTGGTCGCGCATCGCGGGGTCCTCGTGCTCTGGGTGGCTCATGCTCATGACTCGCTCTCCTTCAGCGCGGCGCGCAGCTCGCACTCGGTGACCTCGGTGGTTCGAATCGGGACCCACAGCACGACCTCGGCCGAGGTCTCGGGCGCTGACGGGATGTAGACGACGGCGGGGTTCATCGCCGCACCTCAACAACGCAGTCGCCGTCGGCGTTGTTGAGCATGGCGGCACCGGCTGCGGACTCGATCGCGGCGAAGATCGCGCCGTCTGCGATCATCTCGGAGTGGTGGCGGCGGCAGATACACCCAGCCAGTGCCTCGACCATCGCGCGAAGGTGCGTGACCTCGTCTCTGGACGAGGCGGCAATAGCTACGAGATCGGCCGGCGTGAGGCGCGTGTACAGGATGGGTGTGGTCCCGGTGTCGCTGTTCTTCATGGTCCTAATGTATATACAGATGCCTCTGGCGTCAAGCTGGCCCGGCCTCTTTTTTTGACGGGTCCATGAGGCGCGTGTATATACGGATGGATGGCCATCAAAGAGGCGAAGATGTTGATCAGGGTCACTTCGGGTCGAAAGGCTCGCTGGACCGCAGCGGCCGAGGCCGACGCCAGGTCGTTGACCTCGTGGGTCACGATCCAGTGCGATCGCGCTGCCGACAAAGCCGGGATCCCCAGCGTCGCCGATGCGCCGAAGCCACGCGGGCGCCGCGCGAAGAGCTAGGCCGCTCATGCCGCCCCCGAGAGGCCGAGTTCAAGTTGGACCCGCTCATCCACGAGCGCTGGCGCCGCGAGATAGATCTTGGTGCCGACGCGCTTGATCGGCGTCCACCCGGCGACCTTGTAGCAGTAGCCAGGGTTCGCGCTTTTGACGCGCGAGGCGTCCACCTCGGTACGCAGCGTCTCGGGCGGGATCTTGCCGTAGCGCCGAAACCACTCCTCGATCGTGCGACCGTGCGCCGAGCGAATCAGCTCCGACGACCGGTGACCACCTAGGTTGCGAAACAACATGTTGCGCCAGACGAAACGCGGGCGTCCGTCGGTCGCTCCGCCACGCCCACGCGATGAGCCGGTGCCTCGCGCCGTCGGCGTGCGCTGGCGGACCACGGCCCAAACCGCGGTTCCGTCCGCGGTGACGAGGACGATCTCTTGCCCAACACCGGTGAAGGTCCGAGACCCCGGCGTACGGCGAGAGTAGTGCGGTCCGGCGCCCTCGTGCGGACCGGTGCCGTCGACGATCGCAAGGGCCCTCGGGTCGCTCGATGACGACAGGAGCCACCTCGCTCCGCCACCACCGGCGAAGTTGTCCACGATGAGGTCTCTCATTGGTCGAGCTCCGCGATCAGCTTCAGCGGCTTCGGCGCCCGCACCACCCGGCGAAGCACCCACACCGCCATGGCGCGATCGGGCGACGACCGCTCGACACCAGGCGGTGGGTCGAGACCCCAGCGTCCGGCGATTGGCAGCTGCAGCGACCGCACCACCTCGCCGTGCTGGAGCGCCTCAAGTTTGCGCCAGTAGCCGGTCGAGACATCGGCGAGCACCAGCAGCGCCAGCGCCTCGAGGTTGTGCGCGTGCATCTCGGCAATGCCGCGCTCGACGAAGCGACCCAGCTGGCCGCCGCTGAATGGCGGGTTGCACCAAGCCCTGCCGTTGTGGCTGTTCCATTGCGGGAGACTGAGCGCGTCGCGAACGCGATCGTAGTGCTCGTCATCGGTAGAGTGACAGACGGCGTTTTCCGCGTCCGCCGCGACATCGAGACCGAACTCACCACCGCAGTACGACGCGGCCTCTCGCACGATCCATCGTGGCGTGCGCCAGCAGTCGCGCGGGTTCTCGGGCTGCTCCGCCGGCACCACCGCCTGCGCCTTGCCGTTGCGGACCCGTCTCCCCGTGCGGAGTTCTTCCTTCGTGCTCATCTCGCCTCCTCCTCGCGCTTCGGCAGCGCAGCCCGGTATTGCGCCACAGCCTCGGGGCTCGGCGTTCGTCCAGCCATCGCCTCTCGGCACAGCCACAGCCCAACGCGTTGGTCGTCCTCGTCTCGGTCAAGGCGCGCCTCTATGCGCTTGGTGCTTGCCGCGGCGGCCTGCGCCTCGAGTCGTCTCGACCGCGCTTCCTTCGCCAGCGACACCACGTCCGTGATCTGCGGCCGCCCCAGAAGCGCCGCACGCCCGCCCTCCGCAATACGCTCAGGCATGCGGCGGCCGGCCTCGCGGTAGTCCTCGGCCGTGAAGGCGTGCTCGGCGAACAGGTCATCGGCCCAAATGGCGATCGCCTCTTTTGAGATGAGACCGTTGCACCGCGCGGCGATGCGGGCGAGCTCCGTCAAGATCTCTGCTCTGGTCGCGGCGCTCACGCCACACCTCGATTGAGCAGCGGCGCGTCCGCCCGCAACCTCTCGCGCGAGGCCTCGGCATACACCGGATTCAGCTCCACCCCGAGGTATCGGCGCCCAAGTCGGAGGGCGACCAGGCCCGTCGTTGCCGTCCCGCTGAACGGGTCGACCACGAGATCGCCTGGCGCCGACCCCGCCGCGATGCACGGGGCGACCAGGTCCGGGGGAAACGTCGCGAAGTGGTGCTCGTTCGTCGGCTTGGTGGTGACGCTCCAGACCGATCGGCGGTTGCGTCGGGCGCCACCAACCCACGCCGTGTTGCCTGTGCCACCGGAGAGCGTGCGGCTTTCGGCGCCGCCCTGACGGCCTTCGAACGACTTGGTTGTGCCGGCTTCAGAGACCGCTTCCTCCGACCCACCTCTTTCGTCGTAGAAGTAGCGCCGCGACTTGGAGAGCAGAAAGATCGTCTCGTGCGCACGTGTCGGCCGGTCGCGGATGCTCTCCGGCATCGCGTTGGGCTTGTGCCAAATGATCTCGCTGCGCAGGAACCATCCGTCCGCGCGGAGAGCAAAGGCCACCATCCACGGCACACCGACGAGGTCCTTCGGCTTCATCCCTGCGGCGGTCTTCGTGAGCCCGATGCGAGCGGTGTACGTGCGCGAGGCCCTCTGCCCGTTTTTGCCTTGGTGGCCGCCAGCGGATCCGCAGTAGCTGTCCCCGAGATTCAGCCACAGGGTGCCATCGTCGGTGAGTACCCGGCGCACCTGGGCGAAAGTCTCGACTAAAGCGCCCACGTAGTCGTCTATCGACGTCTCAAGACCGATCTGCTCCTCACATCCGTAGTCGCGCAGCCCCCAGTACGGTGGCGATGTCACGCAACAACGCGCGGATCCTTCGGGCAAGCCACGGAGGGCCTCGCGGCAGTCCCCGGTGATGATCGTCGCGGCGCTCATCGCTCGGCTCCCGGTGCAAGCCGAAGCTGCCCAGTGTCCGCGCGCGCCGCCTCTCGAGCGCGCTCCTCACGCGCCAGGCGCAGGGCGAACTGGGTCGCGTTCTCGCGATCGGGGGCGGTGGGCGTACCGCGTTGGTCATACGCACCCTCGAGAACCTTGGCAACCGTGGTCTCGTCCTTCACCGCCCAGTCAAAGTCGGCGCACCAGGCCTTCACGTCGCCGCGCAGGAACGGCGAGTCGGCGATCCGCTGGAAGTAGGCCCGCCACCAGGCGAGGTCACGCCCCGGCTCTAAGCACCGGGATCGCACCTTCGCCCTGCGCTTGTCGGTCAGCTTCGAGATAGACGGAAGAGCCCTCCCGCACACATCATTCCACAGGGCGCCGACGTCATCGGGGTTCGTCCCCTCCTCCCTCTGCACTCCCTCCTCAGAAGAAGAAGAAGAAGAGACAGAAGTAGAGAGGACAGACACGGGCGTAACAACGCCCGTAACTGTTCGCGTAACCGTTACGCCTGTTGTTCGCTCTCGATGCGCCCGCATTCGAGCCGCATCCTTGGTCTCCTGCCACGCCTCGAAGTTCGGAAACGCCCAGCATCCGTCATCTTTTTGGATCAGCGTCCCGCATGCTACGAGCTGTCGAAGGGCCTCCTCGGTCTCCTTTTCCGAGAACCTCACCTCCCTTGCGATCGCCGATAACGACAAAGGCGCACCCGAAGGACCGCGAACATCACCCCGAACAAGAGGCGTAACTGTTCGCGAACTGTTCGCCGAACTGTTCGCCAACGACATTAGGCGAGGCCCTATATTCAGGGCCACGCCACCGAGCTCCACGTGGGACCTGGTGGTGTACCAGCTCTCGAAGAGCTTGCACCAAGCGAGTCGCTTGCTCACCGCTCGCCCCCGATCTGCTGCGGGAACTCGTCGTGCGTTTGGCCGTCGAGCACCCTGCCGGCGACCCCCTTCCCCTCACGGAATCCGCTCGCGCCGTGCTCACCCCACTGTTTGAAGAAAAACGGCACGCCATCCGATTCGCACTGGTCCCGCAACGAGCGGGCCCACTCGGCCGACATCCGCCGAGCTCCGCCGCCGCTCTCGCCGCCGCAGATCACCCAGTCGATCCGACCGACACGCGGCTCGGTTAGAACCACCTTATCCAGGTCGACCGGACCTAAGAGCGGCTCACACGAGAGGAAGCGGACCGCCGCCGGGATCCGTAGGAGATGCGGGATTCGCTCCTCGGCGCGGCGCTGGTCCTCGACCGTCGTCCCGATCCAGACGTTGGGTGCCCACGTCGGCCCGAGGCTGTCCGCACCGTTGAATGCGTCGTACTGAGCTTGGCTCCACAAGCGGCCGGCGTTCTCCGGTCGCTTTGTGAGAAGGAGCCAGTCCAGGTTCGGTGTCTTCGCCACCAGTTCAAACAAGCGCGCGCGATGAGGCGCGAGCTCTGGCAAGTCCTCGAAGACGTCGGCCATGCTCGCGCAGAAGACGCGGTGCCGCTCGCCGGCTGTTCGCGCGGCGGCGTTCCACCGAAGCGGCTCGCCCCACATCTTCTCCGACGCAGGCACGCGCGGCACTCCAGCCCCCCACCTTGCGCGCCCGGTGCGCTTCGCCAGCGCCTCGGCGTAGCAGTGCTCGCATCCTGGCGAGACGCGCTGACATCCCCACCATGGGTTGAAGGTGTGGTGGGTCCATTCGATTCCGCTGTCCTTACCCATTCGATCCCCCGATCTCCGCCAACCCGCGCGCGGTGATGAACAGTGGCCGACCCCGGAGCTCGCGCTCACCGGACGTCAGCATCCCCCTGGCCTCGAGCCTAGTTGCCGCGATGGCGATTCCGCTGCCGTTCCTGCCTAGCCTTCGGGCCGCCTCCGCTGCGCTCAGCCCCGACTCCGCGGCGAGGAGTTCGAGCAAGTCCCTGGCTCCTCCGCTGAGGATGGTTCGACGATCGCGCTGAGGCGATGCCATCGCGACCTTGCCGGCGTCGGTGATGAGCCACAGCGGCAGCTCGTCGTGGGTCCCGGCCTGCTCGATGTGGCCCTCGCGTCGGAGCTGAAACAGTCGGTGGTGGACGCTGTTCGTTGGCCTGCCTAGGCGCGCAGAGATCTCCTGGAGCGTGCGCGCGGTGGTGCACTGAGCCAGTACCTGGGCGCGAGAGACGGGCGAGCGGATGGTGTGGCTCATGACTCCTCCGGTGGCAGGATGATCGAGACCTCGGTGTGCGGATCCTCGCCCTCTGCGGCGTAGACCTTCGAGATGTCCGCGGCGCATACCTGGCCATCATCGAAGTGTGCTGACAGCGCATCGAGCAAGAGCTTGGTCAGGTTGTCGATGTCGGGCCGCTTTGCGTGCGGAAGTCGCCCAGGCCCAAGGCTCTTCGGTGTCCGTTTTGGCCGAGGAAAAACGAACCAAACCTCGACCACGAGCGCACCCTCGAGCCTTCCGATGTTCTGAGCCTGAGCCAGGAGCGCTATCGCGCGCTTCGCCGTACGTGTTCTGCATGGAACGTACGCCTGTCCAGCCTTCCCTCTTCGAACGCGCTGCCAGGTAACCGGCTCACCTGGGATCGTGATGGAGATAGTTGTCATCGTAGACGTCCTTTGACGGTGATGACGAGCATAATCATTTGGCCTCCTCGAATTCGCCCCTATCGTTGAGCCTGTACTTCACGCCGGGCTTGAGCTTCTCCTTCGCTCCGACATCCCCGGAGCGCAGCCTCCATCGCGACGCGTCTCCGTCCCACCACCGGATGGAGATTGACCCGCCCTCGCCCGCGGTGGCGGTGCCTCTGTAGCCCGCGGTGGCGGTGCCTCTGTAGCCCGCGGTGGCGGTGCCTCTGTAGCCCGCGGTGGCGGTGCCGCTGTAGCCCGCGGTGGCGGTGCCGCCCTCGCCCGCGGTGGCGGTGCCGCTGTAGCCCGCGGTGGCGGTGCCGCTGTAGCCCGCGGTGGCGGTGCCTCTGTAGCCCGCGGTGGCGGTGCCGCTGTCGCCCGCGGTGGCGGTGCCGCTGTCGCCCGCGGTGGCGGTGCCGCTGTAGCCCGCGGTGGCGGTGCCGCCCTCGCCCGCGGTGGCGGTGCCGCCCTCGCCCGCGGTGGCGGTGCCTCTGTAGCCCGCGGTGGCGGT
>JACCDT011861378.1_pt1 | contig 11662 bp, 6 predicted proteins | sample 7446291 | NCBI WGS metagenome assembly JACCDT01 (sample SAMN15323446, study PRJNA562643) | freshwater metagenome | isolation source: river surface water | place: USA:Blue River Watershed | collected 2017-08-17 | reverse complement strand
TTTTATCGCTTTGTTTCCTTGGCGCCATCGTCGCCGGGCTGGGGCTTTTGTTTTTCGTCTACAGCTATGGCGAAGGCTTGCCGGATCACAAGCAGCTTGCCAATTACGATCCGCCGATCGTAAGCCGGCTATATGCCGCCGACGGCCAATTGCTGTGCGAATATGCCGTCGAAAAAAGGGTATTCGTTCCGATCAGCGCGATTCCGCCGCTTGTGGTCAAGGCGTTCATCGCCGCCGAGGACAAGAATTTTTACACCCATCCCGGCGTCGATTTCATTGGCGTGATGCGCGCCATGGCAACCAATTTCGTCAATCTGGCTTCGGACAAAAGGCTTGTCGGCGCGTCGACCATAACCCAGCAGGTGGTGAAAAACTTTTTGCTGACCAACGAGCTGTCCTATACCCGTAAAATCCGCGAGGCGATTCTGGCGTTCCGCATCGAAAAGACTTTCAGCAAGGAAAAAATTCTTGAACTTTATTTGAATCAAATTTACCTGGGCAATTCCGCCTATGGCGTTGCTGCCGCGTCCTTGCAATATTTCAACAAATCCTTGGATCAATTGACGGTGCAAGAAGCCGCGTTCCTGGCGGCTTTGCCCAAGGCGCCGAACAATTACCAGCCGGATAAGCATTACGAAGCGGCTTTGGGACGCCGCAACTGGGCTATCGACCGGATGGAAGAAGAAGGATTTATTCCAAAAGATTTGGCGGCCGAAGCCAAGAAAACAGAATTGAAGGTGCGCAAAAAAGGCGGGATCGAATCGGTGCATGCCGATTATTTCTGCGAAGACGTGCGCCGCGTTTTGGTCGAAAATTTCGGCGAAGACCAGCTTTACAAGGGCGGGCTTGCGGTGCATACCACGCTCGACCCCGCCTTGCAAAAATCCGCAGAGCGCGCCTTTAACGACGGCATCGTGGAATATGACCGCCGTCACGGTTGGCGCGCAAAGCCTATCGCCAAGCTGGAATCTCTGGACGACTGGCAGGCGGCCCTGGGCAAGATCACGGCGCCGCTGGGATTGAACGGGTGGGAACTTGGCGCGGTGCTGCAAAGCGGCAATGACGGCAGCCGCGTAGGGCTGAAGGGCGGGCAAACGGCGTTTTTGCCTTTTTCCGAAATGTCCTGGGCGCGCAAGACTTTGTCCGGGCAGAATTTAGGCGCGGCGCCGAAAAAGCCGCTGGACGTCGTAAAGCCGGGCGATGTGATCGCGGTGGAAAGAATACAGGACGATCCGAAAATCAAAAAGCCGGACGCCAAAGATGTGCTGGTCGGGTTGCGCCAGATACCGGATGTCAACGGCGCTTTGGTCGTGATGGATCCCCATTCCGGCCGGGTACGCGCCATGGTCGGCGGGTTCAGTTATCTGCAAAGCGAATTTAACCGCGCTACCCAGGCCAAGCGCCAGACAGGTTCCGCGATCAAGCCTTTGGTGTATCTTGCGGGACTCGAAGAAGGCATGACGCCTGCGACCCTGATTTTGGACGCTCCGGTCAGTTTAGAGCAAGGGCCGGGACTTCCCGCGTGGGAGCCGGGCAACTACACCGGCGATTTCGCGGGGCCCGCGACGATGCGTTTCGGGCTTGAACAATCCAGGAATTTGATGACCATCAGGCTCGCGAAAACCGTGGGCATGGAAAAAGTGACCGCTGCGATTGAACGGTTCGGCGTCGCTGAAAAATTGCCGCCGCAATTCGCCATCGCATTGGGCGCTTGGGAAACAACTTTGATGAAGCTGACCACGGCCTATGCCGCCATCGCCGGCGGCGGAAAAATGGTCGAGCCTATTTTAATCGACCGCATCCAGGACCGCAGGGGAAAAATCCTTTATCGGGCCGACAAACGCAGCTGCGATATTTGTTATAATACGCCTTGGATGCGGCAGGCTCCCCCCGCGCTGGCGGATCCAAGGCCGCAAATCGTCGATCCAGTCACCAATTACCAGCTGATTTCGATGATGCAGGGCGTGATCGAGCGCGGCACGGCGCAGCGCGTTAAGGCGCTGGGCCAGCCGATTGCCGGAAAAACGGGAACCACCAATGATTTTTTTGATTCTTGGTTTATCGGCTTTACCCCCGATTTGGTCGCGGGCGTTTATGTGGGATTCGATCAGCCGCGCACTCTAGGCAGCAAAGAAACCGGCGCGTCCGTCGCCGCGCCGATCTTTATTGATTTCATGGCCGACGCGCTGAAAAAACATCCGTCCAAGCCATTCCCCGTGCCGGACGGCGTGCAATTGATGCCGGTCAACATCGACACCGGCGAGCCGGGCGAAGAAGGTTATCCCGGCGTGATTCTCGAAGCGTTCCGCGCCGGCAAGGATTGGAGCGGCAACAGCCAAGTGATCGACGGCGACGTGCCGTTCGACCCCAATGCCGGAAGCGGCGGATTTTTCCGTTCGCTGTTCGACGGGGTTTATTAAAGGTTTATTCGCATGAGAACAGAAATACAGCCCATCGTACAATCCATCAAAGACGCGATCGCTTTGATGAGGAGGTCTCTTTGACTGGGACAAAGCGGTCGCGCATTTAAACGAGCTAAATCAAAAAGCCGAAGACCCCGGCATTTGGAATGACGCCGCCGCCGCGCAAAAAATCATGCGCGAGCGCACCGTGCTTGCGGCGAAAATAGATGCCGTGCGCCATATTGAAACCGCGCTGAACGACAATATAGAATTGGCCGAGATGGGCCAGAAAGAAGGCGACACATCTATTGTGGAAGAAGCGGAGCAGGCGATCCATCAGCTGCACAAGCAAGTGCAGAAAAAGCGGCTTGAGACGCTTTTGTCCGGCGAGGCCGACGGCAACGACACTTATCTGGAAATCAATTCCGGCGCAGGCGGAACCGAGGCGTGCGACTGGGCCTTTATGATTTTGCGCATGTATACTAGATGGGCGGAACAGCGCGGATATAAGGTCGAAATCCTCGAAGAATCGCCGGGCGACGAGGCGGGCATCAAATCCGCCTCGCTGCGCATATCGGGCAACAACGCCTATGGCTGGCTGAAAGGCGAATCGGGCGTACATCGTTTGGTGCGGATTTCGCCATTCGATTCCAACGCGCGCAGGCACACAAGTTTCGCCAGCGTTTGGGTTTATCCCGTGATCGACGAGTCGATTGAAATAGATTTGCAGGAAAAAGACATTCAGGTCGATGTGATGCGCGCATCCGGCGCGGGCGGGCAGCATGTCAATAAAACATCCAGCGCGGTGCGCATGACCCATATTCCGACCGGCATTGTCGTCAAATGCCAATCCGACCGCAGCCAGCACCGTAACCGCGCCATGGCGCTCGATATGCTCAAGGCGCGGATTTACGAGCAGGAATTGAAAAAGCGCGAGGCGGCAGCGCAAGCGCAGCACGACCAAAAAACCGATATCGGCTGGGGGCATCAAATCCGGTCATATGTTTTACAGCCCTATCAGATGGTCAAAGATCTGCGCACCGAGCATGAAATCGGCAACGCGCAAAGCGTGCTCGACGGCAATATCGATCCTTTCCTAGAGGCGTTTTTGGCGGCGCGGTTGCAATAATTTTTTCATTGGAAAAACTACTTGTCAGAACAAAATGGCTGTGTATACTTTGCGGAAACATAGCGCATACACACCATGTTAATCATATTCGACATCGACGGCACATTGACAGAAACCACAGGCGATTGGCCGCATTATAAGCGGGTTTTCAGCGCGCAGTTCGACGTGGAGGAAGCCGCAATCAGCGATAATTTCGACCACTATCCGCATATTACCGACAGCGCCGTGTTTTATACTTTGTGTGAAAGACATGCGGTGACGCCGACACAGCTTTGTTATCTAGAATTTGCGGCGCGTTATGTAGAAATCATGCAATCCGTAAGGGCGGAACCTATTCCCGGCGCGGCGGGTTTATTGGCGGATATCATGAAAGGCTCCAAACCTATTGCCGTGGCGACAGGCGCTTTTGTGCAAAAGGCGCTGGCGCGGTTGCAAGTGGTTGGCATTAGCAATATCGTGCCGATGGCAACCGCAAACGATCATAGGGAGAGGGCTGAAATTATGAGAATTTCCCGTGTGCGCGCGGAACGGCATTGCAATGCCGAATTTAGCGACATTGTTTATGTCGGCGATGGCCTGTGGGATGCAAGGGCTTGCGCCGATCTGGGATGGCGTTTTGTCGCTAGAACAACAAAGCCGGAAATTTTCCAGCCTTTCGGCGTGCCCGCGCAGTGTATAGTGCCGGATTACAGCAATATCGCCAAATTCCACCGGGCATTGCGCCATGCCCGCGTGCCGCAGCGTAGTTGATCGCGCGGCTTTCGATTACCGCGATTTATTTTTTCCTTTGCGCGTAGTACCCTGCTTGACCGCTTTTTTACGCGCCATATTGTGCGCTGGCTTTTTCGTTTTCGCTTTTGCTTTTGCCTTTGCTTTCGGCTTGGCTTTTGATTTGATCTTTATTTTCGCTTTCGCCTTTGTTTTAACCGTAGGCTTCTTTTTCACGGCGGGCGCCTTTGCCTTTTTATTGCTGTTCGCCGCTTGCGGCGACTTTCCGCCTAGGGCGGCGATGATTTCTGCCACATGGCTGGGCACGGAAACTTTACGCCAGATGTTTTCGATGCGGCCGTCAGCGCCGATCAGGAATGTGGCGCGTTCGATGCCCATATAATTTCGGCCATACATGCTTTTTTCAACCCAAACGCCGTATTTTTCGCAAACATTCTGGCTTTCATCCGATAGCAAAGGAAAATTCAAGCCGTATTTCGTTTTGAATTTCTTGTGGCTTGCGGCGCTATCCTTGGAAATTCCGATCACCTGCGCCGAAAGCGCCCTAATGCCGGATTTAGCGTCACGGAAATCGCAAGCCTCTGTGGTGCAGCCGGGGGTGTCGTCCTTAGGGTAAAAATACAGCACCGTTTTTCCGCCGCGGAACGAGGATAAAGATACCAAATTGCCGTTTTCGTCCGGCAAAGTGAAATCGGGGGCGTGGTCGCCGATGGATAGAGCCATGATAAACTCCTGTGTGATCGCGGTTGCTACTGGCAGAAGGATAGTGTTTTATGTTACAACTATCTGCTTCATATATAGAATTTCCTAAATTGTCCATAAGCCAGTTATCCATCTTGCTCACTTAATCTTCATGGTACGGAAAAGCATCAGGCTGCTGATAGAAATCCTTGGCGCCGTTTTGGGCGGGCTTGCGGTGATCGGCTTGCTTTTGGGTCTGCGCCTTTCGATCGGGCCATGGCCTTTGGATTTCATGAACGGATATTTGGAATCGGCTTTGACCGTGCCGGAACGCGGCGTGATCGCCGATATCCATTCCACCGAGCTGGTTTGGGATAAAAAGGAAAGCGAAATCGCGCTGCGCGCCGAAAATTTGTCGCTGCGCAACCCCGATGGCGCGACATTGGCGCTATTTCCGGAGGTGACGATCTCGTTAAGCCTGCACGCCTTGATAACGGGGCATGTTTTCCCCAGCAGCATCAATCTGGTCGAGCCGTCTTTCCGCCTGATTCGCCTTCCCGACGGCAGCTTCGAGATTATGCAGGGCGAGGCCGCTTTGCCCGCATCGGATGCGGCGGCGGAAAACCATTATCTGAACGATTTTCTTTCCCGCTTTGCCGCAGGCGAGGATAGCCAGGTATTGCGTTATCTGCGCTCGATCGAGGTGCGCAACGGCGATTTTCTGTATGACGATCGCAAGAACGGCAAGCAATGGTGGCTGCCCCGGTTCAATTTGGATTTGATTCGACGGGACGGCAAGCTGTCCGGGCTTGCCAGCTTTGAAATCGAATTGGGCGAAAAAATTAGCGCGATCGACCTGATGCTGGAAACCGACCCCACAAGTAAAACCCTGCAGATATCGGGCGATTTCGACAATATCGACATGAAGAACCTGGTGCAGTTGGCGCCCGAACTCGGCGGCTTTACCGTTATCCAGGCGCCGGTTTCGGCAAAACTGCGCCTGACAACCGATTATTCCATGAATCTTTCGGCGGGGGAATTTACCGCCGAAATAGGCAAAGGATTTTTGGTGCGCCGCGATTTGTTCGAGCAAGACGTGGCGATAGACCGCGCGGTCATCGAAGCGCATTACAGCCCCCCCGGCGTTTTAGAGCTCCGGCGCATGGCGGTCGATTCCGACGGGATTGCGTTGAATTTTTCCGGCAATGTGCAAAGGCAAGAAAGCCATTTCGATTTGGCGCTGAACGCCACCTTGTCGAACTTGAAAATGGAAAAATTGAAACGCTATTGGCCGCTTGGCGTCGCCGTCAACGCGCGGGATTGGGTGGTTCCGAATATAGCCGAAGGCGAAGCGGTAAAAGCCACGGCGCAGATCAAGGCGCAGGCGTCAGGGGAAGATTTTTTCGACATCGTGCTGCAAGAGCTTAGCGGCGAAATAGAATTCAAGGACGCTTCGGTCGATTATTTCCACCCGCTGCCAAAAGCCACGGGCGTCAGCGGCAAGGCGTCGTTCGATCAGGATATTTTCACGATTGAAACCCAAGGCGGGCAGGCGGGCGGCGTGCTTTTGGGCAAGGGCAATATCGTTCTGTCGGGCCTAAGCGCCGAGGATCAGGCAATCCGCATCGAAATCGACGCAGCGGGCGATTTGCAAAAGGCGCTTGCGATCATCGAATCCGAACCGCTGCGCCTGCCGTCGCGCAAGGGCATCCGTCCCGAATCCGCTGCTGGGGATTTTTCCGCCGATCTTGCTTTCGCCTTTCCCTTGCTGCGCGATTTGAAATTGGAGCAGCTGGATATCAAGGTCGATGCCGCTTTGCGGCGGGTGTATCTTGATGGAGCGTTTCGCGGATTCCCGCTGTCGCGCGGCGATATGAAATTGCAAGTGACGCAGAACGAAATGGAAATCGCTGGCCAAGCCTATCTTGCCGGCTTGCCGATGGGCCTTTTGTGGAAGGAAGATTTCCGCGACGTTCCGCAAAAGCAGCGCAGCCAATATTTGCTCGAGGCGGATGCCCCCGCGCTTGCCGTGGAAATTTTCGACTTGCCCGCTCCGGTGCCCTTTTCCGGCAAGGCCGCGATCAGCCTGGATTACACCGTCGCCGCCGATAAAACATCGCGCTTGAAAATGGACGCGGATTTGAAAAACGCCGCCATCGCCGTGCCCGAGCTAAATTTTTGGAAAGAAACCGGCGCGCAGGGCAAAGGCCGCATCGAGCTGAGTTTCGACGGCGACCGCCTTGCCGCCATGCCGCATTTCAACCTGAACGCCAAGGACAGCGCGATTTCCGGACAGGCGATATTCAAAGATCCGGGAACCAAGCTGGTGCGGCTTGCAGTCAGGGCCGACACACCGAAATCTAAGGCCGATATTTTGATGCAGCTGCAAACCGACGGCGCCTATTCCATCGAGGCCAAGGGCGATATGCTGGACGCCAGCCATCTTTACGGCGCACGCGGCGACGGCAAGGAAAGCGCGGCCTATAGGATCGATCTGTCTTTGGGCAAGCTGCATTTCGGCGGGCAAAAAGACCTGTTGCAGCCACAAGGGCGGATCGTCATGCAAGACGGCCTATTCGAATCCTTGCGCCTTACGGCAGCGACGCAGACCAAATCCGGCTTTGCCGATGTAGAGGCCAATATCATCCCCTATCCCAATGGCAGGAGGCTTTTCGTCAAGGCCGAGGATGCGGGCAGCTTTTTTTCCGCGCTGAATCTTTTGGATTCGGTCGAGGGGGGAAGATTTTCTATCGAAGCCGAATATCCGTTCCATGAAAAAGGCAAGGATTGGAAAGGCAAGCTTTCGCTGTTCGATTTTTCGGTGATCAACGCGCCGGTGATGGCGCAGCTTTTGAATCTGGCTTCGCTGACCGGAATATTGGAAAACCTGACCGGCAGCGGCATCAGGTTCGAAAAGCTTCTGGTCGATTACGGCATGAATGACGATAAAATCGCCCTGAAGAACGGAAGGATGAGCGGCAATTCCATCGGTCTTACCGTCGAAGGCGATATTGATTCGCGAACCAATCTTTTGAATCTCGAAGGAACGCTGATCCCCGCCTATATGGTCAACAAAATCCTGGGCGAAATCCCGATCATCGGCAGCATCCTGACCGGCGGCGGCGATCACGCGCTGTTCGCTTTTAATTACAGGGTGCGCGGGCCGAAAGCCCAGCCGAAAGTCAGCGTCAACCCGCTTTCGGCGCTGACGCCCGGCATATTGCGCGACGTGTTCGATGGCGGGAATTAGTTTTTGGGCCGCCAGCCCGCCACAACTTACGGTTTAGCCGATAAAAATAAACTGTTACCACCCCCCTTGTATTGTTGCATGTTTTATGGGTTAATCTTCCTGTGAAAGGTATATGTAAACGGGGGGAAGATGTCTTATGGTTGAAAATAGATGTTTATTGAAATTCTGTCTGGCCTGCGCATGGGTTCCATTCTTGTTGCTTATGGGACAAGTCTTCTTAGGTTTCCCAAACTCCCAGGATTTCCAAGTTTATGGATTGGCGGATAATTCTGCAAATGCTCTATCATTTTTTCTTTTTCTAAATTTATTTTTCTTGATTTTTTTTGTTGTAATCTTTGCTTCAGCGGTACTTATAAATTATTTTTATCTTTTGATTAAACAAAGAATATCTTCGGATAAAGCAATTCCAGTGCAAATATTTAAAGCAGGCACACAAAAATTTTTTGTACTAATGGGATTAGTGTATGGAATATTCGTGATTTTATTTCTAGCTGATATTCATAAAACCGGTGTTGACTTCTTAAAATGGTAGGGGGAGATTATTTATGGAATATTCTTATAAGGCAATTAAAAGCCATGTTAATGATGTCTATAAAGATGTAAAAGACAGACTTAATAAGGCTGCTCCGGTAATTGATAAGGTAGCTCGGAACCCTATCTCGGCTTATACCGCTAAGAGTAATTCAGGCGATGTGCTAAATGCCGCATCTGGAAGCGGATTTCCTGGGCCAGCCGGCGGACAACAAGATGCTTTCCGGCATATTCTTTGGGCGGCTGAAACAAGAAAGCAAGTCGGCGAAATGATGCCAGGCCAAAATCCTGATGTCTTGGATAAAGCCGCTAGAGAAGTTTTACTGGCAAACGAAGATTTGGCGGTATATGAAAGCAGACAAAATCCTCAAGACAAGGCAATGGATGTGCATAACAATGATATTGGGATCCAGATTGGGAAAAATGCTGTCAATAAAATATCCTCCGAAGATTTAGAAAGAGATATTAAAAATATTGTTTTGGGTAGTGATGGCAAAGGGATAAATGACACTCCATTTTGGTATGATGAATCTGATCCAAGCCGTATTCCGCCGCAAAATGATTCTGAAAATATGAAAGATCAAGCTAACTTCACAGGAATCCCCGAGAAACCCTTAACCGTCGGGGAAGAGCTGCGCCGCGCCTATCGTAAGACGATGGGCCTGCCGGAAGAAAATCCTAAATCAGAAGAAAAAGAACATCTTCCCCCGCAGCGCACAGAGCCGCCGGAGCCGGATGACGCGGAAGTCGACCCGCAGACCGGGAAAAGATTCGGCGATATGGGCGTGGCCGAATATCTTGCCGCTTTGCACCGCTGGCTGAAGGGTAGAAAAGCGAACGACAATGCGCCGCACGCCAACCAGAACTTAAAAGAAACGGATTCCGGCGGCGAGGTGCGCGTCAAAGCCCATAGCAGGGAAGGCGGCAAGGAGCAGGTGCGCGGCTATACAAGGGGCAGGCCGCACCTATAAATCAACATACTTTCAAAAGCGCATGTTTCTTCTTGCCGACGGATAGGCGGCTTTCGGTTTTGCCGGTGAAAATTTTGTGGGTGATTCTTTCCTGATCGTTGTCGATGACCTGGTCGTCGATTTTAACGCTGCCGGATTTGATCAGCCGTCTTGCTTCGGAATTGCTTTCAGCGAATTTCAAACCCACTAGCAGGGCGGGCAGTGGCACGCCTTGGTCTAGATCGGCCTTGGTCAGCTCCTTGGTCGGGACATCATCGCCGATGCTGCCTTGTTCGAAAACTTTTTGCGCGGTTCGATGGGCGCTTTGCGCCGCCTCAATCCCATGGCAAAGGCCGGTAACCTCATCCGCCAGGATTTTCTTGGCCTCGTTGATTTCAGATCCTTGCAATTTTTCCAGGCGCGCGATTTCATCCTGCGGCAATTCGGTGAATAGCCGCAGGAATTTGCCGACATCCGCATCCTCGGTATTGCGCCAATATTGCCAGAAATCATAAGGGCTAAGCCGGTCGGCGTTAAGCCATACCGCGCCTTCGGCGGTTTTGCCCATTTTTGCGCCACTGGACGTGGTCAAAAGCGGCGATGTCAGTCCGAACACTTCTTTTTGCGCCATGCGCCGCGTCAAATCGACGCCCATGACGATATTGCCCCATTGATCCGATCCGCCCATCTGCAAAACGCAGCCATAGCGTTTTTGCAATTCTAGAAAATCGTAAGATTGCAGGATCATGTAATTGAATTCCAGGAACGACAAAGGCTGGTCACGGTCGAGCCGCAATTTCACCGAATCCATCGTCAGCATCCGGTTGACCGAAAAATGCCGTCCTACTTCGCGCAAGAAAGGAATATATTCCAATTTATCCAGCCATTCGGCGTTGTCGACCATGATCGCGGCGTTCTTGCCCGCGCCGAAATCTAGATAATTGGCAAAAATCTTGCCGATGCCTTGGATGTTTTTTGAAATCAAATCGCCCGTCAATAATTGCCGCGCCTCGTCCTTGCCCGACGGGTCGCCGATTTTGGTTGTGCCGCCGCCCATCAGCGCGATAGGCTTGTGCCCGGTTTTTTGCAAATGACGCAGCAGCATAATTTGCATCAAGCTTCCGGCATGCAGCGAATCGGCGGTGGCGTCGAACCCGATATAGCCGGTGACAACGCCCGATGCGGCGGCCTTGTCCAGCGCGGCAAGATCGGTGCCTTGCTGAATGAAGCCGCGCTCTGACAAAGTGCGCAATAGGTCGGATTTAAAAGGGGCGGTCATCGAGGTATATTGTGGCAAGGGCGCTTTGGAAGCAACTGAAAAACCTAGGCCGGAACCTTGCGGTTGCGCATGCGCACCGGCTGGCGCGGTTGCATCGCGTTTAACAGATAGGCGTCGGCGGTTTGGCAAAGCTCGTCCAAATGTTCGGTGAAATAATGATTCGCGCCCTTGATTGCCTTGTGGCCTATGCTAATGCCTTTTTGCTGCGACAATTTTTTTACCAAAGTTTCCACCGCGCCTTCGGGAATGATTTCGTCTTGCGTGCCGGAAATCATCAAGCCCGATGCGGGGCAGGGCGCAAGGAATCCGAAATCGAAAAGGCCCGCAGGCGGCGCGACCGAAATGAATCCCGCGATTTCCGGGCGGCGCATCAGCAATTGCATGCCGATCCAAGCGCCGAAAGAAAATCCCGCGATCCAAACGCTGGACGAATTGGAATTTTGCGCCTGCAGCCAATCCAACGCCGCCGCCGCGTCGGCAAGCTCGCCTTCGCCCCGGTCAAAATTGCCCTGGCTTCTTCCGACGCCGCGAAAATTGAAACGCAAAGTCGAAAAACCCCGCTTGGCAAAGGTTTGAAACAGATTATAGACAACCTTGTTATTCATCGTGCCGCCGTGCAACGGATGAGGGTGCAGCATCAGGGCTATGGGGGAATCCTTGCCGTTGCCGCCGCTTTGATAGCGGCCTTCAATTCTGCCAACCGGACCGTTA
>JACCDT010608234.1_pt1 | contig 11668 bp, 10 predicted proteins | sample 7446291 | NCBI WGS metagenome assembly JACCDT01 (sample SAMN15323446, study PRJNA562643) | freshwater metagenome | isolation source: river surface water | place: USA:Blue River Watershed | collected 2017-08-17 | reverse complement strand
TATATCTTTAAGAGCATCAATTACCCAATAATACATAAATTTTTGATATAACAAATCTCCCATATCAACTTTATTTCGTAAAAATGATCCCATTTTGAGAAATTTTCCTTCGTACATAATTCTACCATTCTCTCTATTAAACGAAACGAACAAGTGATATTCGAAATTTTGTTCGCCGTTGTAATGAGCATCAATTTCAGTTAGAATGAATAGTTTAAATAAATTGAACTTTTTTGTTTTGTATCTGGAATTCCTCTCAATAGATTTCTCTATTTTGTGATTGATACAAGATACAAGTTCGTTTTGTCCTTTGTGATTGGAGTCCGCCATGTTCTACTGGATTGATAATGATGTGTTTGCATATTCAATTATTTTCACTGCGCATCTTCGATGCTTCGTTTAGGCTCCGTCGCGGTCTACCTGCGGTAGACGCGCTTACTCGCCCCATACTGACTCGCGTAATATTCAATTAAACACACGGGCCGATACCCTTAAACAAACTTAAATGATCATTTTAGCTTGATTTACGATATCTGCCCTTATTTTTAGTTGTATATTAGCCGCTGTATAGCACAGTCATTTTACTCGCCACGTTCGTGAACGAAAAAAAATATGGACTTCTTCCTAATCAGATTCAGAATCAGATTCTTCATCTGAATCATATTCTTCGTCTGAATTAAAATCCGGAAAATATCCTTCCTCATTTTCATTCAAATACAACAACAATGCTCCGCGAGAGTTCTTTGTAAATAAATTGAAATTCTTGGATGATTGTTCACATTTTTGATCCAATGGAATCGTATGAAAATATGTCTTGGCAAATCCTTCTGCCTTTGTCACATCAGTGACGGAAACAAACCCATCATTGATGAAGATAATAGATTTGATTAAAGTCCACAATTCTCCAGTTTTCACAGGAATGTAAATTGCGCTACTTTTCGGAACTGCGGTCATGTTTGTTTTTCCGATGATAATAATCTTTTCGGATTCAGACTCATATGCAACACTAGAACCCCTTCCAGTAAATCTCTTCAGGGTTGCCTCAACATGTGCTATGAGAAGCCCATCAATTATCTCATAATATACAGAAATCTTGTCTTTGTTGACATACGAATCATCTTGGCTGTTTTTGCCGAATGTTACCTCAAATGATTCAACTTTCATGTTGTTGCTCTATAGCTTGCTGATGAACTGGTTTAGGGAAGAAGAATTCAATTATTTTCGTTTCGGTGTGGCCCTAGGGCCACACCTTCACTGGCTGCGGCGCGGGTGTCTTCGACACCCGCTAGCCTCGCCGATATAACAACAATAGCGAGCAACGCGAGCGCCATGTGCGAGGAGTGATTAAACGTTGACAAAATGCTCGCGTTGCTCGCTATTGTTGTTATAGCGGCGAGGCTAGCGGCGGTTCATTCGTTGCTAAGCAACGGGGAACCCCGCGTTGCAGCCATTTTGGGCACATAGTGCCCAAAATATTGAATCTTGCGATTGTAGTATTGTTCTGCATTATGGAGTCCTCCAAATACAACAGCGTGATGAAGACATTCATTTACAGCATTAAGGGATACATCGAAATTAAGAAATCTGAATTCGTTGAAAGCTTGATGAAATACATAGATGACAAATTTAATGGAAATCCTGATTTCTTCGTGCATATTGGCGTCGGATATGGGTTGAATTTTATGGGCGAACTTGCGTATGAAATCAACTGGTTACCTGGAGCAAAAATGACACCCAAATTGATGACGAAAACACTTTTCAAGACGAGCGATCTTGGATGCAAGAATATTATTATGAGCTGGGTGAACGGAGCAATCGAAAAACATCCCATGTTTGTAGTTACGGAAACTGATCGCAAAGAAGAATGTAAGATTGACCGTCTTTACCAACATATTATCACTGTTCATGTCAATGAAGAATACTTCTGGAATATTGTCAGTGAAGTCGAAAAGGAGCACGCTGCGATTGACAATCAGCAAGAGTAAACAAGTTGCGGCGCGGGGTTCCCCTATAACGTGATATTTTTTGTTAGCGAACAAGAAAAAATACGCAAATCTAGTGGCGTTGCCATTTGCGAAGCATATTTTTTTAAATGCATATATATACTATTCTTTGACTGGAATAATTAATGGCTAATATTTCATTCACATTAGAAGGCGATATTAACGCCGGAAGGGGTGCCCTGGGTTATACTCAAATAGCATCCCTTACAATTCCCAATACTGTATTGTGGACTACATTTCCGAATAAACCGTTCAGATACTACTTGAACCCATCTGGAGCGAACAATAATGTAGTATTGCCGGCAGTTAGTACTAATAATTCTTTGATTAATACCGCTAAACCTGGTCATTCTATAATAATCTATAATACATCCACAACTGATTCTCTTAACATTCTGAACAGCTCTCTTGTGCTCGTGGCAACAATCGTTCAAAGTTCAGTTTATACATTCACCGCATCAACGGCGCCGGGTACTTGGTTCGCGACAAATATAACTGGCGGTGGTGCTGCAAGCATACCCCTTACTACTAAAGGAGACCTATTAACAAGAGATTCTACGTCAATTGTGCGCTTACCAGTTGGCGCAAATGGAACATTTTTAGCGGCGGACTCAGCAACAACAACTGGATTAGATTGGAAAGTTCCTCCAGGGGGTGGAAGCGGACGTATTGCATATCCACTTATGACAATGGAATACGCTGCCGTTGACACTGATTATATTCCCATCGCATACTTTCCATGGAAGAATTCTACTTACTCTGGGTACACCAACGGAACAATTACATATTATGCAGAAATCTCAACACGGCTTCTCAGCGTAATATTGAGAGATGAAACTAATAATGTCACACTAGGCGGGGATATTAATGCGGCCGCTAGTGGAGTTAGATCTTTCTCTGTGGTGAATCCGGCATCTGATGCCAAAGTTTCATTGCAAATAAAAAAGGATATATTCGGCGGAGTTAATCCAGTGATATTTGGAGCTGTCTTAGAATATGATTCTTGAATTCGGCTTTGCCGAATTCAGGGCTGCGGTGCGGTCTACCTACGGTAGACACGCATCCTCGCCCGGTATGATGGTCTTGTTTGCGAACTCTTAAGCAAAATTAGTATTGGCCAAGGTGACTGGTTTTGTTATCTGTCGAGTAAGGTTCTTAATTACCGAAGGTAATTGGGCTGCGTCGCAAGTGTCAAAGACACTTGCTCGACTCGCCCGGTATGCTAGTTTTGTCTGCAGGACTGAATACAAAACTAGCGTGGAAAAAGTCTGCATTCAGCACTCAGGTTTTGTTAGCCGTCGAGTAAGGCTTGTACCGAAGGTACGGGCCGACGGAGACGATTAACGAGCGTTAGCGAAGTTAATTATTTGGAATTATAATTTTTGCTTGCTATTTATATATTCTTTGAGACTCAAATACTCATAGTAATTTGTTGAATCAATAAAACATGTCTTTAGTAGTCCCCAATCTTAATATTAACGGCTACGTAGGTGGTAATCAAACCGGCACTGTCGGTGATTATAATTTCCATCAACCAGTTATCGCCGCATCATTCCCCAATGCAAACTGGACTGGAACAGCCACGGCTGCTCTTGCCTCGGGCGTTCTTACAATTAGCAACTTGACTGCCGGTACTACATTCGGCCAATTAGACGGATATGGCAGTTTAGCTCTCAATAATCGTATATTGCTAAAGGATATGGCTACAGTCCTAAGCGGCACTGGTAAAACATCCGTCGCAAATGGCATTTGGGTAATTACTGGAGGTACAACAACAAGTATTGTTGCTAGTCGCGCTGAGGATGCTAATGCCGGTGCTATTGGCTCTATTGTTGTATGGATTCAAAACGGTGCTGCACAAGCCACTACAAGTTATGTTTGCAATTTACCTGCTGCTGTAATTGCCACCGATCCAATTACATTTGCCCAATATGATGTTGTCGGCACACTCCAACCAGGCCGCGGTGGTACTGGTGTTACGTCCTTTGGTGGCACTAATACAGTTCTATACACTACCGCCGCAAATACTCTAGCCTCAATTACAACTGCGAATAACAGCGTTCTGGTAACTTCAGCAGGCGGTGTTCCTTCAATGAGCACCACACTCCCAACTGCTGTTCAAAATAATATAGATCATAATGCTCTCCTCAATCTTGCCGGAGCCAATGATGCCCATACGCAATATGCGAGGTTAATTGGCCGTACTGGTGGCCAAATATTAGTTGGCGGCACTGGAAACGGTGATAATTTAACATTTACATCAACCAGCGGCACTGCAGGCGCTGTTCAAGTAACTGATTTCTTCCGCAGCGATAATTTAGATACATACACACTCTCAGCGGCTCTTACTATTGGTGGCACCAGAGCAGGTTCTGTTTCCCTCGCCGCTACTGGTGTTATTACCAATGTGCAAGGCGCTTTGCGAACTCAACAAGTTATTGATACGGTGTCTACAGGAACCACCGCTATGCAAATTGGCCCCGCCAGAACCACACAAGTTGAGTTGGGTGCTACGACAATACCTGCAATTTCCCGCGGACGTATGCTTATTACCAACGGCACCGGAGCTGGTACTGGTGTTGATACCGTTGCCGCTGGTATTATGAGTGTTGGTGAGCTTACTGCGACTAGCATTCAAATCGGCGCGACGGGTAAACCAACTCTTACAATGGATCAGTTGCGCGTTACAAGTGGAACTGGCACGGGTGCTGGTATTGATGCAAGAACCGCTGGAATCTTGGCGATTGGTGGCACTACGGCCACACAAGTTCAATTAGGCTCTGCTAGCGCTCTAACCACTGTTATGGGTGATCTTCTTGTAACAGGCACAACCACAACAACTCGAAGTGAAGTTGTTAATATTGCCGATAGCACACTGTTCCTAAATGATGGTTATACTACAGCTGCGGCGCAAACTGGTGGTCTTGTCGTTAATTATTTGCCTACAGCCACCAATACTACCGTCGCAGCTGGTGGGTTCACTAACGCAGCAAATTCCACCGTCGCAACCGTTGGTTCTGGAACTTTCCCCGCCGGCCGTCTTATTTTGATTACTGGCGCTACTGTATTGGCCAATAATGGTTTGTTCTGTGTATTATCTCACGTGACAACCACCCTCACCATTTACGGAACTGGAACACCGCCTCCGGCAGTTGTTGACTTTGTGCAAAACACGTTCACAACCAGTGCTGGTGCGGCTGGTTCAATTCGCCGAATCAACGTTAGCATTATGCGAGCGTCACTTACCGGCGATTGGCAAGTTGCCAAGGGCGCTAATTCAGGTGCTATTGTTTATAGTACTCTTGCTACTACCGTCAACAAATGGAGCTTTAATCTACAACCCAATCAAGTTATTATTAATGGTTCATCCACAGTTGCATATTTCCCCTGGGACAACACCAACACTTTCGGCAGCGGTGCATTTGGTCCAGTTGCTGTCACTGCAGGCAGCAGACTCTCTTTCTGGTTAGACGCAGCCGCATCACCTGGTGCATCCACTTACACAGTTACTCTTCGAAACGTAACAGCATCGCTCAATTTAGCAAGCATTACTACCAGCGGAGGCACTGCTGCTGGTATTTTCACCGCCGCTCTTGCAAACATCCCATCGGCAGACTCTACACTAGAATTACAAGTAAGTAGAACAGGTGCAGGCCCTCACGCAAGAATGAAGGATGCCATACTGCTCCTCTCGACGTAACCACTACGTGGTTACGTCTCAATCGCAGTATTGGCTTCGGCTAGATCATCCGGGGCAGCGCCTCGCCTTATACGAACTATTTTTTTGTTTACTCACTACGTTCGTAAACGGGCTGCGGCGCGAGTGTCTTCGACACTCGCTAGCCTCGCCTCTGTGTCCACTAATATACAATTAAAAATAGGGGCTAACACCCTTAGATTGCTTTAAATTAGCATTTTAGTTTGATTTACGATGTTTGCCCCTATTTTTAATTATATATTAGCAGACCCAGCGGCGAGTACCGACGGCAAGCAGCGAAGCGCTTGCCTAGAGCGCAGCCCGTTTACGAACGTAGTGAGTAAACAAACAACAATGGAAGGTGCTTTAGCGCAGGCTCAAATGTATAACACGATGTTTGCAATGATAATGTTCTTATTACTCCCATTCAGTCCATCATTCTCAGTAGTTACGTTTATTTCTATGTTATTATGGAATGTGTATGATTCTGGTTACAGAAGATATTGATTTCAGCAGCAAAGCTGCAGCCAGTTGCGAAGTCGAGCACGACGGCAAAAAGCAAAGCTTTTTGCCTAGAGCGGAGACGATTGACGAGCGTTAGCGAAGTCAATCAATAGCGAAGTCAATCAATAGCGAAGTCAATCATATTATTTTTTTGTATTACAAACTAATGTCCTTCCAATATAAGAATGTCTCTTTCAATACCGAGCGTATCAGTTAATAATTTCTTCTACGGAAATGCAGCCGCAACACGTTTACAAGTACGTGTAGCCACTGTCGCCGCAGGGACACTAGCAACGTCATTTGCCAATGGACAAACCGTTGATGGGATAGTTCTCGCAACTAACGACAGAATTTTAATAAAAGATCAAGCAAGTGGGGTTGAGAACGGAATTTATAACGTTGCCGTTGCCGGTGCTCCTTCCCGCGCAATTGATTATGATACAGGCCAAACTGCGAGCGGCGCGAACATTTATATTAACCGTGGAACTGTTAATGCAGGAACAACATGGACTTGCACATCGCTTACAGATGTTATTGGTACTAATGCACTCACTTTTACGCAATCCGGTGATGTTACTCGCAATGGTGTTCAAACACTTACTAACAAAACTCTGGTTGATGACAGTACTTACATAGTTGATCAAGCCGATGCTACTAAACGTCTTCAATTTCAATTAGGCAATCAAACCACCGGCACCACTATCACGCTAGAATCACAATCTACGGCTAATAAAACATATCTTATTCCTGACACCGCTATTGGTCCCGATTTTATATTAGTAGGAACTGCAAATCAGCAGGTAAATAATAAGAGATTGATCACCGGTACAAACACATTCAATAACAGTAATTTAGATGGCAGAGTTCTTAGATTTGACACCGCTAACAATAATGCTAGTACAGCTCTGACTATGCAAACGAACTCAACAACAAATCAAACTTTAGTTACACCAAACCTCACGGTCGATAATTTAGATACGATGATTGTAAGCAAATTACAGCAAACACAATACCGAAAAACCATGGCCGGTGGGGTTGATATTCAAACTCCTGGTCTTAACTCATTCATCAGTCAATACTCATTGGGCGGCAATTGCAATAATGTAGCATTCAATAACAGTGGTTCTATTGTGTATATAGCCAGGGGTGGGGGAAGCTTTATTGAAGTAAGAAATACCATTACCGGAGCTTCGTTGGGTTCATGGGCAACACCAACAGAACCATATGGCGTTTGCACAAATGCTACCGATCAATATATTGTGACAGTATGCAAAACCGGAAACAATATGAGAGTGTTTGATAATACAGGCGCAGTTATTGGTACTGTTGGAGCCATGAGCTCTCCACAATTTCCAACGCCAAGTTTTGAGCCAATTCCATACATTTATGTACCAAGCCCAGGAAATAATACAGTATATATTTTCCATAACATCAACACCACTCCTGCATTGCACTCATCAATTAATACATCTATTGCTACCCCTTTAGCCGTAGATGTTGCATACAATACAACTGAACTATATATTGCGAACGGTGGATCTAACAACTTAACATGGTATAATGGCGCCGTTTACAATTCTAGTCCGGTAACTACATTTGGTGGCACAATCAACATGGGAGCATCTGTTAGATTCGTAGCTGCATCACGTCAAAGTGATGTTGTTTATGCATGTACTGCAACTACGTTCCAATACGTTAGTACAGTGAGCAAAACAGTAACTGCATCGCTTACTATAGGAGCAAACAACCAATATATTTCATTGTCTAATGACGGCAAATATGCATACATAACTGGAACAGATTTCATCTATTTGGTCAATTTAGCCACTCAAGCAACTTCTACAATAATCTCTTTGCCGACAACACCCACAGATCCTCTTTCCGCTGTAGTTACGCCCGATGGGAATAGGTTATTCATCTCCGGAAGTGACGCCACGAACCAAGTAGTGATCTATAATGTGCAAAAAACACAATATTCCGCGTACGCTGTTGGTACCGCTTCTCAGTTAGAAGGTGATATTAGCGGCCTAAGGGGTGTAAGATGGAGCTCACAAATGTACGGAGGTGTTATTGTGTACGCAAATGGTGTAACTGCTGATATTGCATGTGATCCAGATAATACTTACGCTCTTTTGCAAACTGCAGTGGCTCAAACAGTAACAGCGCAAGCTTACACTATATATTATGGTGCTGCAACAACAGGCCCGTCAGGGTTATCTTATCTTGCAAACGGGTCAGTTCTGATTAAGCCATATATTTGTGACAACGGCGATAGTTCTAGAAAAATTTCATTTAATTTCGATAACACAGCTCTTGGTTCAGAACTCATCATCACAAATAATATTACAACTACAGGTCAAACCATCGCAAACATCCCCGATATTACATCACCAGACACTTTTGTATTCGCAAACACAACTCAAACTCTTACGGGCAAAACCCTTACAAGCCCAACAATCAACAATCCGACCATTAGCAGTGGATCTTGGTCAAGCCCCTCGATTACAAGCCCAACCGTTACAGGTGGGACTTTTACTAGCCCCACGATTAACAGCATGACAGCAAGCGCTGGAACTCTTAGCACAGTAAGCATAGATGGTGGTTCTATTGTAAACGCTACTGTTATTGGGGGAGTAACACCATCACAGGCTACTTTCACTATCGCCACCGCAAACACACAATTCAGAGTAGCCGCGACAACGAATCAAATACGCACGGGATCCACTCCGAACTTTACAACGTCAAACTACCCAGCCAGCGCAGGTGCAGTAACGCTCACATTCCCAAACACCACTGATACCATTGTGGGGCGCGCCACAACCGATACTTTGACCAACAAAACTTTAACAAATCCGTTTTATTCCATTCAGGCCTCAAGTCCCATTACAACACCTCCAACAGTCACAGATATGCAAGTATTCGCAATATCATATGCAAGCACACTAGACGGCAAAACACAATTAGCGCAGATTGTACGTGGACCTAACGGCCCATTCTATTACGAATATCAACCATATTTAGGCAATAAGAAAATTGTTATGGTAACGGCCCCATCAAACACAGCAACGGCTTTCAATACATTTGGAATGAATATGCTGGCGGGTGCCGGAACTCTTGGAACAATAGCCCCTCTAAACACCAACACTGCAACGTGTACTAGGCGTTTAACACTTACCACCGCTGCCGGTGCCGCCAATACTTCTGCGTACCTTGTGGACACATCAAACCGCAAATGGTTATTCCCGGGCAGTCAAGTCGGTGGGGTTGGTGGTTTCCATATGATTGTAAAATTCACTATTAGCGACGCTAACTCTGTTACATCCGTTGAAAGATTATTTATTGGCCTGAGCGCTGCAGTCCCTACTGCTACAGTAGACCCAACGGCGAGCACAAATTTAATCGGACTTTACAAAAACGCAACAGGAACTGTATTTGGATTCATGGCAAATGGAACAACTGCTTCATCGGGACTTGTAGCCGCGACAACAATACCCCTATCAACAAGCTCAGTATATGAATTCCGTATGTTCCAATATCCGCGGGCCAATTTGTGTTATTTCTCTCTAAGACAGTTTAACAATCCTTCTTCCGAAACTATACAAGTTAACCAGCTTACAGGCACTTCTGGAACATTATACCCATCGGCAACAGTATCACCGATTATTTGGCTGAACACAGCGGCTGGCACTACTGCAAGAACAATTTCCGTCATATCTGTGTATGTTGAAACAGAGAATTAATCGCTTCGTGCTGGCCTTTGGCCAGCACTACGCTAAGGCTGCGTCGCGAGGTTCCCGTTGCCTCGCAACGAAGGAAACGTCGCTCGACTCGCCACTTCGCTTTTTCAGATTCCGCATATTTTTTCTTGACGAAATAATCAATTTAAGCTACTATATTTTATGTTTAACGAAATGTCAGGAATTACTGTGAACATCGATAATGTCATGATGAATACCATCAATGACTATCTAGCGGACAAAAAATACAAGGATGTAAAGCCTTTTTACGATGGGGTTTCTACTTCCCATATCGAGGGAGCCTATACGTTGTCACAACAGTCGCTTAAATTACTACTTAATTTACTTTCTAGCGAAATTATCGTTGAATTGTACATGAAACTTGCTCCTGTTCCAAAAGAAATTGAGGCTAAGGAGGCGGCGAATAAGGCCGCTGCTGAGGAGGCAGCAAAGGAAGCCGCACGGGGAGAAAACAATATCGCTGTTCTACCGGAAACAAGCCCCGTTATTGAAGAAGTAAAAGAATAATGTTCTAATCATCAAATATGGTAGATTTAAACAGCTCCGGCGCGCAGAATATATTTTTTTCTGTTCCTACAGCAACAGGCATGTTTTGCCGAATTAAATAACAAACTTTGTTATACTCAGCAGCGAAATCAACCTCTTCGCTGAATATAGTAGCCAATCTAGTTAAAATATAATTACATTGCTTAAATTCCGACTTATCATACCATTTATCGAAATATGTTTTGAATAAGCCAATTATATGATTGAGTTCGGCGTTCAATATCGATAAATCTATGTTATTTATGTTTTTGGAGTACAAAACATCATCTATAGAGCCCCTTAATTCAGAATATGCAACTGAATATACTTCCATAGAAGTATCGAAATCACCGGCCGATAATGTCGCCGCAATAATTCCTCCATATTCGGCGGCCGCGCTCATGATTACAATTGTGTAAAAATATTATAGCCTATACTAAAGTGGCGAAAAAAACTTTTAATAAATAATATTGTGGTGGGCGGCGCCCACTAAGATCTCATAAACGTCCGCTAATATACAATTAAAAATAGGGGCGAACACCCTCAGATTGCTTTAAATTAGCATTTTAGTTTGATTTACGATGTCCGCCCATATTTTTAATTATATATTAGTGATCCACAGGGCGAGCACCGACGTCGAAGGCTACGCCTTCGACTAGAGCGCAGCCTAGTTACGAGTGTAAGGCCTTTCGGCCTTACACAAGTAACGAAAAAACTAATTAGTTGTGGTGGCGCTTCAGGTAACTGTTGATGACCGCCAAAGATTCAACGATCGTATTGTGATCAGCCAAATCAAAGCTTTTGTTTTTGTCGTTCTCGCAACGAATCATGTACATATTGAACACTTTTTGAGAGAAATTCCCACGTGTGTCAACCGAACACAATGCGGCAATGCATTGATATTTTCTGACAGGAGTAACATTGTGTGAGAAATGCAGGTTTGAATTGCACTTCTTGCAGTAAGCCCCTAGAATGTTGCCAATTGCATGTCCTACGACAGAGGACACCGGAGATTGATCAACTAAGCATTCATCGCAAGCTGGATTGCTGCAAATCCATTCGATGTTACGGCTGGCGGTCTTGTATGCAGGGACGTTCTCATCCATGAAAGTATGGGCTCCATCAGCGATGTATTCAATCCCACTTTTGATGTATGGGGAAGCGATAGCGCCAAATCCGAT
>JACCDT010094741.1_pt1 | contig 11669 bp, 4 predicted proteins | sample 7446291 | NCBI WGS metagenome assembly JACCDT01 (sample SAMN15323446, study PRJNA562643) | freshwater metagenome | isolation source: river surface water | place: USA:Blue River Watershed | collected 2017-08-17 | reverse complement strand
CCAAAAATAAAACCCATTGTAGGTTTTGAAGAACCAAAAAAACCAATACCTGGAGTATAGCCAGGCAAGACCGTTCCACTGTTTTGGGTATAATTCATTTGGATGTTTTTCACACCAGTCAAAACACCAATTAACCCATCCATAAAAGGACTAGATTGGTTTTGTGAATTAGTAGCCTGCACAATTTTTTCTCCTGGTTTTGGAGTGGCTAGTTTAGGTCTTGAGTTGATTTGTGCTTTGGATTTAGTTATACCTAAATAACGATAGAAACTTTCCATGTTAAACGTAGCATTCAAATTATTGGAATTGGCATTTTGGATAGTGTTCCCCAGATTATAGGAACTGCCGTCTATTTCAATTTCAGACAAAGCCTCAGAAGCACGTTGCCAACTGTAATCAGCAGTGTATGAATAATTCGCTTTTATAAAACCAAAAATTGGAATTTTGTTGATCGGTAATTCATAATTAACCACAAGCTGTTGTTGGTGTTGATTAGGAGTTCCAATATTCCAATAATCATCCCAAACCGTTAGTTCGTTATTCGAAGAATTATCAGCATTTAAATAACTCTTTACAATATTTCCAGAAGAAGCTGAATAATTTAATTTTAAAGCTTTGGTAAGATTGTAATTGAATCCATATTGATAGTTAAATGCATAATTTCTTCTATATAAAGCATCTAAACCAATTCCTTCTACGCCATCTACTTGTCTAAATTGTTGTCGGTTATATTGTCTAATAATATCTGAATTGAAAGAAATACTAGCCGGTAAAAAATTAAAATTAAAGTCCTGCAGTAATTTCCAATACCCGCTTTTTTTCATAAATGCCATTTTGTTAAATGGCTCCAAAGGTTTTGAATTGAAACTATAGGCAAAATCAACTGAAGTAGTAACTTGTTGATCAGCGTAATCTTCGATTTCAAAATCATGACGTTGCACTTCATTAATAGATTGCGAAAATGTGAAATTTTCAGGATCATACAAATGGGATTTACTTTGCGGATTTTTTTCTTTACGCACCCCAATAAAGTTGATACTTGTTCGTTTTGTATAATCAATGGCACGATTGCGAATATTCGCCTTACTATTAGCATCCGAAGTGTTATCTAGTAATTGATTCAATCGAATATCTTGATTGAATGGATCGTATTCTGGTGTAATGATTTCTTCTCCAACACCATAATTAAATGGCAAATTAACGCCCCATTTTTTTGGCAATAACTTTCCAAGGTTAATATTGGTTACAATATTGTATTGCTGAATATCTTCGCGACTTCGTTCATTTGGACCTTGCTCCAAAGCCCCAAAACCAATGGTTGTTTTCTTTCCTGAAGCAGAAACTGTTACTAAATCAGCCATATTAGAATCAACATTCAGTATCGCTGCCATACCCCCTTTATTGTCCATATCAGCCAAACGCAATTCATTGAACCAAACCTCTCCTTTAATTCGTCTCGATGTTTCGTTACTTTTTACCCCTACCATCAAGGTTCTAACCAAACCAAAATTAGGATTTCCTTTGATTCCTAATCGCAATTTATTGGTTTTACTTGCCGCTTTTGGATCTAACTGTTCTTCATTTTGATAGTAAATACCATCTTGAGGCAAAGTCGTTGGATCAACTCCCATCGACTGAATTTTTAATTTGGTTAACAACTCTAAAGCGAGATCGATTTGATTTTCATCTGGCCAAACTACCTCAGGACTCAAAGGTGAACAATCTGAATTAGAAGATGAAGAGGGTAACGTTACTTTTAAAGGAATTTCGACTTGGTAGAAGTTTTGGGTAAAATCATTTCCAAAACGAATAAATCCTATCATTTGATTGTCTCGAATCGCAATTTCATTAGGCAAAGATTCTGCGTGTAAAAACATTTTTAATTTGTTAAACTGACGCATGTCTACACTAACATTTTTAAATACTGCCCTTGAATCTCCAGTTTCTAAACCATCTCCAGATACGCGTAAAGAAAGAGATTGCTCATCTTGATTAATAACAGTATTGTTATTATACAATTGCTCTCGTACTACTCCTGGAGGGGTGATATAGTTTATTGGACATCTTTCGTTATTTTGCTGAAGATTCACTGCTAATACATCCAAATCGGTTCTGTCATCATCTACATTGGCATCTCTTACATCCAATGTATTGGCATACCTTCTCCACTCTCCACGAACTAATTCCAATGCACCAAAACGAACCGTAACAGGATTAGCGAATCCTGTCATAAAAAGTCTCATAAATCGAATAGAACGAAAATCGGAAATACTACCTATAGTGTTTTGAGGTTGCGAAACAGGTATTTTAAATTGGATCCATCGGGCATCAGTTGTGGATCCATCGGGCAATGTTACTTGTGTATTTCTAATATCGGTCACAAAATTTTGACCTACTTCCATATTGGGTTTCATATCAATGCCGTATTCATAATACGCATTAATAGTATTCATGGTATTGTCCCGATTGATATCTTCTACATCAGGAAAAGTCGTGGCTCCTCTGTTAGGGGTATCAATAGAAACAGCTGAGTTTCCATCCGTCCCATTGTAATTTTTATAGCGATCCAATACATTACCAGAAGCATTTAAATAATAATTGTAATCGTCTGCCGCAGGATCTGTTTCGGTGGCAAAATTAGAATAGGTAGCTGCTTCATCATCATTTTTAAGACCATCAAGACCAATATCTTGATTGGTTCTGTTCGATGGATTGGTATCAAATGTATAAATTAGTGATTGAGAAGCTGGGACATTTCCCCAAAGTGGTCTTGGATTGGCAACAACCTGATCAGGACCTAATCCGTTTTCATACTGTTTTCTTCCGTCTTTGAGGACATCTTCGGAAATCTCTCCTAAATTGAAATATATTTTTCCTGCATTTGATGGCGTTGTAGCGCCTTTTCCAACATAAGGATCTAAAACCCAAAATTGAATATATTCGACATTTCCTTGCTCAAAATTGGTGGAGTTAATGGCTCTCATAATCCCCCCAAAATTATCTCTAGGATTAGACGACACTGCTGAATTGTTATTATAGGGTCCGCGCTCCGAAGGGTAGTAACTCAAATCCAAAGTATTGATTACCTGTGTTTGTCCCTGTGCAATATCCGTTAACGGATATAATTCTTGACTAAAAATTCTTCTAGTTGAATTCAATGAAAGATCATTGTTTGAAATTCCGCTTGGCTTTTGAGTGTAAAAAACAGGATCTATAGTATACCAAGCTAACCTAGCTCTTTTAAATCCATAGGATAAATCATTGGCACTTTCATTGAAATTATACCTGCTTTCAGAATCATTAACTGGGGTAGATGCCAAACTCCAAGCTAAAGGAGAACGCATGTCAATAGTAGACTGAGATCCTTCAAAATCATCCACATAAATGGTTGATTCTCCTTGAAATTGATCTGCTTTAGGCGTATCGGGTTTCAAGAAAGCAATTTCTCCTTTTACAGAAAGATTAGAAGGAACATCGGTATCAATATTGGGCAATTTATTGGCTAACCTGGTTAAAAAAGGCACCTCTGTTGAAAATGCAGTGTTCACTCCAAAAATGGTATTGTTCACTGATTCCTGTCCAAAACTCGATTTTTGAGTAAATGGTCTCTCGGTCATTTTTAAAAATGTAGCTCCAACTAGAAACTGATCTGAAATCTTATGCTCTACATTCACCCCCATAAAACGTCGGGTTTGTTGGCCAAAAATAGAATTATTCTCTAATGAAACTTCTATAGGTGTATTTGACGCTTGCAGTGAAGGATCTAAAATTTGAACCCTTCCTAATTGATAATTCACACTGTAATCAACACCTTCAACCAATATCCTTCCAGCAGCAGAAACCTTTACAGAACCCTGCGGTACATTAAACGCTCCAATTGGAATTCCTTCACCTGTTGATGATTTATACTTTCCTCGTAATAAAAATTTATTTTTTTCACTATCCTGTAAAGCAGCTGATTGAGTACTTCGATACAGGTTACTAAAAACATATTTTTTTTGATTGGGATTATAGGAATCAACACTTTTATAGGATTCGGATGATCCTGGATTTTTTAATTTTGAAAATAACAATTCGCCAAAAGGTTCTTTCACAGTAAAAATAATTCGACCGTTTTGAGGATCAATTGTCAAACCAGGCATAAAGTCAAAAAAACCATCTCCGCCAACCTGTGGATCATTATTATAATTTAATTTATCTAAATTGAATACCTTTAATAAAGGGGTTTCAGCTAATTTATTATCCGGACTTGGGTTGACTGGAAAAGGGGAACCTGTAACAGGAGTGATGTAATTTAGTGGAGAAGGATCGGTATACAGAATGTTGAATCTAAAGTCTTCTTTTTTCAATTGATAGCCCCCAGGGATTTGATATATATTTTTCATCATCAAATTCCAAACTGGATTTTTCACATTAGTCAAGTTGCTTTTCAGCATCTTTAAAATTAAACTTTGTGTAATTACAGCTTGGGTTGCTGGAGTACTTCCTGTTACCAGTGTCGCATCAATTCCATCATTTCCAAATTCACCCACTTGATATACTTGATCACCAATAGTATATTGATAGGCAACTGCTAATACCTCATCATTAGCTAATTTTTGTTGGAGCGAAATATAACCTAACTGAGGATGGAATGTAAATTCATTAGGATTTAATTTTCTTGCATTTTCTAATTTGGAATAATCTTGTCCTTCACGTACTGTAAAATTAAAACCGGCTTGTGCCGTTGCCATTTCACGAATATTAGAGTTCAACAATCCCGTACCAGATTTAATTTGATCTGGATCGTAATCGTTATTTTTATTGTCTGAAGGTGAATTTGGTGGTTGATTAAACATTCCAGATGACGGATCTTTTACTACAACTTCTGCATCTGTAAGCCCGGTTAATTGCGCCTCTCCTAAATCCTGAATAGCAATAATATTTCGAATATTATTATTCGTAGTAGTAATTCGATTTTGCCTATTAGTTACCCAAACTTCTATACGATTGATTTGAACTCTACTATTAATAAAAGGGTAGTTGGAAAGTGCTTTATCGTAATTATTTCGAAAGTATTGGGACAAGAAAAAATGGCGATCACTATCGTAATCCAATGCAAATATTTCGAAATTTTGAATGGCACCCCCGCCTTCGGCAACAATACTTTTGGTTTGTGATTTTTGTTCAGAGAACACTCCCGTAACCGTAGTTTTTCCAAATTGCAATTTTGTTTTTACCCCAAATAAACTTTGTGCTCCTCGAATTAAAGTACTATTCAAAGGCATGCTCACATTACCCACTTCAATATTCTGAATAATCGCATCTTCTGAAGCACTATACGTTGGGTCATAGGCGATTTTAAATATATTTTGAAACGAAAAAGTAGATTGGGTATCATAATTGGCATTAACACTTAGTCGTTTTCCCACCTTTCCCGTTAAACCTAAACTAATTCTTTGGTTAAAATCAAATGTAGTTGTTGTACGATTCCTTGGAGAAAAAGAGGGATTGTCTTGCTTGGTATACCGAAGACCTAAATCCATTTCTACTGAACCGGTTGGTTTTACATCAATTGTATTCCCTCCAAAAATGGTTTCAAACAATCCTGATTTAACATAATACTTTGGTAATAAATCTTTTTTGGCCGCTTCTGTTCCTTGTTTTTTACCTTCTACAGCATCTAATTTTTTCCTAAAATAGGAACGCATTGATTCTTTGAGAACCAAACTTTCATATTCTTTTGGCGTTAAAATAATAGGATAATCAATTGTAAAACCATTAACCGAATTGGTATAAACATAACGGTCCGTTACAGGGTCATAGGTATAGCCCGACAAAATACTTTTGGGGTCTTTAATAGTAATTTTACCTATTGAAAACCCTTTTTTAATCGTATCTTGAACTACTGGTGTAACTTGAGCTTGAGCAGCACAAGTGGCAAATAAAATTAGCAATAGCTGGCAAATTTTATTCATGAAATTCCCTGTTTCTTTATGCAATTACAAACTTTTTAATGCTTTTTTAATAATCGTTTCAACCGAAGCATCTGGATCTTCTTTGATGATTTTTTCTACTACCTTTTCGGATGTTTTACGAACAAAACCTAAAACCTCCAAAGCAGATAACGCTTCATCTCTGTTTGTATTGTTTAATACCATGGAAACTTCATCTAAATCATATAATTTAAGCACTTTGTCTTGCAAATCAAGAATGACACGCTGTGCGGTTTTTAAACCAATCCCTTTTATGGACTGGACCGTGCCAACATCACCTGAGGCAATCGCTTGAATTATTTGTTTAGGTTCTAAAGAAGATAGCATCGTTCTGGCTATACTTGCCCCGATTCCCGATACTGATAATAACATTTTAAATATTTCACGTTCTGATTTTTCGAAAAATCCAAATAATGTATGCGCATCTTCTTTTACTTGAAGATAGGTAAACAATTTGATTTGATCGGAATTGGGAAGTAACGAATACGTATGCAACGAAATATTGATATGATACCCAACTCCGCCACAATCAATAACAACTTCGGTCGGATTTTTTTCAACTAATTTGCCTTGGATATGTGCTATCATAATTATGTATAGGAATTATCTCTTTGTTACTTTTTTTGTTTTTCTTGTGCGTCAATTACAGCTATAGCAGACATATTTACCATTTCTTCAACACTCGCACCCAATTGAAATATATGAACGGGTTTACCCATTCCCAACATAATTGGCCCTATAGATTCTACATTATTCAATTCTTTTAACAATTTATAGGTAATATTAGCCGACTCTAAATTAGGAAATATTAAAGTGTTAACTTTTTGCCCAGCTAATTTTGAAAAAGGAAATTTTTTCTCTAGCATATCTTGATTCAAGGCAAAATCGGCTTGGATTTCTCCATCTACAATTAAATCAGGATGGTTTTTATGCAAATAAGCAACTGCTTCTCTTACTTTACCAGCGCCTTCGTTGGTTGAAGAGCCAAAATTTGAAAAAGAAACCATCGCAATGACTGGCTCAATACCAAACATTCTGGCAGAATTAGCAGTCATAATGGCAATTTTGGCTAAATCATCAGCTGATGGATTAATATTAATTGCAGTATCCGATAAAAACATGGGGCCACGAGCCGTTAACATCATATTGGTAGTAGCTACTAAAGATGCTCCTGGCGCTTTTTCGATCAACTGTAACATCGGTTTTACTACGGATGGATAACTTCTAGAATGTCCTGAAACCAAAGCATCTGCTTCACCTTCATTGACCATCATTGCCGCAAAATAATTTCTTTCGCGCATTAATTTTTGAGCATCCAACAAGGAGATTCCTCTTCTTTGTCTTGTTTTCCAAAACGAAGATGCAAAGCGATTTCTTCGCTCTTCTTCTCCAACTTTAGGATCAATAATAACTACATCAGCATCAAATCCTATCTCCGATTTTAATTCTAAAATTACCTCTTTATCTCCCAATAATATCGGAAAACCAATACCCTCTTCATGAACAATTTGCGCTGCTTTCAAAACATCTAAATGATCTGCTTCAGCAAACACAATACGCTTTGGATCTCTTTTGGCTCTATTGGTTATCAAACGAACCATTTTATTATCATTCCCTAATCGTTCTAATAGCGATTCTTCGTATTCGTTCCAATCGGTAATTGGATTTAACGCCACACCCGAATCCATAGCCGCTTTTGCTACAGCAGGTGCAACTACAGTTATTAATCTAGGATCAAATGGAGATGGAATGATATATTCTCTACCAAAAGTTAATTTGGTCACACCATAAGCTATGTTTACTTGTTCTGGCACATTTTCTTTTGCCAAAGCCGCTAAAGCTCTAACAGCTGCCATTTTCATGGCTTCATTAATTTTAGTGGCACGAACATCTAATGCACCTCTAAATATATAAGGAAACCCAAGAACATTATTCACTTGGTTCGGAAAATCAGATCTTCCTGTGGCCATAATAATATCTTTTCGAGTCGCTATTGCTAAATTATAATCAATTTCTGGAACTGGATTAGCCATGGCAAAAACAATAGGATTGTCAGCCATAGTCAATAACATTTCAGGCGACATGATATCTCCTGAAGATAATCCTAAGAAAATATCTGCTCCAACCAGGGCTTCTGCCAAAGTCATCTGTGGCATGTCCTTAGCGTATTTTTGTTGTAAAGGCGAGAGTGAAGGATTGTCTTTGGTCAACAAACCTTTGCTATTAAACATTAGAATGTTTTCTAATTTAACCCCAAGCAAAATATATAAATCGGCACAAGCTAAAGCAGCTGATCCCGCTCCTGAAACTACCATTTTCATATCTTCTGCTTTTTTTCCTGCCAATTCTAACGCATTTAAAAGTGCTGCAGATGAGATAATTGCTGTTCCGTGTTGGTCATCATGCATTACTGGAATATTTAATTCCTCTACTAAACGTCGCTCAATTTCAAAGGATTCTGGCGCCTTAATATCTTCCAAATTGATTCCTCCAAAAGTGGGTGCGATGTTTTTAACGGTTTGAATAAACTCTTCAACATTTTTAGTATCAACTTCAATATCAAAAACATCGATGCCAGCAAAAATTTTAAACAACAATCCTTTTCCTTCCATTACTGGTTTAGAGGCCTCTGGACCAATATCGCCTAAACCTAAAACGGCAGTTCCATTGGAGATAACAGCAACTAAATTTCCTTTTGTAGTATATTTATATACGTCATTGACGTCTTTTGCAATTTCTAAACAAGGCTCCGCAACACCTGGTGAATAGGCCAGAGATAAATCTCTTTGAGTAGCATATTTTTTAGTTGGAATAACCTGGATTTTACCTGGTTGTGGATGGGAATGATAGAATAACGCCTCGCTTTTTTTATTGTTTTTATCCATTTCATTTTGAATTTTGAGATGCACAAAGATAGAACTCTTGAACTAAAAATTGGATTTTAGAACGAGTCTTTTACAAAATGCAAAAAGCTGCATCAATGGCAGCTTTTATATGTATTTACAATACACTCTATTGAGTAATGTATGAATTCAAATGGTTGATGGTGTCTTTTTGAATTTCAATAATCGCTTTGACCACATCACTGATCGAAATGATTCCTACTACAACATCATTATCCATCACGGGCAAATGCCTTATTTTTTTAGTATTCATCAATTCCATACAATAGTCTAAATTATCGGAGGGTTTAATACAAATTACTTCACCAACCATAATCTCTTTTACTAAAGTATCTTTTGATGACTTGTCTTTCAAAACAATTTTACGGGCGTAATCTCTTTCTGAAAGAATTCCTTTTAAAACAGTATCCTCAATTACGAGTATTGCTCCAATATTTTTTTCACTCATGATAGTCAATGCTTCAAACACTGTATTGGTTGAAAGTACTGAATATACATCTTTGCCTTTTGAACTAAGAATTTGATTTACAGTCATATTATTAAGATTTAGTGAACCCTAAAGTTAAGAAAATAATCTTTCGAAGAACCAAAAATCTATTTACTGGATGCCAAATATTCTTTGATGTTGATTCCTTCTGGCAGTCGACCTACATTTTGTAGTTTCAAAACAGCTAATTTTTGTGCAATTGTAATCGTTTCTTCAAAATCTTTACCTAACAAACGAGCATATAAAAAACCCGTCCAAAAAGCATCTCCGGCTCCAGTAGTATCTTTGATGTCGTCTATTTGAGTAGCTTGTTGATGAAACATTCCATGTTCTTTATCTGATAAAACTACGCCATCTTTCCCTTTGGTTAAACAAATGGTAGACGCACCTAATTCATGGAAATAATCAAAAATATAATCCTCAGTTTTAGAGGCTGCGAAAAGTCGGTAACAATCGTCTTCGCTCAATTTTACTAACGGATTTGTTGACAAATAATCTCTTAATACTTGTTTTGCTTCTTCTCTGTCTGGCCAAATACGTTCGGAAAAATTGATATCAATACTTGTTTGCAAACCTAATGATTTGGCTTTTTTTGCTCTTTCAACAATCGTCGAACGCGCTGGATTTTTGCTTAATGCAAAACAAGTTGTGTGGAAAATCTTGGCGCTTTCTAATAATTCATCTGGAATTTGAGATGGCAAAATTTGATAATCTGCTTCTCTGTACGGAATAAAATCGGGTGTTCCTGTAGATTTAGAAACAAAAATCACAGAGGTTGGCTCTGTTTCAGATTTTCTAACCTGAGAAGTAATTACATGATTGTCTTTTAACTTTCGTACGATATATTCACCAAGTCCATCCTCACCACAAGTAGCTACTATAACTGATTTTAATCCCAAACGTGTCGCATTAACAGCAACATTAGTTGGCGAACCACCTAAAAATCGGTGGTAATCTTTGGTTCTATTGATAGATGTATTTACTTCGTGTCCTATAAAATCTATAAGTACCTCTCCGGCACAGATCAAGTCTATTTCTTTTTCCAATGGTAACGAACTATTTGTATTAATTATTTTTGAGTACCCTTTTTTGATTGAATTAATAAAGTACAAGCTGCACCAATTAACAGTAATACCCCCGCAAAACTAATGGCTAATCGGGCATCATTATTCAAGAAATTTTTAAGAATATATCCAAAAGTTAGGTTTTGAAAAATCATTGGAATAACAATCATCATATTGATAATGCCCATGTAAACACCATAACGCTCTTTAGGAATATCATTTACAATAATCAAATAAGGGATTCCCATCATACTTGCCCAACCAATTCCATAACCAATAATAATAGCAAAAAAGAAATACTCATTGTGTATTGTTGGAAAAATTAAAAAACTAGCACCTGCTAAAACTAAACACGCAAAGTGAACTAATTTCGGACTGTATTTTTTGGCTAATTTTGCCAAATAAAAGGCAACAGAAAAGGTGATTACAAAACCAAAAGCCCCAATTAAACCATTCCATTCTACTGCATTTTCATATAGCGATTTGTCTTTTGGTGTCGCATCCCAAACGGAAAGCGCAATACTTTTGGCGTTGTTTTGCCAATAACACATCAAAGCGTACCATTGAAACAAATACACTAAAAACAATTGCCACATTACTTTGGGCATTTCTAAAACTGCTTTATAAATATCTATAAAAGGAGAAAAAATATTTAATGGTTCCGCTTTTAAACGCACTAATTCTTCTGCTGTTGGCGGAATTTCCGGAGTTTTTTTCATACTCCACCAAATGGAAGTAATGGACAAAACCGATCCCAGAAAAAAGGAGGCATAAATCCAATTGGGTAATGCACCTGTATAACCCACAAAAACTATTGGAAATAGAAATAGCGAAATATAGGATAAAAATTGTCCAAATCCAGTAAAGAAACTTTGCGCTTGAAAACCTGTAGGTTGTTGCTCTTCATCTAAAGTATCGGCAACGAAAGCTCTGTAAGGTTCCATAGCCGTATTATTACCAACATCCAACAACAACAATAAACCTGCTGCCATCCATAAAGAACTACTAAAAGGATATAATAATAAAGCAACACTGCAAATCATTGCTCCGACAAAGAAATACGGTTTACGTCGTCCCCAACGCGGGTGCCACGTTTTATCACTCATTGCTCCGATGATGGGCTGAATTAATAATCCTGTTAAAGGTCCTGCCAAGTTCAAAATTGGAATTTGATCTGGATTAGCACCTAAAAAATCATAAATAGGATTCACAGCACTTTGTTGTAAACCAAAACTATATT
>JACCDT011046436.1_pt1 | contig 11672 bp, 5 predicted proteins | sample 7446291 | NCBI WGS metagenome assembly JACCDT01 (sample SAMN15323446, study PRJNA562643) | freshwater metagenome | isolation source: river surface water | place: USA:Blue River Watershed | collected 2017-08-17 | reverse complement strand
TCTGGCTGACCGTCTGGCTTTGCAGCGGCAAGTTGTGGTCCGGGCAAAACGGGGTGCCCGCGCGGGCGAACAGCAGGCGCAGGTAGTCGTGGATTTCGGTCACCGTGCCCACGGTGGAGCGCGGGTTATGGCTGGTGGCCTTCTGCTCGATGCTGATGGCGGGCGACAGGCCCTCGATCATGTCCACATCAGGCTTGTCCATGAGCTGCAGGAACTGCCGCGCGTAGGTGCTCAGGCTCTCCACATAGCGGCGCTGGCCTTCGGCGTACAGCGTGTCAAATGCCAGGCTGGACTTACCCGAGCCCGACAGCCCCGTAATCACCACCAGCTGGTTGCGCGGGATGTCGAGGTCGATGTTCTTGAGGTTGTGGGTGCGGGCGCCCCGCACGCTGATGTTCTGCTGCTGCAGGGCCCGGGCGAGGTACTTGCCGTCGTCAGTAGGAGAGTTCAAGGGTGTGGCCGCCAAAAGAGTAACCCGCCATGATAGACAATGTCAGGCTGCGGTGTCGCCCCTTGGTTTCTGCCGCCTTTATTGCCCGAGAGTGACTGCCGTGTCTGCCCCCTCTGTTCCCGATACCTCCATGACGCCGCTGGAGCGGCGCTCCAGCACTTCGTTGGCGCTGATTTTTGCCCTGCGCATGCTGGGGTTGTTCCTGGTGCTGCCCGTCTTTGCCCTGGAGGCGCGCAAATACCCGGGTGGCGAAGACACGGCACTGGTGGGGATGGCCATGGGCATTTATGGCCTTACCCAGGGGCTGTTACAAATCCCGTTTGGCATCGCCTCGGATCGCTTTGGACGCAAACCTGTCATGGTGGTGGGCTTGTTTGTTTTTGCAGCGGGCAGCGCCATTGCTGCCTGGGCGCCCACACTCCATTGGCTGGTGGCGGGACGCGCTTTGCAAGGAGCCGGTGCCATCTCTGCGGCGGTGACCGCCCTTTTGGCTGACCAGACCCGCGACGCTGTGCGTACCAAGGCCATGGCGCTGGTGGGAGCCAGTATTGGCCTGGTGTTTGCGGTGTCTCTGGTGCTGTCTCCCTTGCTGGCGGCCTATGTGGGTTTGCATGGCCTGTTTGCCTTGACATCCCTGTTGGCCGTGGGGGGGATTGCCGTGGTTCTGTGGTGGGTGCCACCTGAACCGGCCCAGCAGGTAGACCAGGCGCGCGGGGGCTTGCTGGCCGTGCTGCGCCAGCCCGCGCTGTTGCGCCTGAACGTTGGGGTTTTTGTGCTGCACGCCGTGCAATTGGCGATGTGGGTGGCCTTGCCGGCTCTGCTGGTGCAGGCCGGGCTGATGCGTGATTTGCATTGGCAGGTGTACTTGCCTGCGGTGCTGGCCTCGTTTGTAGTGATGGGTGCCATTCTGTTCCCGCTGGAGAAACGTGGGTATTTGCGGGCCGTGTTTTTGGTGGCCATTGGATTGATCGGTCTGGTGCAGCTGGCGCTACTCGTGCTGAGTGGGGCTGCGCCGAGTATTTGGACGCTGGGGCTACTGCTGCTGGTGTTCTTCTGCGGCTTCAATGTGCTGGAAGCGAGCCAGCCCAGCCTGGCGTCGCGGGTGGCACCCGCCGCGTCACGTGGTGCAGCGCTGGGGGTGTACAACACCTTGCAGTCGCTGGGATTTTTCACCGGAGGCGCTGTGGGGGGCTGGCTGGTGAAGTCAGCCGGACTGCAGGCCCTGTTTGGCGCCTGTGCGCTGGCGATGCTGGCTTGGCTGGTGGTGGCTTGGCCCATGCGGGCTCCGGCGGCCCGGGCAGCGGCATAATCTGCGATTAATCTGGAGAAAGTCCCATGGCATCCGTCAACAAAGTCATTCTGGTCGGCAATTGCGGCCGCGATCCCGAAATCCGCTATCTGCCTTCCGGTCAGGCGGTGGCGAACGTCAGCGTGGCCACCAGCAGCCGCCGCAAGGACAAGAACACCGGCGAATCCATTGAAGACACCCAGTGGCACCGCGTCACCTTTTATGACCGCTTGGCAGAGATTGCTGGCGAATACGTGAAGAAAGGTCGCCCGATTTACGTGGAAGGCCGCCTGAAGTACGGCAAATACACTGACCAGTCTGGCGTCGAGAAGAACACCGTCGACATTGTGGCCACTGAACTGCAGCTGCTGGGTGGACGTGAAGGCATGGGTGGCCCTGGTGGGGACGGCGATGAGGGCGGTGGTTACCAGCAAGCCCCTCGCCGCCCCGCGCCGCCGCCCCGCGCGGCAGCCCCTGCACCCGCACCGCGTCAGGCGCCTGCGCCGCGGCCCGCGAGTGGCTTTGACGATATGGATGACGACATTCCGTTCTGACGCGCAGTGGCAGCGAGCCCAGCCATCTTGAAGGGGCTGCGCCACACGCAAGAAAAAAGCGACTGGGTTCCAGTCGCTTTTTTCTTTGGGGCTCGCTGTCCCTAGAAGGTCCGGCCCTTGGTGACGGTTTCGCGCACTATCTTCCAGCTGTTTCCAACGCGGGTCAGGGATAGTGTTTTTTCTACGCTGTCGCGGTAGTCCACCGAGCCGTATTCTTGCTTGAACGACACTTCCGCGTTATTTGCGTCACAGGACAGTGGCTTGATATCGCTGATGGCAGCTTGGATGCCGCCCTGTTTGCCGATGCGTTTTTTGCGCAGGTTTTCCCATGCGTTGCGGCTCAGGCCCATTGCTGGGACAAAGTTGTCGGCGTAGTGGCCCAAATAGCTGCTGGCATCTTTGGAGTTCCAAGCTGCAAGCCAAGTTTGCACTGCTGAGGGGATCTGGGTGCAAGCCTGAGCCACGGGGTCCGGTTTGGGCGCCACAGGTGCTGGCGCTACAACCACCGGGGTGGGCTGCGGCTCCGGCGTTACCGGCTTCGGGCTTGCCATGGGCACGGGAGTTTTTTCAATCGAGGGCAGGGTGTGGCTGCTGCATTCCATCAGGTCGTCCTTGTCCTCAGTGCCGCCTGCAGTGCTGGGCAGATCGGTCGACAGCGGGCGTAATTGCAGCGCTTGCAGCAGAGAGCCCGATGAGGCCAGTACCCGTGCATGGGAGAGTTGCAGGTCGTACTCGGCGTTGGCCAGCGCGCGGCGCGCCTGGTAGTACTCGTTTTCGGTATCGAGCAGGTCCAGCAGCGAGCGTTGGCCGATGTCGAATTGCTGCTGGTAGGCGACGCGGGCTTTGGAGGTCGAGAGTTCGTGCTGTTGCAGTAGCTTGATTTGCGAACCCAGACGTACCGAGTCGTTGTAGGCAATCTGTCCGGTTTGCCAAGTGTCGCGACACGCCTTGTCGCGCAAGTCGAAGGCAACATTGAGTTTGGAGGCGTACTGCTTGATCTTGGCGATATCCGAGCCGCCACGGAACAGGTTGTAGCTGAGGACCAGCTCCATGACGGAATCGCGGTAGTCTCCACTGACGCCGCTTTGGTTGGTTTCGAAGCTTTGGCGGGCTCTGAACTCCAGAGTGGGGTAGAGCGGCGATTTGCGCTGGTTCATGTCGGCGCGGAAAGCTCGCAGGGTGGAGACTGAAGCCAGGAAGTCCGGGTTTTGGGCGACTGCGCCGCGCAGAAACTCGATGCCCTGGGGCATGAAACTGACCAAGGGTTGGGGGGGCGTTAGGCTCGAGGCCGGGATGTCACCAACCAAACGCTGGTAGCGGGCTGACACGTCATGCAGGTTGCTGACTTCGGTGATCCAATTGGATTCCGCCAGTGCCATACGGCCTGATGCTTGTTCCAGATCCACACGCCGACCAACACCGGCTTGTACCTTCTGGTTGAGGCGTTCGTAGACTTCGCGGTGGGTCAGCAGGTTGTCTGCGGCCATCTCCACCAGCTCGCGGTAGCGGATCACATCCAGGTAGGCGCGTGCCGTTTCCAGTCCAATCTGGTTGCTGGCAGATTGAAGTTCGTAGTAGCTCGCTTGTTGGGTATGACTCAGCCGGCGCACCTCGTTCAGGGTGGCGAAGCCGTCAAACAGGGTTTGGCGCAGCTGGATGCTGGCCCGGTTGGCACTGTAGGACTTCGCGCTGGCCAATGAGGGTTTGACCGTTTCATTGGTCGAGGTACCCGCTTCCAAGTCTATACGGGGTAACCAAGCACCTTCGGCGGATTTGCGTTCCTGCTGGGAGGCTTCGAAATTGTGGAAGCGATATTTGACTTCGGGGTTTTGCAGAATCGCCCGTTCTACGGCGTCCTTGAGTGTGGAGGGGGATGCAGGGGCATTTGTCGTTTGTGCTTGGGCACTCCATGCGAGTGCAACAAGCGCAATGGCTTGGCTGATGGTGGTCAGTCTGGTCATGGATAGAAACTTCTTGGGTTCCAAGCGTGCCATGCTTGTGTGGAGACGGATGCGCTATGCTAATCTTTTGCTCAGCGCTAGTCCTAGGATTATCGTGGAGTCCAGCTTTTTGGGGCACTTGCCGACCTCCATTCAACGGCGGAAAACCCGGCCTAAATGCCATGAATGTCACGTAATCCGGAATTTTTTCAGCGAAGCACTGTCCCCCATGACCGGCACCACACGCGCACGCTTGGTATCTCTTGCTTCATTGCGCGGGATGCTGGCTGCTTGGTGCTGTTGGGTGTTGGTGGTCGGTGTCGCCAGTGGCGCGGCAGACTTTGACCGACTGCTTGCCAGTCTGACCCAACGCTGGGGAAGCGCACCTACTGCAAAGTTCAATGCATGGCGGGCTCTCGTGCAGGCAGGCGCTGCAAGCTCTGATCTTGAACGGATCAAACGGGTAAATGGCTTTTTTAATCAGCAGTTGCAGTTTGCCGAAGACAGTGTGGTGTGGTCCCAGACCGACTATTGGGCCACGCCTATGGAGTCGATTGGACGTGGGGCGGGGGACTGTGAGGACTTCTCGATTGCCAAGTACTTCAGTTTGCTGCAGACGGGCGTAGCCCCCGAGAAGCTGCGTCTGATATACGTGCGCGCCAAAACTGGTGGTGCAGACGGTGCCCCGACGCAAGCCCATATGGTGCTGGCTTACTACGCGCAGCCTGATGCGGAGCCGTTGATTATGGACAACCTGATTCCAGACATTCGGCCCGCTTCGCGCCGGCCGGATTTGGTGCCGGTTTTCAGTTTCAACAGTGCTGGTGTGTTTGCAGGGATTGCCGGCGGCGAGTCTGCTGCGGCCGGTGGTACGGGGCGTTTGTCGCGTTGGGAAGATTTGCTGCGGCGTGCCAAAGCAGAAGGTTTTGACTAGGTCGTTGGCCTGAGGAGAAAGTTATGTCGATGTACCGTCAGTTGTGGTTGGCCATTGTGGCCAGTATGTTGCTGGCCTTGGGTGGAAGTCTGTTGGCCTCGCTGCTCAGCGCTCGCGGCTATCTGGAGTCGCAGTTGTCCATCAAAAATACAGACAACGCGACAGCTTTGGCTTTGTCCCTGAGCCAGGGCAACCCGGATGCTGTGATGGCCGATCTGGTGGTGGCATCCTTGTTTGACAGTGGCCACTACGAGCTGATTCGTATCAATGACCCTGCTGGAAAGACGATGACCGAACGGGTGAGCGACGCCAAAGACGCAGGAGCTCCCCTATGGTTTATTCGCCTGTTGCCGATTACCGCAACGCCAGGACAGGCGCAGATCAGCAGCGGTTGGAAGCAGTTTGGTACTGTGACTTTGGTAAGCCATAGCCGGTTTGCCTACGGAGCTCTGTGGAAAAGCGCCTATGAAATGGTGCTGGCCTTGTCGGTTGCTGGTGTGGTGGGTGGTTGGCTGGGTTCCATGGTGTTGGGCCGTATTCGCAAGCCTTTGGATACTGTCATTGAACAGGCCAAGGCTATTGCCCAGCGACGCTTTGTAACGGTGGAAGAGCCGCGGGTTCCCGAACTCCAGCAACTGGCACTTGCGATGAATGTGACTGTGGGACGTCTCAAGAGCATGTTTGAGGAGGAGGCGTCGCGACTGGAGGTGGTGCGGCAAGAGGCCAATTTTGACCCTCTGACGGGCCTGGCCAATCGCTCGCATTTCATGGCACGCCTCAGGCAGTGCATCGACGCGGAAGATTCGGTCGGTGGATCCCTCGTGTTGGTGCGTTTGGCCAATCTGGCAGATATCAACCGTCGCCTGGGCCGCGTAGCGACCGATGATTTTCTGAAAACTGCCGGGGCTGTGATTGCCGCCTGTGCAGACAGTGTGCCCAGTGGGTCTGGCGCACGACTTAATGGAGCCGACTTTGCGGTGCTATTGCCTGCCGAGCGTGCAGGTTTGGCCGTGGCGCAGCATCTATTGCAGCAATTGGTGCGGGTTTCGGCACCTTTTGTGGATGGTCAGGCCTGTGCTTGGCTGGGTGTTGGTCAGTTTGCGCATGGAGACGACCTGGGGAGTCTGCTTGCACGCGTGGATTTGGCGTTGGCTACTGCGGAGGCGGGGCACGCAGACGGAGTGCGTGAGGCCCCGCAGGATGCCGCTGACGAAATGCCACGCACGGCAGAGCAGTGGGCGGTGATGATTTTGCGTGCGCTGGAGCATGGTTGGGTGCGGCTGATATCCTTCCCTGTCATCAATGCAGAGGGCGGTTTGTCGCACCGTGAGTGTCCTCTGCGATTGATGTTTGATGAAAAAGGGGAGTGGCTCCCCGCGGGGCGGTTCCTGCCCGTTGCAGAACGATTGAAGCTGACGCCCGCTTTGGATCTAGCTGCAGTGCAGTTGGGTTTGAAAGAGCTTCGCTCCGAGCCACAGCTTAGTGGCTTGGCGATCAATCTGTCCGCCAGCTCGTTGCAGGATCAGCAATTTGGATCACGATTACTAGCGTTGATCGATACGCACAAGGATGTGGCTGGACGCTTGTGGCTAGAGGTCTCCGAAGCGGGTGCTTTGCAGCACCTGCCTGCCTTCAAACCGCTTTGTACTGAGTTGAAAGGGCGAGGTTGCCGTATTGGCCTAGAGCATTACGGCGACCATTTCAGCCAGATCGGCCTCTTGCATGAATTGGGTTTGGATTACCTCAAGGTCGATGCCAGTTTTGTACGCGGGGTGGACTCCAATGCGGGCAACGCTGCGTTCCTCAAGGGGCTGTGCAGCATCGCCCACAATATCGGCCTGCAGGTACTGGCTGAAGGGGTTGCCACCAGTGCAGAGCTAACTGCACTGGTCGGTATAGGTTTCGATGGTGCGACCGGGCCTGCTGTGACGGACCCGGCATAACGGTATCCGCACCCTCCGCTAAGGATTGCTTAGTCGGTAATAAGCTTTCCCTTGGATAGCAGGTCCGCAACGATCTGTTGGTCGTTCGAGAAACTCCCGACCAAGTTGACCCCTTGTAGGGTGATAACTTGGTCTTGCTTGGACTCCTGATAGCCGCCAGCAAACTGTCCGGCACTGCTAATGTGTGCGATGGTATTGCCACCCACGTATTCAAAGTGCAGGTAGTTTGCTAGGTTCCCAGTATCAATACCCGTGTGTGTTTCCGCGGTCAACAGGTCGCGCAAATCAAGGACATCACCATTGCCGCTCACCGGTGCGGCGTCGAAACCAATGATGGTGTCAGATGCCGCCGCCGCTCCAGTGGTTCCTCGGTCTGACAGCTGCCATTTGAATGTGTCGACCATCCCATCACTCAATGCCGTGCTTCCTCCATAAAGGATATCGTTTCCTGCACCGCCACTAATCAGATCTGCTCCAGCATCTCCGCGGATGGTGTCATTGCCTTCGTTTCCGCGCAGGTCATCGTTACCTGTACCGCCCTGAATGTCATCGTCGCCAGCGCCGCCTTCCGCATAATCCTTGCCGCCGCCGCCAAGCAAGATGTCGTTGCCCTCATTCCCGTACAGCTGGTCATCGTCGGCGCCGCCGTCGATGGTGTCATTGCCTGTGCCGCCTTTGAGAATGTCTCCCCCCGCCCCGCCATTGAGTGTGTCGTTGCCTGCAAATCCTGACAAGGCATCGTTGCCCGTCGTTCCATTTAATGTGTCTGCGCCGGCAGTTCCTTGAATTTCGTTGGTGACAATGTGCAGAGTCAGGCTGGAAGACGAGGAGTCTCCTTGATCGTCCGTCAGTGTGTAGCCGATAGTTTGATCTGGGATATTGGTCGCCGCACTGTTCAAGTTGACTGCGTTGAAGCGCACGCCGTCAATCATGACGCTTGCATTGCTGTTGGGTTCGATGCGAATGCTGCCAATACTGCTCCAGGTGCTGGGCAATGTGACATACCCTTCGCTCGTAATGGCTATTTGTCCCAATAGGTTGCCCGCAATGTCGTAGGCAGTCACGGCGACAGCTGTACCGGTGCCTAAGTTGCTGTTACCTGAATTGATGTTCAGTTGCAGATTTGTGACGCCTTGGGCGTAGGTTGCCCGGTTAAAGGTAATCACCAGAGTTTCGAGGTTGTCGAGTCTCTGGTTTGCTCCACCCCCGTTGACACCCACGCCCGGTGAACCACCGAAGTTAATAGTTCCATCTGGTGCACTAACGTTGCCTGTACGGGTTACGCCTTGCAGAGTTACACCTAGGCCTGAAGGGTCTGTCTCAAATCCTATTGTCTGCTGTACGCCTGTGGTGGGCGCAGTGGTTTGTGAGCTTGGGGGCGTGTATTTGTAGTATCCGTCACTGTGGAATACTAGAGTTGAGCCATCTGTTGAGCTGGTCCAGCTCAATTCATTGGCGGCATTTACGCTATAGCTTCCCCCTCCTAGCGTGCCTGAGCTTGGTGTTGTCAGGTTGAAGGTGGCGCCGTTGAAGGTGATAGACGTCACTTTGGCATTGTCCACAGTGTTGTCTGCACCCGCACCCAGGTTAAATACGGTGACGGCTTGTCCGGCTCCATCGGTGCCTGTAGCCGTGACCACATTCCCCTCGAAGAAGGTGTTTTTGAGGAACAACGTGTCGCGGTCTGCATTGGCGACCGGCCGACCATTGACAATCTTGATACTCTCTACTGCGCTCGCGGTGTCTCCATCACGGTCGATCACGCTGAAGCCAATATCTATTTGGTCACCGCTGGTTGCGGAACCTTGTGTGTAATATGAGTAGTCGCCGTTTTCGAAGTTGAAAACTAGCGTTCCTTTGGTGAATCCCAGTCCACTATTCAAGGTCAGCAAAGTTGCATTCAATGTCACCGTGGTGTGAACACCCGTACGATAAAACTCGTCATAGGTAATTTGGTTGATGCCATTGAAAGTGAATCGTACGGTGGTGTCAGACAGAGTGTCCGTGTCATTGCCATCGAGCAGAACGTCAATGTATTGAACATAGCCGCCGTCTGCCCCAATCTTCACATAAGGGTTGCCTCCAGTTGTTCCGACGTTGCCACCAAAGCTGGGTGGGATGGTCGCGTTCAGGGCTTCCGACAGCTGATTCAGGTCGTTTACCAGAATGGCAGGATCCTTTGTATTGCTCTTATCTGCATCTATGTTGTGAATGCTGTCTAGTGGCGCGGTGTTGCTTATGCCGCCGCCAATGCCGATGGCATAGGATTGAACTGACGGGTTATTCGCCAGAAATTGTGCGTAGCTAATGGGGTTAGCTGGTGCGTTTGTCTCTGTCGCAGGTGTCAAGGTGCCACTTGCCCCCACGCTCACAGTTGGAACTCCATCGGAAACAAAGTACGCAATATTGGTCTTGCTGGTGTCGATGGTGCCGAACATGTCCTGAATTTTGTACAAACCATCTTCATAGTTTGTCGAGCCTCCAGATGCGGGTATAGCGTTGATTGCTGCAATCGCATCTGCCTTGGTGGTCAGCAATGTAGTTCCCGCGGTGGCCGTCCCAGAAAAATATCCAACCTTTACCGTCACGTTTGCCGATTCATCGTAGTACTTGCTCACCATGTCGATGAGTGCCTGTTTGGCCACCGCCAAGCGGTTGGAAATGCTGGCATTTCCATTGGCGTCTACTACGCGCACGGCCCCGCCGTCGCCAGTGTTAATCATGCTGCCAGAGATGTCGAGCATCAAAACCAGGTTGTAACTTGTCGCCGCCCCGCTTTGCGGTACCTCCACTGAGTGAGATTGCACGGCTGGTACATCGTCCACAATCGTGACTCGCAAACTCGCGCTTCCGCCAGTGCGCGTGTAGGTGAATTGCTCCACCAAGTTCAAAGGTGTCGCGCCTGAGGCGCTGTCGTTATCTACACGTTCCGAGAGGGTATAGGTGTAGTTGCCTGTGGTTCGGTCCACAACCAAAGTTCCGTATGCCGTAGTCGCTGTGTAGGTGTTTCCTGAGAGTGTGACCGTACTCCCAGCTGGCCCTGTAATGGCGGTAATGTTTCCACTCAATCCCACATCGTTGGTCCACAAACTACCGCTGGCGGTACTGACTCCGGTACCACTGCCTGTGCTCAATGCCGATTCATTGACGGTAGCCAAGTCGTCGCGTGCATTGAAGGCAGATAGATTGACTGATCCGGTACTGGTTTGGCCATCTTGGTCTGTCAGTGTGTAGCTGAACGAACCAGATCCTGCTGTAGTTGGGGTATAGGTGTAAGTTTGAGTCGTCGCGTTGTAAGTTAGTCCGGTCGGTAGAGTTCCATTGGCCGTGATGGTTGCATTGTCGAGCAGCAGATCGTTGGCCATCAGATCAGCACGCGTAAAGGTAACTGTTTGCCCCACCAATGCCTGATAAACATCGTTGGTCGCGATCGGGGCACCGTCGTTGATTGGTGAGACGGTGATGGTTGCTGTGGCCGTATTCCCGGAAACTAGGCCTGCGTTGTCCTTGCTTGTGTAGGTGAAGGCCGTTGAGCCGTTCCAATCCGAGGATGGCATGAAGTAAAAGGTCCGCGCATTTGCGCTGGCTGTGTAGTCGATGCCAGTCCCTGCCAATTGAGTCATTGCTGCATCGAGGTACAAACGACCGTTGACAGGCAGACTTGTAAGGGTGAATACGCCTATGGTTCCATCCACATCACTTCCCGTTACGGTTACAGGAATGGCTGTGTCCTCGTTTCCGTTGGCCGTGGCATTGTTCGTCACTGGGGCATCGTTGACAGGAATCACTGTTACCGTAGTGGTTGCTGCATTTGAGGTTGTGGTGCCATCTGTCACAACGGCGGTGATATTGCGAGGCGTTGTGCTCGGATTTTCTAGGGAGTTGGAGAATGTGATGGCCCGCAATGCCGCTTGGTAATTTGCCAGTGAGCTTGAGCCTGTCAGCGTGACTACATTTCCGGTAATGGATGCAGAGATTCCTGCGGTCAATACACCGACGGTCAGTACGTCACCCGCCTGTGCGTTGGTCAGCGTGATAGTGGCGCCTGTTATTGCGGTCGAGTCGGCATCTGTGATAACAACATCCGTGTCGGCAATTGCTACTGCAGAACCGCCCTCTGTGAATGTGGTGAGGTAGTTTGCTCCCGTTGTTGTGCTGTTGTTGTTATCCAGATCCAAGGTTGGTACAGCATCACTGTTGAGGATGGAACCGGAGCCGGTGTCGCCGGTGGAGACCAAGGGGTTGGAAGAGGAACCAGCGCCCAGGATGACAGTCTCGGTGGACTCGGTGAGAGCGTCATCGATGACGGCCACGCGGACCTGCACGGCGGTGCCGGCAGCGGGCAGGGTGATCTGGTTGGAAGCAGGCACGGCGACCCAGGCCGAGCCGTTGTAGTACTGCAGGTTGTTGTAGTCAACGCCATTGGTGGCGGAGCCAGCCAGACTCAGGGTGACGGTGGTGTTGGCCGCCACGGGAGTGGACAGACTGACGTCGTAGACCAAGAAATTGCCATTGGCCTCGGCCACGGAGGTGGCGTCGCTGATGACGACGTTGGCGGTGGT
>JACCDT010915605.1_pt1 | contig 11672 bp, 13 predicted proteins | sample 7446291 | NCBI WGS metagenome assembly JACCDT01 (sample SAMN15323446, study PRJNA562643) | freshwater metagenome | isolation source: river surface water | place: USA:Blue River Watershed | collected 2017-08-17 | reverse complement strand
ATTAGCCCGAGGTAGACGATGGCCGCCAACCAATAGACAGAGTGTGGCTTTTGTTTTTCAAATACGTACTGAGGAACAAATCCAACCACACCAGCAACTATAACCATCAACACTGTCATAACCAGCCCTTCTGCATCAAGTATCATCAGAGCACTGAACAGCGCCATGCCTGCAGCGACTGAGGCACATACGCCCACAAAAATTTCAAGGGAACTGATGTAGGCACGGACAGTGCATAAAACCATCGATAGTGCCATCATGATTATCCCAATCAACACAGTAAGGCGATCAGAGTTCGGAAGTGCGTACACCTCCGAACCACCTGGTTCAAGTACCAAGCCAGCTTCGGTAGCCACCACCTGCTGTATCGACGTGCATTGATACGTCTTCATTATGAGACCCGTTTGAGTCCCTGAATCACAAGCGGTACCAATTTGGCGTGTATCACCAGGATTCATCCACTCAATCCCTTTAGGCATCAGCCCATAGGTTACGCCGTCCATGGCAGTTACTTGCTGTCGCTCTTCTGCTATTGCTGCAGCGGCTGCTAGCGACCACGCCACAACAAGCATGATGATCAATTTCAAGCTACGCATCTCGAGCCCTTTCTAAGGTTCACACTGTCGCTACAATAAAACTTTTCTACAATATGTCAAGATGCACACATCGTGGTAGGATTGGAGAAATAATAATACACGTATGTACGAACGACTTACCCCAGAACATATACCACAGAATCCACTCGACCCAGGTGTACGGATTGGCCACGTACACCTAAAAACTGCCGACCTCGGACCAATTTTTGATTTCTATGTCACCCTGCTTGGTTGGCAGGTAATGGCTAAAATGGATACCGCACTCTTTTTGGGGACAGGTGGTTATCACCACCAACTCGCTTTTAATACTTGGGAATCGAGCGGTGGTACCCCACCGCCAGCAGGTCATACCGGCCTCTACCACGTTGCTATCGCCTACCCGACGCGCGCTGCCCTGGCCGATGCACTACGACGTCTCTTGGCGGCTGGATGGCCACTTGAGGGCACGAGTGATCACGGTACACACGAAGCACTGTACCTACGCGACCCCGACCAGAATGGTCTTGAGCTCTATTGGGACAAGCCAGAAACAGAATGGCCGATTAACCATGAAGGAAAGCTTGCTTTCATGAGTGAACCGGTTGACCTCGCGGGATTACTCGGAGAGCTCGAGCAGTAGCAAATGAAACAAACGGTCGGCGCCTTTGGCGCCGACCGTTTGTTTCATTGCGTGACCACCTACACAACACACACCCGCCCAGCATCAATCCGTCGCACCAATACAATGAGTGCGTAGGCAAGTAACCCAAGAGAGAGAAACGAAAATTCTTCACCACCAAGCGGCAAGAACGCAAGAAGCCCTACCGCACCAATCAAACTTAAAAGTGAGGTGAGAATAACCGACCCACACACCGCGCAGCCAATCCCAAAGAATCCACTGATGAGACCGCCGACACTGAGCGTGCCCACTGTCCGCACTACACCACCACTTCCCCGCATCATGCGAATATAAAAAACGAGCAGTGAGATATTGAGACCAAAGAGGAGTGACATGACAATCGTGATACTTGCCGAAAGTGGCGTGAAGTTCGTTAGGAGCGACCCATACAGACTCAATACAAATGCTAAACCACTTCCGAAGCCGACACCATTAATTGAAAGCCCGAACCACACAAGCATCGCGTTTGGTACCATAACGGCCAAGGTGAGCGTAAGCCATGCTACAAAAAGCGTGAGCGCTAGATAGTACGGCCGAAGTGATACGGTAAGTAACGTTCGCATACGTAGCTTAGTATAGCAAGCGCAGTACGCGTTTAGAAAATGGCGTCAATTTCTCAGCTGAGAATGCCGCAGCCAGTCGTTTATTGATTCTGGTTGCTGTTGGGTATGGATACACTTTTAGAAAGAGCGCTGCCACGCTAAGTCCTGCTGACTGCGCCAGGATGAGTTCTTGCACTAACTCGCCCGCGTTCGGCGCAACCATTGTTCCGCCAAGAATTTTACCTTTTGGTGAGACAAACAACTTTGCCTTGGCGAACTGATACGCATCGGTAATGGCACGATCGTCTTCAGTGAAGTCAGTTTCAAGGACGCGATATAGCGCCCCGCGTTTTTTAAGTACTGATTCCTGCATACCAAAGGTTGCCAACTCAGGAGTGGTGAATGTGACCCACGCAATACTGTCAGCAGTAAACTGCTTTTTGAACGGCGTAAAGAAATTACGCAGAATTGTGGCTGCATGCATTTCAGCTGCATGCGTAAATTGATAATTTCCTGCTATGTCACCACACACGAAGACTTTTTTATTAGTCGTGCGTAAGTATTCATCAACGACGAGCCTACCATTCGCATCAACTGCAATTCCAGCTTTCTCGAGCGCTAGACCTTCTGTATTCAGAGCACGTCCAATACCAACAAAAACTGCGTCAAATTGCTCCGTAATAACTTCACCCGCTGCCGAGGTTAATGTTGCACTTTCTCCATCAATGAATTCGTGTAAGCTGTAGCCTAGTTTAAATACGACACCTTGTTTTTCCATTTCTGTCCGCACTACAGCTGCCATAGCGGGATCTTCTTTACCTAAAATCTCCGCTCCTGGATCAGCCACTACTATCTGTGTACCGAGCATCGCAAGCGCCTCTGCTAACTCAATACCAATTGGCCCTGCACCCAACACAAGGAGTCGTCTTGGCAATGTGTCCATTGAAAAAATATTCTCATTATTCAAAACGCGCGACACGCGTTCAATACCTTGGCCATGAAGCGTCCTCGGGCGAGAACCTGTTGCCAACACAATTTTCTTTGCGGTGTATGTCACGCCGTTTACTTCCACCACATCTTTACTCACGAATGAAGCAGCCCCTAAAACGACTGTCATACCCTTCTCTGTAAACCACGCAGCATTCTCATGTTCACGAATGATATCTTGCTTTGCTTTAATATAGTCACGAACGGTTGACCAATCAACCGCTCCGCTCACTGAAAGTCCAAAGCGTTCTGCCGAGCGTGCAGCCTGTACCTCGCGAGCCACATGAATCAATGCTTTTGAGGGAACACAGCCAAAGTTGAGACAGTCACCGCCAATGTGCGCATCACTCTTATCAATAAGGAGCACCTTAAAGCCAACTCGATTCATGAAGCCCGCAATATTGAGACCGCCTGAACCTGCGCCGATAACGATAATGTCAAATTTTTGTGATTCCATAAAGCGCTAGGTGACCGGTGAATAACGACGAGCAATAAACCTCCCTAGTATGATAACGCCTCCAATAAGGAGTAATGCGCCCGCAATCTGCACAACGCTCAAACTGGCGAGCGAGTCACCGAAGTACACAAAGGCGAAGGTACCAGGCATAATGCCGAAGAATGTACCGAGTGCATAATCACGAAAGCGCACGCGCGTTAATCCTAGTGCAAAATTGAGTCCATTAAACGGAAACAACGGAACGAGACGCAGAAAAAGTACAGTCGCTAAACCATGTCGTGCAATGCGCTCATCATAGCTTTTAAGCTTGTCCGCAATTCCCCCTTCTCCACCACGCAACACAAACGAACCTGCCGTACGGGAAAGCAAAAACGCCACTACAGCTCCAAGCGTTGCCCCCACCACGACATAGAACGTACCGTACACCGGTCCAAATAACGCACCCCCAAGGAGCGACAGTGGACTGCCGGGTAAGAATAGTACGGTGGCAAACAGGTACGCCGCCATAAATACAATAGGCCCAAACACACCAAAGCTAGAAACGAGCGTCCGAAGCTTTTCCGGATTGAGCCACGCTGTGAGACCTGCTGCATGAAGCACAACAGCACCAGCGATTGCAACACACAGAATTAGTGCCAGTTTGAGATATCGTCGATTCATACTACAACATTGGTGTCCATGCACCGTAGCCAGATGCCTCCATATCAGCTTCGGGGATAAAGCGGAGCGCCACGCCATTCATGCAGTAGCGCATGCCGCCACGGTCTTGCGGACCATCATTGAACACATGCCCAAGGTGTGAGTCGGCAAAACGCGAGCGTACTTCAGTTCGTGTACTGAACAATTTTTTATCTTCGTGGAGTGTCACTGCTTCAGGAGTAATCGGTGCCACAAACGATGGCCAACCGGTACCGGAATCATACTTATCACGTGATGAGAACAACGGCTCGCCCGAAACGACATCAACATAGATTCCTCGTTCAAAATTTTTATCATATGAACTCGTGAAGGCACGCTCAGTACCGTCTTCTTGCGTTACCTTGTAGGCAACTTCACCGAGTGTTGATTTCAGCGTCGCTAGGTCTGGCTTCACAAAGTTGTCCCAGCTGTTTTTAGTGAATGGTTGCATAGAGGTGGTTTGAGTTTCTGTAGAAATATTTTTTGGTGTTAGTGCGTTTGAAATTGTGAAGGTCGTTCGCTCACTTCCCCACACTTCATCGATATACGCTGTGCGACCTGAAGCATTTCGGTAATACGAGTACTTCAATGCATTCTTCTTTGCGTAATCTTGGTGATAATCTTCTGCTGGATAAAATGTGCTCCGTGGCAAAACATTGAGCGGTAGTGGAGCATCAAACGTTCCTGTAGCGTCCACTGCAGAAATGACGCTCCGCGCAACAGCAGCCTCAGCGTCATTACTATAGTAAATCGCTGGAGCATATTGCGGACCACGGTCATAGAACGAGCCGGCTGCATCGGTTGGATCGCCATGCTTAATGATATGCTCAACCAAATTCGCATATGTGATTTTCTGTGGGTTATAGGTCACGAGCACCGCTTCGCGATGGCCAGCAGCCGTGTGATTGGTGTACGTCGGATTATCGGTCGTTCCACCAGTATACCCAGATACTACTTCAATCACACCAGGCAAAGGCTCGAGGTCGTGCTCCACACACCAGAAGCAACCATTCGCGAGAACAGCAGTGGCCGTATCTGCAGAAGCAGACTGCGGCTCACCTTGCACTGCTTGGTCGGTCATAGGCAATGTCTTGGCCACCGGAACCGGTACCGCCGTGCGTGAAATGACTGACTTATTAGCAAAGCCATCAGTCGCAATATAGAGCCCGATCACCGCCATCAACCCAAGAATGGCAATCGTCAAACTTATGATCATAAATTGTGTAGTCATAGTTATTAGTTACAGTACGGACAAGTGTTTTGATCCCAGCGTTCAATGGACACATTATGATGACCTGTATGATGCACGCTCACTACTCACGGAGCAAATCGTTCGAGCAATCCTTCCTCAAACAAAATTGTAGCACCATATCCGCTATCAAGAATGAAGCTTTCCAGTTGTTTGTCAAAACCAAAAGCAATCGCTACGCCCAAGAGTACAAGGAGTGTACCAAATAGCTGCTTGGCGCGGGAAGCTGCACTGAACGATGTACTGAGCCGGTTAATAAGTTGTTGACCGAAAAATGCAATGCAGAAGAGCGATACAGAAAGCCCGAGCACAAACCCTACTAGATACAGTAGCCCAACCGCGTAGGATGCCGGGAGCACTGTGGCAATAATGTAGAGATACGTTGGACTGCACGTAGAGAATACGGGACCAAGCGCTACACCCATAAGAATATCCCCGCGGACATTATTCTTAAGGTACCCCTGCCCTACCACCACATTACTGCTGCGAGCGAGCTTTGAGACCAATGGTACCCGTGCCCAGAGAGATGGCAAAAGCAACGTTAAACCAAGAAATACCAGCACCGTTCCGGAAAACCATGTCCACACAGTAGGCGGGATAGCAATGAAAACAGTTGATGCCTTAAGAAGGAGGGTGAAGAAAATAATCGAGACTGCCAGCGTAGCAATTACCACGACGGCACGGCGTGAAATACGCCGTGCGCCGGACTCACTAGCCCCAACCACCACCGGAAGGAGGGGCAAGATACACGGCGCCAAAACCGTGAGTACACCCGCTAAGACCGAGACGAGGAAGAACACCATGGATTACTGAATCTTTGCCACAACACTCGCAAGTGTAGAACCACCACTCCATTTAGTGATCATACTTCCATCAGCTGCAACCTGCACCAGTGTATGCTGTGTCGTTACACCGTACTTTTGCTTAAGCGCTGTTGCTGCATCGTAGTCAACATCGAGAATGGTGACGCCGGCTGGGATTGCACTAAGATTGGCTTTAATATCACTATCGAGCGTCCGGCAACTTGGGCACCAACTCGCACGGAAAAATAGCACCACATCGCCATCGTTTGCCATGGCGAGCTTACTTGCTTCGTACGGAAGGTACGCACCCACAGACACTTCATCCTTCATCATGTCGTCTTTCATCATTTCATCTTTCATCATGTCACCAGTCGCTTCAACTCCATCCATGGTATCTGCGTTTGCGTCGTCTTTCATCATCGCCGCGTCTTTTTCCATCATAGCCTTCTCTTCCATTGCCTTCTGCTCCATCAATGCTTTTTCTTCCATAGCTGCCTTTTCAGCCACCATTTGTGCTTCTTTTTCACTTCCCATTGAGGTGACGTACCACCCACCTACTACAACAACCGCAACTCCTGCTACTACCCCAAGCACTGCTTTTGACATACAAAACAATTATTTATGGTTATACAACATAGTATAGTCAACTTTACATAACATGTAAAGTTGACTATACACAGGTACGGAGTACACCTAGCAGTTTTTATTCGAGATAGAGTCTCGCTGCGAGCTTTGCAACCACCATGACTGCCAATGCGCCGGCTACCCACGGATCAATGGCATGGTTCATTCCCTGCACAACAAGGGCGAGCATCAAAAAGCCTAATCCTCCGAGATACGCCACACGACCAGCGTGCATTTTCAGTACTACTTCACGTTCGTCCTGCGCATTTTCCTGCAATACAAAACCTGCCCACAACACGAGGAGCACCACCACCAAAAGCAACGCTATCATCTCCCCCATCATCGGCATCCAGAATGGTACGAGGTCGGCCAGGACAAGCAGGAGGAATGTGAGAACACCAGCTACCCCAATATGAAAATATGTTTTAGACATGCGAAAGTGAAAATAATGATTCTACGGATACCTTAAATACACCGGCGATTTTGAGTGCCAGTGCTACCGACGGCGTGTAATTACCTTTCTCAATGGCAATAATGGTTTGCCTGGTTACTCCCACCTGAAGCGCGAGCGCTTCTTGGGTTAATCCGGCTTTTTGTCGATACGTATGTACCGAGTTTGTAACAGTTGCTTCCATACGTCTTGGTAGCATAGCATGCGGCCAAGACTGTTCAAGTCAGGCGCGATAGTGCCGCCCAACGACGAGACCAATTGCAATACCTAAGCACGCTCCGGCAACAAACTCTGAAAACCAGTGAAATCCAAATGTGACACCGATACCAATAAAAAGCGCCACGAGATAGAGGAAAGCCCGTATGTACCATCGTGGAGGAAGAAGCAGTACGAGCGTAGTTGCGAGCGCAAACGCAATCGCGGTATGTGACGACGGCCAGCCACCGATTACATGCTCGTTCATAAAGCCGAAGTTAAAAGCATGACTGTTATCAATGAGTGGTTGCGCTACCCCGTGGTGCAAATGCGGCGGTGATGTGCGCCCCGTAAACGCCTTGAGTATCATGGAGAGCGTAAACCCGAGTGCAACAGCGTAACTCGTGGCAACAGCAGCGATACGCCAATGAAAACCCGGGCGAAGATACGCCATACACCACAAACCAAGCGGAAGGAATATCGGGATCAGAAACCCTACGACATCGGCTACAATAAGCACCGTAAACGGAATCGTCGTGAGCACCCATACCGTATACGCCCAATCATAGCCGCTCCAGACCAGGAAAACAGTAACCATCACCCCGCCAATATGAAGCGGCCATAGCGTCGGACGAAAGACATCAATCACAAACCGACTATACTGTACCAACGAATCCATTCTCGTATCATACCGCGTACGAACCCTAAGCACCAAAGGGAAAGAACGCTGGTCTTTTGTTTGTACTTTCGTTTCCATGGATTGACCGTCAGTCTTCACAAAATTGAAAAAGAGTGTATAGTTCCGCGAGGTTGTTTTTTGAAAAGGACAGTATCCATCATGTCACACGTGACATCTTCTCCACACCGCGGAAACCCGTTTTTCGCGAACTTTCTCGGCCATGCGCCGAACTGGTACAAACAGAGCATCATCATCTGTTTGCTTCTGAATCCGGTCATCTTCTTTACCATGGGACCCTTTGCTGCGGGCTGGTGCATTCTCATGCAGTTCATCGCCACCCTGGCGCTGGCACTGAAGTGTTACCCACTCTTGCCGGGCGGTCTCTTGTTGCTTGAAGCCGTGGCATTGGGGATGGTGCCTCTGGAACTCATCCATACTGAAATCGCGCACAACCTGCCGATTCTTTTCCTGGTCTTGTTCGTGGTGACAGGAGTCTACTTCCTCCGTGACCTGCTAGCCTTTCTCTTCATCAAGGCGATCCTCAACATCAGAACGGACGTCCTCCTTGGACTCTTCTTTTTGATCCTGGGAACGATTCTGTCAGCTTTGCTCGATGCAATGACGGTTGTCGCCGTGGTGAGCTCGGTCCTGTATACACTCTTCATCATCTACCACCGCATCGAATCGATGCTTGGTCAGATGGATGATCACGACCCGACTAACGATGATCTCGTCCGTGCACACCGTCGTGCAGAACTCGATCAATTCCGAGCTGCACTGCGTGGGATTACCATGCTGGCCGCCATCGGAACCATGCTCGGCGGGATCATGACCCTCATCGGCGAGCCACAGAACCTGCTCATTGGCGCTATCATGGAATGGGACTTTGAAGAGTTCTTTATCATTATGAGCCCGATCAGCATGTCTGTGTTCGCCACCGGTGTGTTGACAGCCATTGCGGTCATTAAGCTTCATTGGCTCGACTACGGTACGCCTATCTCTGAGGAAATCAGAGCACTGCTTACCGAAGAAACGAATAAGCAACTCGCGAAGCGTTCGACACGTGATACGAGCAAGCTTATCGTACAGGCCATTGCTGGGCTTATCCTGATTGCAGCACTCGTGCTCCACATCTCTGAAGTCTACGTCGCTGGTCTCATCTTGCTCATCATCGTAACCTCGTTCAATGGTGCAAGCGAGCACGACATCGGTGAAGCGGTCAAGGAAGGTGGTCCATTCGTCTTCGTACTTGCTGTCTTCTTTGGTATCGTCGCGATGATTCACAGCCAGCACCTCTTCGACCCCGTGTCGGCCTGGGTGCTCAGCTTTGAAGGCCCGCAACGTCTCTTGGCTTACTACGGCGCCACTGGTGCCCTGTCGGCCATCAGCGACAACGTCTTTGTCGCTTCGCTCTTTATCACCGAGGCCAACACCTTGCATGAGCAAGGCCTCATTTCGCGCGATGAGTTCGAGAACATTGCGGTGGCGATCAACATGGGGACGAACATCCCCAGTATTTCGACACCCAACGGGCAAGCGGCGTTTCTGTTCCTCCTCATGTCGCGACTGGCGCCACTCATCAAGTTGTCGTACATGCGCATGATGCTCCTGGCACTGCCGTTTGCAGTGACATGCAGTGTTGCAGGCGCACTGTCGCTTTACATGTTCTATTAAAGTAGAACAATAACCTCCGTATGAACGGAGGTTTTTTATATACAAAAAAGCTGATGCAAAGCACCAGCTGTATCCTTCCCTACTCACTCCTTAAAGAACGGTTCGTGACGAAGCGCTTCAGCATGAAGTTCCTCATTTGAGAACGTCACCGGATGAATCACCTCCCAGTCACTGATCCAAACAGGGTCTTCAGTCGGACGAATCTTACGCATACGCGTTCTATCTCTTCCGCTGACACCATTGGTATAGTGGTAACCACTATACTGAATTACTTGGCAGTTGTAGATTGCATCGAGTTTATCATCCGAAAAATGAAGTCGCTTGAACTCGTCGACCGTTAGGTTCTCAAGGACAATGCGGAACGCCCACATGACTTCACCATGACAAACGACAATAACTTGCGTATCAGTGTGGTTTGCACGGAGATACTCAACAAATGTTGCTACGCGCTCACATACTTCCGCCATTGTCTCGCCGCCTTGTGCTCGCCAATAGAACGGTTCACGCTTGTACCCTGGCATGTTGCGACTGAAGCGAAGTAGGCGATCTTCTTTGGTTACCCCTTCGAGCTCACCCCAATCACGCTCAGTCAAATGGCGATTAACGTGCCAGCGCACATCCGGAAGCCCGAGCATCGCTGCGGTCTCTTTGGCACGAACGTATTCCGAGACCACGCAGTATGACCGGTCGTCCCAAGCGAATTCGTTCCGGAGCCATTCCCCCGCAGCCAATGCTTGCATCCTTCCTTTTGCACTCAAGCGTAAATGGTACGAGTGACGATGCTCATAGAGCTGCGCCAAAACTTTCGCATCATTTGCTTCACTCAATCGATTCGCTCGATTGCCTTCTGATTCACCATGGCGTACCAGGAGTAAGCTGCCGCGCATCGTTCGTTTCCTTTCTGGTTACTGCATCTGTCCGTAGTTAACTACAGACCCACAGTAACGTCAACCGCTTGGTTATTTGAAGCAATATACTGTCCAATTGTTGTCATAAATAACTCACCAAACTGTACGAGCTTCTTTTGTCCAACACCATTAATCTCTAGAAACGCATCATTTGTCTGCGGCATCTGTGTCGCCATTTCACGGAGCGCCTTATCACCAAAAATAATGTACGGTGGTACGCGGAGCCGAGCAGCTTCACGAGTACGGAGTTGTCGCAGGACTTCAAAGAGCGAGGTGTCGTAGTTCATGAGCGACTCGTCCAACGGATTAATTGGAGATACTGTTGTTTTTCGTACCAGTTTTACCGGGACGAGCGGTGCCGACGGCACACACACATCACAACCTCCACAGTTTTCAGCTGTAAACGTTTCATTAAAATACTGCAGCAAAAACTTCCGCCGGCAAGAACGGAGTGTTCCATAGGTTACCGATTGATCAAGGTTGTGCTGCACCTGTTCTTTTTCTGCCGCATCAGCAATCTGACGAATGAAGTAGTTATGCTTGAATGTGTCGGCGTTTGAGAACAAGAGCACACAGCGCGACGGCAAGCCATCACGCCCCGCTCGGCCTGTCTCTTGGTAATATCCTTCGATTGATTTCGGCAAGCTATGGTGAATGACCAAACGAACGTCAGGTTTATCGATACCCATCCCAAAGGCAATCGTCGCCACTATGATGTGTATCTTGTCGCGAATAAAGCGTTCTTGATTTTTCTGTCGCGTTTCAGCCGAAAGCCCTGCGTGGTAGGTCCCCGCTTTATACCCTGCTTTCTTGAGCTTACTCGCAATCGTCTCAGTATCTTTTCGCGAGAAGCAATAAATAATTACGCTCTCTCCCGGATATGTTGCCAAGAGTGAGAGTATGGTGCCGAATGCATCTTTTTTAGGACGTACTTCGTACGTTAAATTGTCTCGATTAAAGCTCGAGGTAAATACATGCGGCTGCGGCAAGTTAAGTTGCCGAATAATGTCAGCTCGCACCTTTTCAGTGGCAGTGGCAGTGAGCGCAACAATCGGTACTGTTGGAAACTCAGTGCGCAAGAGGCGTAAGTTTCGATAGTCTGGTCTAAAGTCGTGTCCTCACTCAGAAATACAATGCGCTTCATCAATCGCAAACAGACGCACCGGCAGCT
>JACCDT010826424.1_pt1 | contig 11673 bp, 8 predicted proteins | sample 7446291 | NCBI WGS metagenome assembly JACCDT01 (sample SAMN15323446, study PRJNA562643) | freshwater metagenome | isolation source: river surface water | place: USA:Blue River Watershed | collected 2017-08-17 | reverse complement strand
CCAAACGATTCACCCAGTTTGTCAGTGGCGTTGTAGAGGTTGACCAAGGCACTGAGCTTGCCCACATCGCTCAAGTGGTCCCAGTTGTTAGCAGCCATGAGGCTGTTGAACATGGCGCTGGCTTGTTGCTGCGTTTGTGCGTTGTATTGACCTTCTGTTAGAGCCTCGCCGTTTTGTTGGATATGGCCGCTCACCTCAATGGTGCTTCCGTCAGCAGAGATAGCAGTAGCTTTTAAATTCAAGTCGCCCGTACTACTGCGGTTGATCTCGCCCACGATATCGCCGTCGGAGTTGGCAATGAGTGCGCCACCGTTGGGTAATGAGTAGAAGGACAGATCACCTTCACCGCCTAGGTTGAGTTTGTCTAGTTGCGTGGCGAGGGTGTTTTGCTGTGCGGGGCTTAGTGTGCTGCCTTGTGCGTCTAGGAAGTTGGTGAAGGTGTTGGGGTTGGCGGGGGTAGATGTATTGGTGAACGTGTCAGGCAAGGCGCCACTGGTATCGGCTACTTGTATGCCTTTGTCGGTGGGAACTTGGGGGTTGCTGAATGCATCCACCACTTGCTGTGTGGCATCCGACGCGGCATCGCTCTCCTCAACTTGTTGATCCGATGTGTCATCTGCCTTGGTATCTGAGGAACCCTCTTGCGCTCTGTGATCTTGGTCGCTTTGAAAGTCCATGCCGTTGACGGCATCGGCGTTGTGTGGGTTGGTTTGGATTTCGGGAACGACTTCGGTGTAATTACCTGTTTGTACGGCTTGGAGTTTGGCCTGCAGGTCTTTATCAATAAGTAAGTCGGGAACTGCTGGCTTTTCTGTGGTGTACGACTTTTGGATTTCTCCACTGCCATCACGCAATTCAACTTGGTAGGCGCGGGCTGTGTTTTCGCCGGTTCGGATACTTGTCTCCGGGACTGGGGTGCGTGTTTCTGTCGACACAAGGGCGCTATTAACACGAACCTCTTGCGTAAAAACAGGGTTATCTTTATCCGTCCTATCCAAATAACTCGTGATTTCTTTGTCGCCAATCTTGACCTGCGCCACATAGATGTTCGCATTTGTTGGACTCACATACGGCACCACCACGCTGTGCGCAAAATCGCGTTGATCCCAAAAAATGATTTCGCCATTAGCGTTGCGATCGCTGGGCACAATTGAATTGCCCGGTTGCAAGTGGCTATTGAAGAACGCTTTTTCTTGTGGCGTGATTGGTAGCGTTGCCAATACTTCAAAATCTGACCGCGCCAAATTGTTGGCGAGCCCCAGCGTATCCAGCTTTTGCCCAAAGGTGCTGGGTGTGCCCAAGCTGGGGTCTTGTGCCTTGAGGGTGTTAAAAAACTCATCCAGTGGTGCTTGAGGAATGTTGTATTCACCACCTACACCGTCGCTGGTTTTAACATAAAAGCCTTTGACCATGAGGTCGCGGTAGGTGCTGTCGGCGTAATCGGTGGGCTGGTAGGCCACAGCCGCCTTAAGCATGCGTTGGTCTGCCGTCCAATACTCTTGGTTGCGCTCGCCCAGCAATGTTTGGTAAGCGCTGCTACTTTTGTCTGCGGCAGTGAGCTCGTAGGGCAGCCTGCCATCAAACTGGGTTTGCACTTTGTTCATGAACCGCACTTCCGCCACGGTGTATTCCACGTCGTGGTTGCGCGTGACGGCATCTAAATAGCCATTGGGTTCGGTCTGGGTCGCCAAAGACATGAACTGGCTCAAGCCTTGCGGGGTTTTGACCAACTCTGCGACTTGAACGGGTTGGCCGTTGTTGATGGCCGCATGGGTGATGACTGATTCGCTGCCCCAGCCACCCGCATAGCCTGGCCCTGCAAAATTTCCTGAGCGCAAGATAGGAACGAACTCTCTGCGCAGTTCAATGGGTAATGTGTTTGCCATCTTTGTTTCCTTGTTTGTGGTTTGCTTGGCGTGGGCTTACCAGTCCATAGGAATGAGTTGCGCTTCGCCTGTGGCTACGTTCAGCAAATACAGGCGCGTAGTAATGGATGGCTTTGTGTCATCCGCTACGGTGGCGACTTGACGGTTGTCTGGGGAAATAGATGCAGAAACGGAGTTGTGCGTCTTGCGTGTAAAGCACTCATCTTTGCGCAGAGGTGCTTCGATAAATCTAAAGCATGTAGCGCTTCCACGGTCATCAAACACCGCCAATGTGCCATCTCGTGAAATGTCACGCACGATGAGCCACATGTGTTCTGCCACAGGTTCCCACTGGGTTTGTCCGTCACGTTCGATTTTTTTGAGGGTGGGGAAATAAGGCTTGATGGGTGCGTTTGGACTATCGACTACGACTGTCATGTTGCGGCCGAATTTGCTGACGTAGTAGACCTCTCTCAGTTCACCCGTTTTGGGGTTTGGTTTCATGAAATCTTGCGGTCCATTGGGTCGCTTCGGATATTCCTCAGCCGCCAACATCAAACGTTTGCCATCGGGCATGTAGCGCGGTGTGGTTTTAGGAAAGGCTGCTTGGTAATCTGTCTTTTGTACCGTGCGTTGCGAGGCAATGTCCAACTCTTTGACATCCCATGCGCCGCCGCCCATGCCAGCTGAGAGTTGGTTGCTTACGCCCCAATACAGAATTTTTTTGCCGTCTCGCGTGAGGCTGGGGTACAGATAGGTGTTGTGTGATTCCAGTGTTAGGTTTTTGAGCTTCTTGCCGCTTAAGTCCAGCAGTACCAAGCGGCTGCAATATTTACGTGTGGGCGCCACAAAAGGCACGACATCGCACTCACCATGTTCATGCGCAAAGATGGCTTGTCCGTCAAAGGTGTAGGCCGCATCTTCGTAGTGTTTGTCTTTGTTGATCTCACCCAAAGCTTGCCACTGTGCTTTGTCAATGCTGTAGCGAATCAGGGTGCAACGGGGTGAGTAGCGCGGGTTGTTGTATTCGGCTGGGTTGTAGGGACAAGCGCCCACGAGCAAGTTGCTTTGGTCGGGTGCATAGCTCACGGATTGGGGATACCAACCCGCTTGGTTGATGTAGCGTGCCGAGAGTTCATGTTTAACGCGTGGCAAAGGCTGCCCCGCTTGCAGGGGCAGAAATTCCTGCGACAAACCCAATGTGGCGTGAACCACCACGACACAGGTCAATAAACTTTTGAATAATTTTTTCATGCGGCAACTTTCATGTCATCGTCATTGGCGGCTTGCAGGTTGACCAAGGCGCTGAGCTTGCCCACATCGCTCAAGTGGTCCCAGTTGTTAGCAGCCATGAGGCTGTTGAACATGGCGCTGGCTTGTTTCTGCGTTTGTGTGTTGTATTCACCTTCTGTTAGAGCCTCGCCGTTTTGTTGGATATGGCTGCTCACCTCAATGGTGCTTCCATCAGCAGAGATAGCAGTTGCTTTTAAATTCAAGTTGCCCGTACTACTGCGGTTGATCTCGCCCACGATATCGCCGTCAGCGTTAGCAATGAGTGCGCCGCCGTTGGGTAATGAGTAGAAAGACAGATCACCTTCACCGCCTAGATTGAGTTTGTCGAGTTGTGTGGCGAGGGTGTTTTGCTGTGCGGGGGTGAGTGTGCTGCCTTGTGCGTCTAGGAAGTTGGTGAAGGTGTTGGTGTTGTTAGCCGCGTCGACCACTTGCTGCGTGGCACCGGACGAATCGGTGCTTTCAACAGCGTTTTGATCCGACGTGTCATCTGCCTTAGTATGTGAAGAACTCTCTTGCGCTTTGTGATCTTGGTCGCTTTGAAAGTCCATGCCGTTGACGGCATCGGCGCTATATATATTGATCTCTGGTGTGCCCCGCGCATCTTGTAAAGATGTCAGCAACTCAGTTTGCGAAACCACACGACGTTCACCATTGACGGTTGTTTCGATGACTTGCGGCGAACTTCCGTCTTGTGCGTGAGTCAAGTGAATGCGATTACCGCCACCGACAACCACGGCCACAGGTTGCATTTCTCCGTCAACAACTTCACGATCAAAAAACGCGACGACCTTGCCGCTCTTGTCAACCAACGCTTGTATTTGCGATGGACTATTCGACGAATCTCCCTGCGAAGCAGGCGCATAGGGCACCGGCTGGCCATCACGATCGAGATACATGGGTTGCAAGGTCAACACACCCGCATCGGCAACTTGACTCTTAATGCCAGCAAGCATGTGCAAAGCATCTTCAATTTTCTCGGAGCTGTGCTCTGCCACTGTTTGCAGAGCGGCACCGGTTGCAAAGCCAGCCGCAGGATTTGCAACAAAGGCACCGATGGTGGCTAAGGTATCCATGCCACCCATTTGCCCCAATGCAGGAATGGCAACAACCTGTGTTTCTTCGAATTGCTCACCGAGTTTGGCAATGTTCGATGTGGTGACGTTTTGCACTTTGCCAGTGATGTCGTGCCCACTCTCGGGCTGGCCGTTTGCTAGCGCAGCTTGCTTGAATTGCGGTGTATCAATCAAGCGAGCAGCACCGGGGGCGTCTTGCACTTGTGCTTCAACACCATACATCTTGGCCACCACTTGAGCCAACATGCCGCCTAGGCTATGGCCTGTGGTTAGGGTGGTGATTTTGGGCGAGTCAGTGATGTTTGCCTGTTCAGCATATTTACCAACTGCATCAGCAGCCATCCCCTGCGCCTGTTTCATGTATGCAGCCGCATCGGTGAACTGTCCACTCCAAGTGCCGTTGGCAGCGCCTTTGAGGGCTGAGGTTAAGTCAGTAGTCGAATCACTTCCGCGATACGCCACCACTAACTCACCCGTTTTAGGGTTCACATAAGCACTGGCTGCAAAGTCGGGGGACTGAGGATTAACTAGCTTGACTTCTAAAGGCTCAAATCCTGCGGGTGGAACAAACGGTGTTTTTCTGTCATAGGCTCCGCGTGAAAAAGTTGCCGCCTGAACAGCCTTGCCACTCACGCTTGATAAATTTAAATTGCTCATGGCTTACCTCCTTTGGGCATGCCCTCCCACACCCCTTTGTAGAAGTTGTGCTCTTGCTCACGGTCTTGTTTGACGACCTCACCTGCACGAGAACTCCAACCAGCAGGTAAATAAATTTCATACAAAACTTTTTCTACTTTGAGCGTCATCTTGTCGATCAAGCTCAATTGCAGTGTTTGTCCTTGGGAAAAAGGGTGCCCGCCGCAACCATGGTCCAGTTTGAGATAGCTGTAACGGCCATGAATTTCTCGGTCATAGGCCATGGTTTGCAAACGTCCAGTTCCATGTGGTGCCCCCGCCGATTTCCAATACAAATCTTTTCCTGTTTCGGGGTCGGTGAAGGGAGTGTTTCCAAAAATAATTCTTGGCTTCCGACCAGAGGTTTTGGTCGCGGCATCAAATGCCCAAAGCTGCCCATGCTTAACAGACGAGAAAAATCCCTTTGCAGAATCAAAGTCTGTAACCGGAGACCCCTCACGCCAAGGCAGTTTTTGCACAGTGCGGTCAAAGTACAACTCCAACACACAGTTCATCACTGGGCTGCATGCGTTTTTGTTGCCGCCCCAGCCACAGTCTTGTTCTGCGCCTTCAGGTTCGCGCCTGAAAGCCGCAGCCACGACACCCTTGAGCTCATCGCTGGCCCACTCCATGGGCATGCCAGTGTCACGAGCTACTTCCGGCGTATACACCCAAATATTGGGGTCTCGTCGAAACACGCCACCGCTGCCACCATGCTCACGTTCGTAACGAGATAGTTTTTTTGTTGGTTCAGTGGGTGTTTGCGCAGACGCAGCAATTGCACTCAACGCCAAGCAGACAGATACGAAACTTTGAATAATTTTTTTCACGCTGCAACCTTTGTGTGGTCGTTGTTGGCCGCTACTACTGCAGCTAAGAGGATCGAGTCGATGGCGCTGTATGAACTGATCGTTCACCGGAGCCAACGACCCGACCGTCCTGGCAAATTTGAAGCGTGATTATGAATACATAAGAATTAATATGCGGTAGCAAATAGGTATATTCAGATAAATAAAGTGAAAGTATCACCACATGGTGTTTTAAACACCGTGTAGAGATACTTTTACTGTTTTAGACGCCCATGTCCTACTGTCTTGGTTGGGCTTTTTAGGGTGACTCGCTGGCTTTTTGAGTGCTACGGAGGTGCCGATTGAATCAATCTGTGGCCCGTGGCTTGCCACTTTGATTTGCGCTGGCCTCTAGTCTGTACAAATCACGCATGAATTTGGGAATCCATGTGCGTACTGCAATGCAAACAGAAAGTGGAGGGCGGTCTTCGAGAGGAAGATGAGCATCGGCTCTCGCTTGGTCTTCGTATTCCAAGGCAATTTGTTCAAGTCGAGCTTTGAGTTGAGCTTGCGCTTTGCGTGAAACGCGCATGTTCATGATGCGCAGAATTTCGCCGTTTCCTTCAAATCGATCGTGAAAGAAATCATCACTGACGCTTTGAACCATCTGCATGATGGGACCACCACTGTTCCAACCAAAACTACTGGCCACCAATAGCCGATAGCGGTCCGAGGTTTGTACTTCTAGAAACCCCATGTCATCCAATCGCTTGAGCAGGGCTTGCACTTGGCTGCGAGTGAACTGCAAGTGCTTATGCATGTCTGCGACTTGCCAATGGTTGAGCGCGCACACAGCCACCATGAGCAGTTTTTTATCTTGAGCGAACTCTTGCTCTTGAGCCAAGCTCAAGTGTGTGATGAGTTTGCGCTTTCGAGGCGTGGTTTTAAAAAGATCGGCAAACTCAAGGTGCAGGTACTGACAGATTTGCTCTAAACGATCCAAACCACAATCACCCCCAGCGAACAACCTTTTAACGCTGATTTCCGAGAGTCCAATGGCCTGGCCCAGTTCTTTGCAGGTGATGTTGCGAGCTTTGAGGTGAAGCCGAAGTGCGTCGATGATGTAGATTTTGGACATGCTGTTTTATTATTTGTTGGACTCCAATACGAATTGCGAGTTTTACTTAAGGTGATTAGGGGCTGGCAGTGACTGATATTCCCGAGCTCACGGGTTTGCCGCAAACAAAGACGTAAGGTGCTGTGACATAGCAGCTTGCGCGGCTGCCCAACCCAACACGCCAGAGTGTGTCGCCGTTGGCGTGTCGTGATAACTCAAAGTCACATCAGTGCCTTTGCTCTTCATGGTGCTGATCAAAGTGTTTGTGCTGGAGGGAAGAACGGTCGTATCGGCTGAGCCTTGCACCACCAATATTTTTCCTGGCAGTTTGACTTGTCCAGGTTCATTGGCTGAAAGCATGCGAATGATCGATGGTGTGTTGACAGCGGCATTGATAAAGCCAGGGTATTTAGCAGGCGTTGACCCTGCGACAGCACCATAAGTGGACAGGTCTTTTCCAATGGTGAATGCAAACTCAGCTATGCATTGCGAACCAGCAGCCGTGTTGTAAATGGTCTGCATGTTGGCGCCAAAGATCTTGGTGGCATCAATTGGGTGAGGCGTGCTCTGGGTTCCCTTTACCAAATAGGAGGTATACAAATTCGAAACGCCAACGGTCTCGTAGCCTTTTTGAAAACTGGATGCTGTCGTTGAACTGCTTTGTATGGAGGCCCACATCGTGTTGAGCGAGTTCAACAAATTTGAGGCGGGTGCAACGGCAATCGCACCTTTGAAGTTCAAACTGGGTTCTTGTAATTTGGCCAATGAGGCAAATTGCGCACCAGCAAGCGCAGCATGTCCACCTTGAGAGTGGCCCAAGGTCGCCCATTCACCCGATAACTGAAAAGTGTCGGTGCGCTTAGCAACCACGGCAGCCAGCGCCATGGAGCGACCGGCGCTACCCAAGTCGAGGTATGGGTGTCCAGGTTTGACATTCAAGTCAGCGCTGCCTAGACCTTCGTAATCTGGTGCAACAACCACATAACCTCGGCTAACAAGCGCAGCCACTAGGTCAGCATATTCCCATTGCCCCGAATTGTTCATGGTGACGGAGGGCGCGCACTTCGCGGCGACGCCTGCTGTGCCATGACCAAACACGATCAATGGCCAACCATTGTTTGGCTTTGTCACATTTTTAGGAGAGAACAGCATTGCGCTAGCGTCAATCTGCGTGCCCATGACGCTAGGCATTTTGTATGTGAATAAATTCACTGTGGCAACATTTGACAATGAGGCAGGCATCTTGACAGGGGATTGGCCCGCTGTTGTTGCTGCGAAATTACTCAAATCGCCATTTTCTTTTTGCTTCAATTTGAGCGCGTCGAGCGTCTTGGACCAGCGTTCTTCGGCCTTGGTGGTTGATGGCAGAGCACTTTGTGCTTGTTGCAGTTGCGCGGCAATCTGTTTGGCGGCGCCATGAACCGACGCATTTCCCTTTTCAATGTGATCTACATATGGATTTGTGTCGCTGGGCAAACCGAATTCTTCAAACACGCGCATTTTGGCAACATCAGCTGTCAGCCCTTCTGCTTTGACTTTGCCAACGATCATCGTGGTGAGTGGCGTAACGACGGACGGTTGGTCGCTTGAAGTTGCCATCGTGTAGGCAGACTTTCCGGCGGCGCGCAAAGTCAAACCTTCGTCGTCCGAGTCTTTGGCGGTATCTGGAATTTCCGCCACGATATTGAGCCCCGTGGTGTTGGTGTTGCCGGCATCGAATTTGTATTCGCCTTTGTTGTTGGTCGTGGCGCTTGGTTCGCTTGGCTCACAAAGACCGTTGGCATTGACATCAAGACACACTTTGGCTCCCTCGATGTAACCATCTATCACGGCGCCAGATAGGGTGGTTGAATTGCTGCTGCTGCCGCCACCTCCGCCACAAGCGGAGAGCAAAATAGCCAAAGCGAGAGACATCCCATAGAGATTTGGTACAGACAAACGAGTGGACATATTTTTTCCAGGTTGGTGTTGGTAGAGCCCACATTGTTTAAAGTCAACCAAGAAAAAATGTAAGTGCAACTCAATGCGTTGGTGGTTAACTCCTCTTTTTCCTAGAAATTCGGGTCAACGCCTCGTGTGGCGAAATGTTGTCCTCGTCAACATCCATCTGCATCAACTCGTGCAAGAAGTCTGGCACCCACGACCGCACCGCCACACAAATCGACAATGGCGGACGCTCATCCAGCGGCAAGTGCGCGTCCAGCGCAACTTGGTCGATGTAATGTTGAAGCACCTCTTCGAATTTGCCTTTCAGCACATTTCGCACATAAGGTGATACCCGCACATGGACAATTTTCAAAAAGTCACCAGGTGCATCAAATGGGTGGTCAAAATAATCTTGCGACATGCTTTTGACAAGTTGGTTGATGGGGCCATTGCTCAGCCAAGAAAAATTACGCGTCAACAGCAAGCGATAGTTGTATTTCTCGTTCATTTCAATGAAGCCCATGCGCTCAAGCTCCTTGAGCAAGGCAATGCATTCATCGCGTCCCATCGTGAGGTGCTTGAGCATGTCTTTGAATGGCCAAAAGTCCATCACGCAGATGGCCAGCATGAGTAGCTTCTTGTTGCGTGCAAGTTGCTCTTCGCATTCGTACGACAACTGGTCGATCAGGTGTTTGCTGGGTGGGGCTTTTTGAAACAGATCAACCAAATGGATATCCAAGTATTGCGCAATCTCATCTAGGCGCTCGGTAGAGCAATCGTTTTTGGTGAAGATGCGTTTGATCGTGCCCTCGGCCACATTGAGGCCAAAGGCCAATTCGCTGTAAGTGATGCCTCTGGTTTTCAAATGCGAACGCAATGCGTCAAAAATATAAAGACGTGACATGTGTGCTTTCAATGGTTAGCAGCAAGAAGTCAGCCGCGCAGTTGGGGCTGATTGCATTCATGGCGGAAGCGTTTGAGCGCTTAAAAGACAAATTTAAGCAAAGCGCTTAAACCACGAGCCGACCCGTGTGCAAAAGGTTTTTAATGTGCACCTTCGTGGGTGGCTTCGAGTGCGGCAGCGCTTGAAATGACGCCGCCACCCAAGCACACCTCGCCGTCATACAAAACGGCAGACTGACCCGGCGTGACGGCCCATTGCGGGTCATCAAAAGTCAGCATCAATTCGCCATGGCTGTTGTAGTCCAACAAGCAAGGCGCATCGGTTTGGCGGTACCGCGTTTTGGCGGCATAGCGCCCGGGTAAGGGGGCTGCTCGCCCACACCAACTCAAATCGTCAGCATTCAGTTGCGAAGACAGCAGCCAAGGATGGTCGTGACCTTGCACCACATACAAGGTGTTGTGTGGCAGATCTTTGCGTGCGACAAACCAAGGCGTGTGTTCACCGCCGCCGCGTTGTGCGCCTTTTTCTTTCACGCCACCAATGCCCAAACCTTGGCGTTGCCCGAGCGTGTAAAAACTCAAGCCCACATGTGTGCCGAGTGTGCGCCCGCGCGCGTCTTTGATGGGGCCGGGCACGTTGGCAATGTAGCGATTCAAAAATTCTCGAAACGGACGCTCACCGATGAAGCAAATGCCCGTCGAGTCTTTTTTCTTGGCGTTGGGCAGACCAATTTCGCTCGCAATGCGACGCACTTCTGTTTTGTGCAGCTCGCCCACCGGAAAAAGTGTTTTGGCCAACTGTGACTGATTCAGTCGGTGCAAAAAATAACTTTGGTCTTTGCTCGGGTCCAAGCCTTTGAGCAATTGAAATTCAGCCCCTTGTGCAGTGGGTACTTCACGCACGCGCGCGTAATGACCGGTGGCAATTTTGTCTGCGCCCAATGCAAAGGCATGGTCTAAAAATGCTTTGAACTTGATTTCAGCATTGCACAAAATGTCGGGGTTGGGTGTGCGCCCGCCTTGGTACTCGCGCAAAAATTCGGCAAACACGCGGTCTTTGTATTCGGCAGCAAAGTTCACATGCTCAATTTCAATGCCAATCACATCGGCCACCGCCGCGGCATCGACGAAGTCGACATTGGACGAACAGTATTCGCTGTCATCGTCATCTTCCCAATTTTTCATGAAGATGCCGATCACCTCGTGGCCTTGTTGTTTCAGCAGATAGGCGCTGACCGCAGAGTCAACCCCGCCACTCAAACCCACCACCACGCGCTTGCTGTTTGCCATGCGGGCATTATCCCTGCGCGATGGGCCCACCGTTTTGCACGCTGGGGTCGGTGCACACCAAGTCCATCGGGTAACGCTGACCCCTCTGGTGGTCTTCGATGCATTGCAACACCAGCGGGCTGCGGTGCAAGGCGGCGCTCGCGCGCACTTCTTCGGGCGTCATCCACAGCGTGCGCACAATGCCATGGTCGAGTTGGGCGCCAACTACTGCCTCACCCACCTGTCCGCAATACGCAAAACGCAAATAGGTGATGTCTTCAGCCGGTCGTGCATCGCGCGCAGGTCGCTCAAATCTGGACAAGTAAATGCCCACCAAGGCGGTAGGCGCGAAAGGGTGACCGGTTTCTTCAAACGCTTCACGCGCGCAGCCGGCTTCGGGCGATTCGCCCGGGTCCAAATGGCCGGCGGGGTTGTTCAAGCGCAAACCTTCAGGCGTGTGTTCTTCGATCAGCAAATAGCGACCGTCGCGCTCAATGATGGCGGCCACGGTGACGCTGGGTTTCCAACGTTTAGTCATGTGTGAATTATCTGGTCAACGGTGTGTTGCGTCGCTTGCGGGTAAAGCCCTGCCGAGACGACCCTAAAAGTCGTGTAACCTTGCTGGATTCTGACAACTTATAAGCATCCGAGGAGAGCCCCATGCTGATTGGCGTTCCAGCCGAAACAATGGCCGGAGAAACCCGTGTCGCGGTCACACCCGAGACGGCCAAAAAACTCATTTCACAGGGCCACACCGTGCGGGT
>JACCDT010552889.1_pt1 | contig 11674 bp, 10 predicted proteins | sample 7446291 | NCBI WGS metagenome assembly JACCDT01 (sample SAMN15323446, study PRJNA562643) | freshwater metagenome | isolation source: river surface water | place: USA:Blue River Watershed | collected 2017-08-17 | reverse complement strand
TCCGCCAATTTGGGCCAAACCGTCATTGTGGAAAACAAGCCTGGTGCGGGTGCAACATTGGGTGCGGCGCAGGTGGCCAAGTCCAACGCCGATGGCTACACCTTGCTGATGGGCGCGGTGCATCACACCATCGCTACCAGTGTTTACAAGGGCTTGACCTATAGCTTTGAAAAAGACTTTGCGCCCATCACCACCGTAGCCTTGGTGCCCAATGTGTTGGTGGTCAATGCCAAGTCACCTTACAACAACGTCAAAGACCTTGTGGCCGCAAGCAAGGCAACGCCCGACAAATTGGCTTATGGCTCCAACGGCAATGGCACGGCGCAGCACATGATTGGTACGCAGTTTCAAATTGTGTCAGGCGCACAAATTTTGCATGTGCCCTACAAAGGTAGCGCACCGTTGACCACCGATTTGTTAGGTGGTCAAGTGGACATGTCGTTTGACACCGTCACGCCTGTGTTGCCCTTCATCAAAGAAGGCAAGCTCAAACCTTTGGCCGTGACTACCGCCAAGCGTTCTTCCACCTTGCCCAATGTGCCTACGTTGCAAGAAGCTGGTGTGCCAGGCATTGCGATTGGTACTTGGTTTGGTTTGCTCGCGCCTGCAGCTACGCCGAAAGATGTGGTGACCAAACTCAATGCGGAAGTGGTGAAGATCATCAATACGTCCGAATTCAAAAAGCAAATGTTTGACATTGGTGCAGAGCCCATTGGTAACAAGCCTGATGAAATGGCGAAGCAAATCAAAGAAGAAACAGAAAAGTTTGCTGCGCTCATCAAAGCAGGCAAGGTCACGCTCGACTGAGCATCCCACATTCATCAAAGGAGTTCCCGTGAACAAAGAAGCAGCAGTAGCAGACCTGACCCATGTGATGGCGAAGTTCACGTCATACATCGGCAAGCGTTTGCCCACCGACGTGACAGAAAAGCTGGGCGAGTTGCGTGAAAAAGAAGTCAACTTTCTAGCCAAAGAAGTTTATGAATCCATGCGTCAAAACCAAGACGCTGCCGACAAACTCGACCGCCCTAGCTGTCAAGACACAGGTGTCATTCAATACTTTCTCACCGCAGGTTCTAACTTTCCTTTGTTGGGCGAGTTAGAAGAAATTTTGTTGGGTGCCACACAAGGTGCAACCAAGGATGGCCCACTGCGTCACAACGCGGTAGAGACATTTGTAGAGAAGAACACTGGTACCAACACGGGTTCAAAAATTCCATGGCTCGACTGGGAAATCGTGCCTGGTGACGACAGCGTCATCATCGATGTTTACATGGCCGGTGGCGGTTGCACTTTGCCAGGCGCTGCCAAGGTGTTGATGCCTGGTCAAGGCTACGAAGGCGTGGCCGAATTTGTGTTTGACGTGATCACCTCACGCGGCGTGAATGCTTGCCCACCTTTGTTGGTGGGTGTGGGGGTGTCCACCTCTGCTGAAACCGCTGCACGGTTGTCAAAGAAAGCTATTCTTCGTCCCGTGACATCACGCCACAGCAACGACAACGCAGCCTTGATGGAAGAGCTGTTGACCGACGGCTTGAACGAGTTGGGCTTGGGCCCACAAGGTTTGACGGGTAACAACAGCGTGATGGGCGTGAACATCGAATCATCTGCGCGCCACCCATCCACCATTGGTGTGGCGGTGTCGACTGGCTGCTGGGCGCACCGTCGCGGCAAGATCAAGATCAATGCTGATATGTCTTACGAAATCATTTCGCACAAAGGATTCACACTGTGAAGAAAATTCTCAACACCCCCATCAAAGACGAAGATCTCGAATCCTTGAACATCGGCGACGTGGTGTACCTCACTGGTACGCTGGTTACTTGCCGTGATGTGGCCCACCGCAGATTGATTGAGCTCGGTCGTGAGTTGCCTGTCAATTTAGAAGGTGGCGCGATTTTTCATGCGGGCCCTATCGTGCGTCAAAATGAAAACGGCGAATACGAAATGGTGTCGATCGGCCCCACCACCAGCATGCGCATGGAAAAGTTTGAAAAAGAATTTATCAAGCGTACTGGTGTGAAGTTGATTGTGGGCAAGGGCGGCATGGGTCCCGAGACTCAAGCGGGTTGCATGGAAAACAAAGCCGTGCACGCCATCTTCCCAGGCGGTTGTGCCGTATTGGCTGCTACGCAAGTTGAGAAGATTGAGGCCGCCGAGTGGACCGACTTGGGTATGCCAGAGACTTTGTGGGTGAACCGTGTGAAAGAGTTTGGCCCACTCATCATTTCCATTGACACCAAGGGTAAGAACTTGATTGAAGAGAACAAGGCCGTATTTAACGAAAAGAAAAAGCCGATTCTTGAAAAGATCAATCAGCAAATTCGCTTTATCAAATAAAAAGCAATTTGGTTACTACAAAGCCACCTTCAGGTGGCTTTTTTTATGCGCAACAATCGGATCATTCATGTCGTTTGAAGGAAGAAGCGGTGCATTCTCAGTCCGTTTTAATCAGCGAAGTCGGCCCGCGTGATGGCTTGCAAAGCGTCAAGGCCACCATGCCCACGGCACACAAGCTGGCTTGGGTCAATGCGTTACACGCGGCGGGCTTGCGCGAAATCGAGGTGTGCTCGTTTGTGCCAGCCAAGCTGCTGCCGCAGATGGCCGATGCAGCTGAGGTGGTGCGCCATGCCGTGGCATTGCCCAACTGGACAGTGATGGCCTTGGTGCCCAACCTCAAAGGGGCTGAGGCTGCATTGGCTGCTGGGGCGCACAAGCTCACCATTCCTGTGTCAGCCAGCGAAGCGCATTCGTTGGCGAATGTGCGTAAGTCACGCGCCGACATGGTGGCCGAGGTGCGCAGCATCGTGGCCATGACGCACGAGCGCGCACCCCACGTCAAAGTAGAGGTGGGTATGTCCACAGCATTTGGTTGCACCCTGCAAGGCCATGTGGCTGATGACGATGTGATGTGGCTGGCCACCGAATTGGCCGAGGCGGGCGTGGACGAAATTGGTTTGTCCGACACCACAGGCATGGCCAACCCAGCGCAGGTGCGCCGTTTGTTTCAAAAGCTTCAGCACACCATTGGTTCCAAGATGGGCGCAGCGCACATGCACAACACCCGCGGTTTGGGTTTGGCCAACTGCTTGGCCGCCTTCGATGTGGGCGTGACCACGTTTGACAGCTCGCAAGGTGGCTTGGGTGGCTGCCCTTATGCGCCTGGTGCATCAGGCAATGTGGTGACGGAAGACTTGGTGTTTATGTTTGAAGCCATGGGTGTGGACACAGGCATTGACATCGACCAACTCATGGCGGCACGTGCGCACTTGCAAGCGGGCTTGCCCAACGAACCTATTTACGGCATGACACCGCTGGTCGGTTTGCCCCTGCACTGGAAGCAAAACACACATGAGTGATGCAAAAACATTGCCCCTTGCGGGTATTCGCGTGGTGGAGTTCACCCACATGGTGATGGGCCCTACCTGCGGCATGATCTTGGCCGACTTAGGGGCCGAGGTGATCAAGGTTGAGCCTTTGAGTGGCGACAGCACACGCAAGCTCATGGGCTCGGGCTCTGGGTTTTTTGGCATCTTCAACCGCAACAAAAAAAGCTTGGCAGTCGATGTGAAAAGCGCGCAAGGCCAAGAACTGGTGCTGCGCTTGGTGGCGGGTGCAGATGTGTTCAGCGAGAACTTCAAAACAGGCACGATGGACAAACTCGGCTTGGGCTACGAGGCTTTGTCAAAGCTCAACCCAGGTCTGATTTACGTGTCGCACAAAGGCTTTTTACCTGGGCCTTATGAGCACCGTACGGCACTGGACGAAGTGGTGCAAATGATGGGCGGCTTGGCCTACATGACTGGCCCCGAAGGTCGCCCCCTGCGCGCAGGGGCGAGTGTGAACGACATCATGGGCGGTATGTTTGGTGCCATTGGTGCGCTGGCCGCTTTGGCGCAACGCCATCAAACAGGCAAGGGCCAAGAGGTGCAAAGTGCGTTGTACGAAAACAATGTCATGTTGGTGGCGCAGCACATGATGCAGTTTGCCGTCACGGGCAAAGCCGCAGCGCCGATGCCCAGCCGCATCAGCGCATGGGCGGTGTATGACGTGTTCACCGTCAAAGACGACGAGCAAATATTTTTAGCCGCCGTCAGCGACACGCAGTGGCATGTGATGTGCGATGCGTTTGGCTTTGCCGATCTCAAAGCAGATGCACGTTTGACATCAAACAACGATCGCGTGAAAGCGCGTGATTGGATGATGCCCATCTTGCGTGAGCGCTTTGCAGCGCTGACGGCGAAAGAACTGAGTGCGCGCTTTGAGGCAGCGGGCTTGCCCTATGCGCCCATCACCAAGCCGCAAGATTTGTTTGATGACCCGCATTTGTTAGCCACAGGTGGCCTCACGCCAGTCACGCTGCCCAGCGATGCCAGCGGTGCAGGGCAAGAGGTGCACACATGCACCCCGTTGTTGCCTTTGCGCATGGATGGCGAACGTTTGCCACTGCGCAGTGCGCCCCCCAGCATTGGCCAAGACACCGATGCATTGCTGCGAGAACTGGGCTACGACAGCGCCCAGATTCAACGCATGGTGCAAGACGGTGTGGTGAAGGTGGTTACACCCCTTCAGGCTTGATCTGTGCCCGTGCAATCACGGGTTTCCAACGCGCTTGTTCGAGTTTGATGAAGGCTTCAAATTCAGCACGCGTGTTGCCCACAGCCAGTGCGGTGTCTTGACTGAGTTTGTCGTGCACGACCTTGCCGCGAGCGGCTGCAATGGCTTCTTTTTCTAGCTTGTCGATATAGGCCTTGGGTATTTTGCTGGGGGCCATCAAGCCATACCACTGCGTCATCTCAAAACCCTTAAAGCCTTGCTCTGCCACGGTGGGCACATCGGGCAACTGGGGCAGTCGGGTGGTGGTGCCCGTCGCTATGCAACGCAGTTTGCCTGCTTTGATGAATTGCAACAGTGCTGGTGCGCCCACAGCGGCAGCATCTAAACGGCCAGCCATCAAGTCGGTGAGCATGGGGCCTGTGCCACGGTAGGGCACGTGCAAGATGAATGTTTCAGACACCATCTTGAGGTATTCAAACGCCAAATGGCCAGCGCTGCCGTTGCCTGCAGAGCCGTAGTTGAGCTTGCCAGGGTTGGCTTTGGCGTAGGCCACCAATTCTTTCAGGTTCTTCACTGGTAAATCTGGGTGCACCACATACAGGCTGGGGACTTTTGAAATGAGCGTGATGGGCGTGAAGTCTTTGTTTGCGTCATACGACAGCTTAGGAAAGATGTAGGGGTTCACGGCCAAGGTGCCAATGTGACCCAAGATGAGGGTGTGGTCATCGGTGGCGTTGGCCACTTCTTGCATGGCGATGTTGCCTGCGCCTCCTGGTTTGTTGTCTACAAACACGTTTTGGCCAATCGTTTTTGCCATCTCGCCTGCTAGTGCTCGCGCCACAATTTCGCTGCTACCGCCTGGGGCAAACGGCACGACCAAGCGCAAGGGCTTGGTGGGCCATGCGGCTTGCGCCATTGAGAGCGCGGGCGACAAAGCCAGTGCCGATGCTGCGGTGTTGGTTAATAGTTGACGGCGTGTGAGTGTGAGGTTGTTGTAGTTCATGTGTTTCTTTGCTGTGGTCATTCGGTGGTGATGCCGCGTTCTTTGATCACGCGGCTCCATTGGTTGATCTGTTGTTCGATGAATTTTTTGGCGTCCTCGGGTGATCCCTTTTGAATGTCACCGCCCAGTTGCGCGACGCGTGCTTTCACCTCAGGCGATTCAAGGGCTTGCTGAAATGCAGCCGCCAATTTGGCCACGACGGGTTCAGGTGTGTTGGCAGGTGCAAACACAGCATTCCATTCGTAAATCTCTGCGCCTTTCAAACCAGCTTCTGCCAAAGTGGGCACATCGGGCAAGATGGCAGAGCGCTTGGCGGAGGTCACCGCCAGTGCCTTGAGCTTGCCCGACTGCACATGTTGCAGGGTCGAAGCGAGGTTGCCAAAGAACAAAGGCACTTGGCCGCCAATCACATCATTCAAAGCAGGGCCGCCGCCTTTGTAGGGCACGTGCACCATGTCGACCTTGGCGGCTGATTCAAACAAAGCACCGGCCAAGTGTTGCGCTGATCCGTTGCCTGAGGAGGCATACGACACCGCGTCTTTGCTTTTGCGTGCAGCAGCTGTGAGCTCTGCAATGTTCTTGGCTGGGAAGTTGGCGTTGACCAACACCACGTTAGGGAACAAGGCCACCACACCAATGGGCTTGAAGGCTTTGAGACTGTCGTAAGGCAGCTTGGGGTAGAGGGCAGGGTTGGCTGAGAAGGACGACGCATCCAACATCAAGGTGTAGCCATCGGGTGCTGCTTTGGCCACGGCTTGCGCGCCAATTTGGCCGCTCGCGCCTGGCTTGTTTTCGATGACCACGGACTGGCCCAAGGCCTCGCCCATCTTGGGTGCGATCAAGCGTGCCATGGCATCCGCGCCACCACCTGGTGGATAGGTGACGACCAAAGTAATTGGTTTGTTAGGAAACGCCCCTTGCGCCATGGCCGTAGGCGCGGTGGCACACACAGCAAACGTGGCCAAAGCCAATATGTGCAGCATGTGGCGGCGGTGGGTGGTTGTAGTGTTTGTCATGGTCAGTCTCCTTGGTAGGTCTGTGTGTTCACTGCAATTGGGTGCTGTATTTGAATGAAAACGCATCGCCGCGTGTGGCGCGTAGCTCGACACATCGGCCTGCCATGTCAAACGCTTGGCGCTCGACCAACACGCAGGGGTGAGAGGCAGAGAGCTTGAGGCGCTTGGCTTGTGTGGCGTTGAGTTGCGAAAAGCTCAGGTGGTCTTGTGTTTTTTGAATCACCACACCGCAGCGTTGTTGATACATCGGGTAAAGCAAGTCGTCCCAGTCGTCGGTGTCAGAGTCCGCCAACTTGCCAAACAATGGCAGCGGCAAGACGATGGTTTCTAGCAAGCAGGGCTCGTTGGCCAAACTGCGCAGACGTTCCAGTTGTATGACCTGTGTGCCTTTGATCGTGCCAAATGCACTGGCCTCTTGCGCCGTGGCGCTGCGCATACGGCTCGACAAGATGCGAGATTGCGGTGCTTCGCTATTGGCAGCATCCACGCCGCGAAAGCGAAAGAAGCGCATCATCGATGCACCGTCCACACCCTTGGTCACAAAGGTGCCTTTGCCGTGACGGCGTTGCAGCACGCCGTCTTCTACCAGCAAGGCCAAAGCCTGACGAATGGTGCCCAGCGCTACGCCGTAGCTTTGGGCCAAAGCAGACTCTGCGGGGATTACCTCACCTGGTGCCCACTCGCCGTGCAAAATGCGATCGCGCAAGGCCGAGGCCAGCTTGCCGTAGCGGCTTTGTCCTAGTGTGTGGTTAAGCTGTGCTGTTTTCATGTGGTTTAGACATCTAGAGGACTAGAATATAGCCTATGAACCTGACAGCATCAAAAAACTGGGTCGATACCCACTTTCATGTCTTTCATGCAGGTGAAGCCGTTCATGGTGCACGCTATGTGCCCCGATACTCGGCCCTGCTGCCAGACTGGATGGCGCTTGCCCACAGCGTTGGGGTGACGCGAGGCGTTTGTGTGCAACCCAGTTTTTTGGGTGAGGACAACCGACTGTTGCTGACCGCTTTGTCAACGCACCCCGACATCTTGCGCGGTGTGGCTGTGTTTGGCCCAGATACGCCAGAGACAGAGTTGATCAACATGCATGCCAAGGGTGTGCGTGGTCTGCGTTTGAATTTGGCGGGTGTCTCGCATGACATCCCTGAATGGAGCCACGCAGAGGCTGTGTGGCAAACCATGCATCAGCTGGGTTGGCATTTGGAAGTCCACACCGATCAAGGTGCTTTGCCAAATGTGCTGGCGCAATTACCAGCCGATATGCCGCTGGTGGTTGACCATATGGCTAAGCCCGATGAAGCCCGTATGACGGATGCCAGCGTATCCGCTTTGGTAGCCCATGCGCGTCGTGCACCGACTTACATCAAGCTCAGTGGTGCGTACCGTTTGGGAGGCGTAGATGCCACAAGCTTGGCGCGCATTTGGCTGCATGAGTTGGGGCCTCAATCTTTGTTGTGGGGCAGTGATTGGCCGTGTACCAACCATGAGCAACTGGCTGATTACCCCACTTTGCTGGCGCCGCTTGAAAGCTGGGTGGGGATTGAAAATCTGGAATCAGTGCTGTCGCATAACCCACAGCATTTGTATTGGGGTTATTGAACATCGTTGTAGCATTCAGGCGCTTTAATATTTGGAGTTGAATGATGAAACGATCGACGTTCTTAATAGCACTAGCCACTTTGGCTGCCTCTGCAGCATGGGCTGATCCAACGTACCCCAACAAACCGATTCGCATCATCGTTCCGTTTACACCTGGCGGTAGTCCAGATGTGCTGGCACGCGCCATAGGTCAAAAAATTTCGGAAAGCACGGGCGCACCTGTGGTGATTGAGAACGTGGCAGGTGCAGGCGGCACGGTGGGGGCTGATCGCGCGTCAAAGGCTGCACCCGATGGCTACACCTTGCTGATGGGCCATGTGGGCACTTTGGCGGTGGCACCTGCTGTGTATCCCAATTTGCCTTATGACCCCATCAAGTCGTTCACGCCTGTGGCATGGGTGGCCAAGGTGCCCAATGTGTTGGCGGTTCATCCTTCCGTGCCTGCGAACAATGTGGCGGAGTTGGTGAAGTACCTCAAGGCCAATCCGGGCAAGGTCAACTACGGCTCGGGTGGCAACGGCAGTGCAGCGCATTTGGCCATGGAGTATTTCAAACTCTCCACCCAAACCTTCGTGGTGCATGTGCCTTATCGTGGCACAGCACCGTCAGTGACCGATGCGGTGGCGGGCCAAATTCAAATGGTGTTCACGGGTGCGCCTGCTTTGGTGCCGATGGTGAAGGCGGGCAAGTTGCGTGCAATCGCCGTGTCCAGCCCCAAGCGTTTAGACCTGCTGCCAGATGTCCCTACCTTGGCTGAATCAGGCGTGAAAGGCCTAGAAGGTTTTGAGGCTGACCAGTGGTACGGCCTAGTGGCTCCCGCAGGAACACCTGCAGCCGTGGTGCAAAAACTCAACCAAGTGGTCAATGCCAATTTGGCTGCGCCTGAAATGGTGGCGCGACTCAAAACCGAAGGTGCGACTGCCACGCCCACTTCGCCCGAGGCATTTAGCCAACTCATCCAACGTGAGATCAAGCGCTGGCGCCCCGTGGTGTTGAACGCCAAAATATCTGCAGATTAATGATTGAAAGAACTCCCATGCTTGCCCAATCCATCCCCGACGTGATTCGTACCCTCAATGCCTTGAGCGGCATTCTTGAAAAAGGCGCAGCTTCAGCCCAAGCCCGCAAGATTGACCCACTGGTGCTCACCAGCGCGCGTTTGGCACCCGATATGTTTCCTTTGACCAAGCAGGTACAAATTGCCTGTGATGCATCCAAGCTTGGCTTGGCGCGTTTAAGCGGCATCGAAGCGCCTAAGTTTGCGGATACAGAAACCACGTTTGATGAACTGCAAGCGCGCATCGTCAAAACGATTGACTTCTTGCGCACAGTTACCGCCGAAAGCTTGGCGGACGCAGAAGACAAAGTGGTGTCGTTTCCTGCTGGCCCTGATCGCGTGTTAAAGCTCAAAGGCCGCGACTTTTTGTACCAGTGGGTGATACCTAACTTGTATTTCCACACGACAACGGCCTATAACATCTTGCGCCACAACGGTGTGGATGTGGGCAAGCTGGATTACCTCAAGGGCGCAGATTTGCTGCCTTGAGGTTTAGGCTTTGGCAGGCGCAGGTGGCTTAGAGAACCAAGCCACATACAGCGCAGGCAACACCACCAGCGTCAGCAGCGTGGCGGTGACCAAGCCACCAATCACCACGATGGCCAAAGGGCGTTGGGTTTCAGACCCAATGTCTCGGCTCAGTGCCATTGGCAGCAACCCAAGCGCTGCCAACATGGCCGTCATCAGCACGGTGCGCAGGCGTTGTAGTGCGCCTTCTTTCACGGCATCAATCACGGTGTAGCCAGCATTGCGCAGTTGCTGGAATACCGACAACATCACCACGCCGTTCAGCACGGCTTGGCCTGACAGCGCGATGAAGCCAATGGCCGCCGACACCGACAGTGGGATGTTGAACATCCACAGCGCCACAAAACCACCGATCAAGGCCAAGGGCACGTTGATCAGAATCAGCCCTGCGGTTTTGAATGAGCTGAATGCATCAAACAGCAGTACAAAAATCAACAGCAACGAGATAGGCACCACCACAGCCAAGCGTTGCATCGCGCGTTCTTGGTTTTCAAATTCGCCTGACCAGGTGAGCGCGTAGTTGCGTGGGATCTCTACTTTCTTCGCCACCGCATCTTTCATGTCGGCCACGATCGAGCCCATGTCACGGCCTTTGATGAAGATGCCAATCGCCATGGTGCGGCGGCCAGCTTCACGCGCGATGTTCATCGCACCACTGCTTTCGCGAATGCTGGCCACGCTACTCAGAGGCGCGCTACCGCCGTTGGGTGTGGGAATCAAGATGCTGTCGAGGTTGACCATGGCACGACGTTGTTCCGACAAACGTACTGCCACGGTGAAGCGGCGTTCGCCTTCCCAAAGATTGGTGGTGGCTTTGCCAGCCAAAGCAGTTTCGATGACATCTTCAATATCGCCCACGTTCAGACCTAAGCGGGCCGCACGTTCGCGGTCGATGTCGATCAAGAGCTGTGGCAGTTCACCTTGGCGGTCAATCTCGGCTCGGTAGACGCCGCGCACATGGCGAATTTCTTTTTCCACCGCTTCTGTGGTTTGGCGCAACACATCTAAGTCATCCCCTGAAATTTTGATGACGATCTGACCGTCAATTTGTGAGATGGATTCCAGCACGTTATCGCGAATAGGTTGCGAGAACGTGGGTTGCATGCCGGGTAAGACAGACACGGCACGGTCCATGTCTTCGATGAGTTGCTCGCGCGTGAGGCCTTTGCGCCATTGCTCGGGGGGCTTCACATCCACAAAGACCTCGGCCATGCTGATGGTCTTGGGGTCTGTGCCGTCTTCGGGTTGACCCGCTTTGGATACGGTGGTGCGCACCTCGGGGACGGTCATCAAGGCTTTGCGCACGCCATGCAAAGTTTTAGCAGCTTCATCGTTGGAGATGCTGGCAGGCAAACGCACGTTGACCCAAATCGTGCCTTCGTTCAACTCGGGCAAAAACTCAGAGCCCAGTTGTGAGGCCACCAATATGGAGATGAAAAAACCAGACACGGCCATGGTCACCACTTTGCGTGGTTGCGCGATAGCCCATGTGAGCACAGGTTCGTAGACCCGTTTGGCCCAAGCGACCACCGCGTTGTCGCCGTGGGGAATGCTTTTGCGCAGCATCCAATACGCCAGCAGAGGCACGAGTGTGAGCGAGAAGATGAGCGAACCCACCAGCGCGGTGGTGACGGACAACGCCATGGGCTGGAAGATGCGGCCTTCATGGCGTTGCAATGCAAAGATGGGAATGTGCGCTGCAATGATGATGAGCATCGAAAACAAAGTGGGTCGCCCCACTTCGTTGGTGGCTTCGGTGATGAGGGTACGACGTTCTTTCTCGTTCATGCCTTCGCCACGTTCGGCCAAGCGGTGCATGATGTTTTCCACCACGATCACCGCGCCGTCCACGATGATGCCAAAGTCCATCGCGCCCAAGCTCAGCAAGTTGGCAGGCACGCCCATGATCTT